>ENA-OQCO01000280-OQCO01000280.1-human-gut-metagenome-genome-assembly--contig:-NODE-280-length-29886-cov-1.773111_pt1 | contig 29886 bp, 31 predicted proteins | sample MGYA00242500_ERZ504582 | MGnify/ENA primary metagenome ERZ504582 (study PRJEB26092, sample SAMD00036346) | human gut metagenome | host: Homo sapiens | study: EMG produced TPA metagenomics assembly of... | reverse complement strand
TTTTTCAGACTCAAAAATCCCTGTATTTTTTGAAAAAAATACAGCGCATTCATGCGATATAAATCCGAATTTTGTCCGGAGACAAATCTTCTGAAAAATTCGGAAGGCTGAGTAGCAAGCAACGCCTGTGTGGACACATTCGGCAATTTTTACAAAAACTCAACGGAGTTTAGTTTTGAAAATAATTAATCCTTCAGTGAAATTGCAATTTTATTAGAGAAGATAAATGTTCATACATTTTAAATTAATATATATATTTTTACAACCGGCTGGAATTATTATAAATGCAGTAATCGATTAATTATATGTAATAGAAGCATAATATGTAGTATAATGATTCTTATTATTATTGCTTATGGACGTGTATGATATAATGAAGATTTATATGAACTATTTAATATTGAATTGCTCTTTCTCAAATTTACCCACTTAAAAATAGCAAACTAAATATTTTGATTAAATATTGCTTAAAGGAAAAGTCTGAAAATAAAATGTCAAAGAGGATTAAAATCTATAAATTATATCTACAAAACCAATAAATATAATCATAAATTTGACATAAAATACCAAATATATTTGATAATTAAATATTAAACCCATATATATGATAGAATTTTATGTAAAATAAAATTCAAGGAGGTCATATTTATGGCTTATTATCAAAGATTAAAGGACTTAAAGGAGGACGCGGATTTGACTCAGGCGAAAGTTTCTGAAATAATTGATGTATCAACTAATCATTATGGAAAATACGAACGAGGCGATATTGATATACCTTTTTCAAAAGCAATCATATTAGCGGATCATTATGATGTATCATTAGATTACATAGCCGGAAGGACCAATGACAAAACTTTTTGTAAAAGTATATCGCCATCGCGCTTTACTGAAAAATTTAACCGCCTTAATCATGAAAACAAGGCAAGAATAGATGAAAGAATGTCCCAAATGTTAGAAGATCAAGGAATGAAAAAGTAAAAAAGCCTTGCTGGTGGCAAGGCTTTAAGATGAGGACGAGCGCTTGGAATACATCTATATGGTAGTTACCATTATACTCTAATAAATTTGGAACACGGCGACTATAGAACATAAAATTTATAAAGTCCTTTTCTTTCTGTATTCCGACGGCGAAACCCCGATATGCTTGTGAAACAGCCTACTAAAGTATAATGAGTTGTCATATCCTACCGCCTCGGCGATTTCAGAGATATTATACTCCGTTGTTTCAAGTAGGCTTTGTGCATTTGACATACGTAAGGATAGGATATATTGCATTGGAGTAACCTTTAAGATCTGTTTGAAACTACGAATAAACCAACAGGTACTCATATGCCGTGAGGCGGCATAATCATCTATACTTAAAGGTTCGTTATAATGTTCATTAAAATAATGAGCAGCACGTTCAATTTCGTTTTGGACATCGCTGCTTTTTTTTAAGCCTTCTTTGATATAGCGATTGATCTGAATAAAAATATGCCGCAAATTTAGGGCAAGCAGTTCTTCATAATTGGGCCGGCAAAGCTGCAATTCCTGAATCATCTGTTTATAAAGCCACGCATAATCGGGGGAGGTTCCTGTATAGAAAACCTTTTCGGCATTAGGCATTTCGTAGTTGTCAAGAATACCCTCCACCATTCGTCCGGTAAAATGTACCCAGTATACTTCGGTTTTATCGGGAGCATGATAGTAATAATACTGTATTTCACCGGGGCGAAAAAGAATCATATTTCCTTCAGTAATAACGGTTTCTTGTCCGAGTGGTCCGTCAAAATAAAAATAACCTTTGCCCTTTGCAATGTATAGAAGCTGGTAATCCTTTCGTCCGTTGAGTCGCTCCGTGGAAACAACAGGGCGGCTGTGAACACGGTAATAACCACAGCTGGTCACAACAAGCGAACGGCTTGTGTCAACCATATCCGCAAGTGAATTGTGCAAATAAGCCACATTAGTGAACATATACTATCCTCCTATGTTTTCTTAATTCATTATACGGCAATCAAAACAAAAAATCAAGTGATTTGTATCATTTTGTGCATAAATTGTATTATTTAATTTATGGTTTGCATTAAAAATACGTGGTAGAATAAAGTCGACGACAAAAGATATCTAAATCAAACGACGGCGCTGTCACTGCCGTTTTTATCGCAGAACTCAAAAGGTGTGATGAACTGAAGCCAAGTATTTATATTTAAGGAGAATTACTATGACTGATAAAAAATACCTGAAATGGTACAACAAAGTCGGTTACGGTTCGGGTGATATCGCAGGAAACGTAGTATATGCGCTGCTTTCATCCTTCGTAATGATTTATCTGCCGACAGGTAGGACTGAATGCGGGAATTGTCGGCACGCTTATTGCAGTTTCAAAAATTTTCGACGGAATAAGCGACATATTCTTTGGCGCGCTCATCGACAAAACCAAAACAAAAATGGGTAAGGCAAGACCTTGGATGCTTTACGGATATTTTGGATGTGCGATTTGCCTTATAGCAATTTTCTGTATACCAACGGATATGGGACAGATTGCGCAGTACGCTTGGTTCTTTATCACATACACTTTACTTAACGCGGGCTTTTATACAGCTAATAACATAGCTTATTCCGCCCTTACCGCCCTTATAACCCGAAATAATCACGAGCGCGTACAGATGGGTTCAATCAGATTTATGTTTGCATTTGGTACAAGTATGCTGATTCAGGTTATCACAGTTGACATTGTGAATAATCTTGGAGGCGGCGCGGACGCTTGGAGAACAGTTGCGATAGTATATGCGATTATCGGTGTGATTTCCAACACAATATCTGTTTTTTCCGTAAAGGAGTTTTCACAAAAAGAGATTGCAAAGGAAGAAACCGAAAAGGAAGAAAAGTACGGTCTTATTGACGCATTCAAGCTTCTTGTGCATAACAAATATTTTCTGATGATATGCGGAGCGTATCTCCTGATGCAGATTTATTCCGCAACTCTTGGAATGGGAATTTACTTTATGAAATATGTACTGGGAGATGAAGAAATTTTCGGCGTTTTCGCTTGGGCAATCAATATTCCTATGATAGCAGGATTATTGCTTACTCCGATTCTTGTAAAGAAACTCGGTGGTATGTATAGGCTGAATATTGTGGGATATATAGTCGGCGTTCTCGGAAGAATGGGCGTTCTGATTGCGGGATATATGGGAAGTATCCCTATTATGCTTGCATTTACGGCTGTCGCGGCGCTTGGTATGAGTCCGCTGCAGGGCGATATGAACGCTCTTATTGCAACAACGTCAGAATATACAAGATTGACAACAGGTAAAAAAGTTGACGGAATAATGTATTCCTGCACATCATTCGGTACAAAAGTTGGCGGCGGTATCGGTACTGCAATCGCAGGCTGGCTTCTTGCCGCAAGCGGATATGTTGAAAATGCCGCAGTGCAGTCAGAATCCTGTTTAAATATGCTGCACGTTATGTATCTTTGGCTTCCAATGATATTCAACATTTTAATCACAATCGTTCTTATCAAGCTGAACGTAGAAAAGACAAACGCTGAAATTAAAGAAAGTATAAACAATTAACAAGGAGGAAACACTTATGAAACCCTCACTCGAATTGGCTCGCAAATCCCGAAGTTTTTGAAGTAAATCGTATCCCCGCACATTCCGACCATAGCTGCTTTACAAGCGAGGGCAATCTCCGTCAGCGCCTCGACGGCGTTTGGAAATTTGCCTTCACCGAACACCCCGACAGCAGACCTGTCGATTTTTACAAAGCCGATTTTGATACAAGCGGTTTTGACGATATAACAGTTCCGGGACATATTCAGCTTCAAGGATATGACAAGCCCCAATATGTGAACACACAGTATCCTTGGGAAGGTCGGGAAAGCCTTATTCCTCCGCAAATTCCGCAGAAACGCAATCCCGTGGGCAGTTATGTCAGATACTTCGATGTTGACAAGGCACTTCTCGGCAAGGAAACCTTTATCAGCTTTCAGGGCGTTGAAACCGCAATTTATGTATGGCTTAACGGCGAGTTTGTAGGCTATGCCGAGGACAGCTTCACTCCCTCAGAGTTAAATATCACACCTTACCTCAGAGAAAAAATAACAAGCTTGCGGTCGAGGTTTACCGTTACAGCACGGCAAGCTGGCTTGAGGACCAGGATTTTTGGAGATTTTCAGGGATTTTCCGTGATGTGTATCTTTATGCGATTCCTGAAATCCACGTCCGTGATATGAAAATAACAGCGGATTTCAATTATAAAAACGGCAGCGGTATCTTCTCAGCAGAGCTCGATATTATCGGCGAATGCGATTACTCCGTAAAACTTACGCTTACAGATATAAACGGAAATAAGGTTTATGAGAGCGATAAAGCCAATGTCAGAGCAACTATTCCGAGCGTGCGGCCTTGGAGTGCGGAAGAACCTAACCTTTACATTCTTACCGCTGAAATTATCGCCGGCGGCAGAATCGTTGAAACAGCGGAAACAAAGGTTGGATTCCGCGCCTTTGAACTGAAAAACGGCTTGATGTACCTTAACGGAAAGCGTATCATCTTCAAGGGTGTAAACCGCCATGAATTCAATGCCAAAACAGGCAGAGCGATTACCGAAGAAGATATGCTTTGGGATATTAAGTTCATCAAGCAGAACAATATGAACGCTGTCCGCACTAGTCATTATCCAAATAACAGTCGTTGGTATCAGCTTTGTGACGAATACGGAATTTACCTCATTGATGAAACAAACCTTGAAAGCCACGGCACTTGGCAGAAGATGGGCGCTTGTGAGCCGTCAATAAACGTTCCCGCGTCTCTCCCCGAATGGAAAGAGGCTTGTCTTGACAGAGCAAAATCAATGTACGAACGTGATAAAAATCACCCGTCCGTTCTGATTTGGTCCTGCGGAAACGAAAGCTACTGCGGTAATGATATTGCGGCAATGGCAGACTATTTCCATAAGGTTGACAGCGCTAGACTTGTGCATTACGAGGGAGTTGTGTGGAATAGAAAATACGACCATATCACAGATATGGAAAGCAGAATGTATGCAAAGCCCGCCGACATTGTCGAGTATCTTGAAAATGCTCCTAAAAAGCCTTATATCAGCTGTGAATATATGCACGCTATGGGCAATTCCCTCGGCGGTATGAAGCTTTACACCGACCTTGAAGATAAATACGAAAGCTATCAGGGCGGCTTTATCTGGGACTATATAGACCAGGCGCTTTATAAAGACGGTGTTCTCGTTTATGGAGGCGACTTCGACGACAGAGCCGGTGATTACGGATTTTGCACAAATGGAATTGTTTACGCTGACCGTACTCCCTCTCCGAAAGTGCAGGAGGTCAAGGCTCTTTACTCAAACGTCAGAATGAGCGTTAAAAACGGCGTTGTTACCATAGAAAACAGGAATCTGTTCATTGATACAAAGGGATATATTTTCAATGTAACGCTTGAAAAAGAGGGCAAAATTCTCGGAAGAGAGGAGCATACCCTGAATATTTCCGCAGGAGAAATCGGCACGTTTGAAATCGGTATGCAAGCGCCCGAAGAGTACGGAGAATACGTCTTTACGGTTTCCGCAGTACTTGCCGAAAATACACTTTGGGCAGAGTCGGGACACGAAATCTCTTTCGCGCAGGAGATTATCCGTAACGCGGAAGAAAAGGAAATCACTAACGCAAAGGCGGAAATTATCTACGGTGATTTTTGTATAGGCGTTCACGGAGAAGGCTTCTCGATGCAGTTTGACAAGCGTGAGGGCGGTATCAGCTCTCTCGTCTATGACGGTGCGGAATATATCACAAGAGCGCCGAAAATCAGCTTTTTCAGAGCAATGACCGATAATGATACTGGAGCGGGATATCCTCAAGATATGGCACAATGGCAGATTGCAGGAAAATGTGCGAGGCTGATTGGCGACAGACTTACAACCGAGGAAAAATCAGACAATCTTGAAATTACATTTGTTTTCGCCGCGCCTACCGTTCCGTCTTTTGAATACAAAATAATCTACAACGCTTATTTTGACGGAAGACTCGGTGTAAAAGCAGAATATCCGGGCGTTCAGGGTATGTCAGATATGCCTGTTTTTGCGATGGATTTCAAGCTGAAAAAGCAATACGATAAATTCACATTCTACGGTATGGGACCTGATGAAAACTACATTGACAGAAATAACGGTGCAAGGCTCGGTGTTTTTACATCAAATGCGCAGGACAATTTTTCAAAGTATCTAAATCCGCAGGAATGTGGTAACAGAACGGGTGTCCGCTATGTAAGCGTTTATGATGAAAACAGCGCTGGGCTTAAATTCAAGGCGGCGGAACAGCCGTTTGAAATGAGCGTTCTCCCATATTCCGCATATGAGCTTGACAATGCAACCCACCGTGAGGAACTGCCTGAGGCAAGCTATACTTGGGTACGCATTGCCGCAAAGCAAATGGGCGTTGGCGGTGACGACTCCTGGGGCGCGCCCGTTCACGAGGAATTTAAGATAAAGGCAGAAAACAAAATAACTCTTGAATTTATAATAAATTCGCTTTGATTTTGAAAGGGGAAAATATTATGAATATCCGTGAAGCTTTACAAGAGATTGAAGGCGACGAATTTTTAAAAACATTCAGGAAATTGTACGGAACAGATGAACAGACGCTTGAATATCAGAAACGGCGTTACCTTGACGCGGTAAATAAATTTATCGAATTATACCCTGAAAGAAATAACATAAGTATATTTTCGGCGCCGGGCAGAACGGAGATCGGAGGTAATCACACTGACCATCAGCACGGATGCGTACTTGCGGCGGCGGTAAATCTTGATATTATCGCTGTCGTCGCTTTCCACACAGACGGTATTATCCGTGTCAAGTCAGAGGGCTATGACGTTTTCAGCGTAAATCTTAATGACGTTTCCATAAATTCGGGAAAAGTTGGAACCGAGGCTATTGTAAGCGGTATTGCGGCAAGATTTATGGACAATGGAACAGAAATAGGAGGCTTCGACCTTTATTGTACTTCTGATGTACTTACAGGCAGCGGTATTTCATCATCCGCGGCGTTTGAAACGTTGATTGGTACGATTATTGACGCATATTATAACGGCGGCAGGTCAGGCGCTATAGAGATTGCAAAGATCGGACAGTTTGCAGAGAATGTATATTTCGGCAAGCAAAGCGGACTTATGGATCAGACGGTTTCTTCTGTCGGCGGTCTTGTATCCATTGACTTTATTGACGCGGAAAATCCAATAGTGAAAAGCTTTAATTTTGACTTTGAAGAATACGGCTATTGCCTGTGCATTACAGATACAAAAAGCAGTCACGCAGACCTTACCGACGATTATACCGCAATCCGCAGTGAAATGGAAACTGTTGCAAGGCAGTTCGGTAAGCCTTGTCTCAGACAGGTAAGCGAAGCCGCGTTTTACAACGATATTCCGAGGCTGCGCAAAAGCTGTTCCGACAGAGCGATAGTTCGCGCGGCGCATTTCTTTGAGGAAAATAACCGCGCAAAAGCAGAAGCTGTGGCATTGGAGGAAGGTAACTTTGAATATTTTCTTGAGCTTGTAAGAAAATCGGGACGCTCATCTGCGGCTCTTTTACAAAATCAATATTCTGCGTCAGCGCCCGAAAATCAGGCTATTACGCTTGCAATTCAGATAAGCAGAAAATTTCTCGGCGACAACGGCGCGGTAAGAGTACACGGCGGCGGTTTTGCAGGCACAATTCAGGCGTTTGTACCGTTACATCTCGCAGACGGATACATAGCTGAAATGGACGGAATATTTGGTGAAAAATCCTGCGTGAAAATGAGAATACGTCCTGTAGGCGGTGTAGAAATCTCAAAGGAGGAAAACTGATATGGCAATTTTGGTTTTAGGCGGAGCAGGCTATATAGGCTCCCATACCGCACTTGAACTTGTAAAATCAGGGCGCGACGTCGTTATTGCCGACAGCCTTGTAACAGGCTATAAAAAAGCAATACCTGAAAAGGCACGATTTTATCAGGGCGATATCCGTGATTTTTGAGTTTCTCGACAACCTTTTTCAGCAGGAGAAAATTGACGCAGTAATTCACTTTGCCGCTTATTCTCTTGTCGGTGAGAGCGTTGCAAATCCACTGAAATATTACGGCAATAATCTTTACGGCACAAAGATTCTGCTTGAGGCTATGGTGAAGAATAATATTGATAAAATCGTGTTTTCATCAACAGCCGCTACATACGGCGAGCCAGAAAACATACCCGTTCTTGAAAGCGACCGAACTTGTCCCACAAATCCATACGGCGAAACAAAGCTTGCTGTGGAGAAAATGTTTAAGTGGGTAGCCGAGGCTCACGGTTTGAGATATGTTTCTATGCGTTATTTCAATGCTTGCGGCGCTGACGAAAACGGTATAATCGGCGAGGCTCATAATCCCGAAAGCCACCTTATTCCCATTATTCTGCAAGTCCCCAACGGAAAGCGTGAAACAATTTCCATTTACGGCACGGATTACGACACACCCGACGGCACGTGCATTCGTGACTATATCCACGTTACAGATTTGGCGCAGGCTCACATTCTTGCTGTGAAATATCTCTACAACGGCGGTAAAAGCGACATTTTCAATCTTGGCAACGGTGTAGGCTACTCTGTACGCGAGGTGATTGAAACTGCAAGAAAGGTTACTGGGCGCCCTATTCCCGTAACAGAAACTTCTCGCCGTGCAGGCGATCCTGCAAGACTTGTCGCGTCAAGCGAAAAGGCAAAGCGAATACTCGGTTGGAAACCTGTTCACAACTGTCTTGAAGAAATTATTGCAAGCGCTTGGAATTGGCACAAAAAACATCCGAACGGATACGATAAATAATCAGGGGGCATAGGTATGATTTACGATGCTGTGCAGAAGCTAATCGACTACGCTTTGAAAAACGAGCTGATTACCGCCGATGATATTTATGTTATCAGAAATCAGCTTATGGAAGCTTTAAAACTGAATAATTGGGTAGATACAGCCGCCGATTGTAAAGATGAGAGCATTGATGAAATCCTTGAACCTTTGATTGCGTATGCGTGTGAAAACGGTATAATTTCCGATACCGCAAATTCCCGTGACTTGTTTGATACAAAGCTTACGGGTATTCTTACGCCTATGCCGAGAGAGGTTGTAGCGGAATTTGACAGGCGTTATGCGGAAAATCCGAAGCTTGCAACGGATTGGTATTACGATTTCAGCAAGAAACTGAATTATGTCCGTTGGGGACGAATTGAAAAGGATTTAAAATGGCAATACAACTGTGAATACGGAGAGCTTGACATCACTATAAATTGCTCCAAGCCTGAAAAAGATCCCCGCGATATAGCGGCGGCAAAAGCACAGAAATCCACCTCTTATCCGAAATGTCGGCTTTGTCCCGAAAACGCAGGCTTTGCAGGTCACGTCTCTTACCCTGCAAGGCAAAATCTTCGTCCCGTCCCGATAAAAGCAAACGGTGAAGAATGGCAACTACAGTATTCACCTTATGGCTACTACAACGAGCATTGTATCGTGTTTAACACGAAGCATGTTCCGATGAAGATTGACGCTATGGTATTCAAAAAGCTGTTTGATATTGTAGATTATCTTCCTCATTATATTGTCGGTTCAAACGCTGATTTGCCCATAGTCGGCGGTTCAATTTTAAGCCACGAGCATTTTCAGGGCGGTAATTTCACCTTTGCTATGGCAAATGCTTCGATTGAAATAGAGATTTCGTTTGAAAAGTATCCGAGTATCAAGGCAGGTATTGTAAAATGGCCTATGTCGGTAATAAGAGTGAGCTCCGATAATGCAGATGAACTTTCCAATTGCTGTAATGATATTCTTGTTAAATGGAGAGCATATACCGATGAAAGCGTCGGAATTTTTTCTGAAACAGACGGGATTCCGCATAACACTATCACACCAATCGTAAGAAAAAGCGACGATATTTACGAATGTGACCTTGTTCTGCGAAACAACATTACAACAGAAGAACGTCCGCTCGGCGTATTTCACCCTAATCCTTCGCTTCACCATATCAAGAAAGAAAATATAGGTCTGATTGAGGTTATGGGACTTGCGATACTTCCGGCACGTCTTGCAAAGGAGCTTGTAATGCTTGAAAAGGCGATGCTAAGCGGCGAAAATCTTAACGATATTCCCGAACTTGCCAAACACACAGAATGGGCAGAGGCAATACTCGAAAATCACTCAGATTTCTCTGCTGAAAACGCAAGAGAAATCATTGAGCAAGAGGTCGGCAAGGCGTTTCTTGAGGCGCTCATCGACGCTGGCGTATTTAAACGTAATAAACAGGGCAAGGATGCGTTTCTGAGATTTATTAACACCTTATAAAAAACGAGCAGTACCGCAATTTAAGCGATACTGCTCGTTTTACATTTTTCATTAACCGTCGTTTTATTAAGGTATTGCATAAAACGGTAGGCGGTTTCTCTCGACAAGGGAGGTGAGCAAGAGCAAGAGAAATTGTTATTACAGAAATGGGAAAATCCAGTGCCGTTGTTTCATATTCTATTGTCCAATGTTAATATGAGGCGGCGTTTATGCAATGCTTGGAATCTCTATATGAAATACTATTTTTGAATCTTCTATGCCTTTTGCTGTAATCGTACCGCCATGCAGTTCTATAATCTGCTTTGCGATAGCCAAACCAAGACTATATCCGCTTGCGGCGTGAGATTTATCCGCCTGATAAAACTTGTCAAAAATATGCCTTGCCGATTCTTCCGTCAGTGCGTTTCCTTCATTTGAAACAGTGATTATTACCGATTTAATGGTGCGGTGCAGTTTGATTGTTATCGTACCACTAATGGGAGAAAATTTAATGGCGTTGTCAAGCAGATTTATCCACACCTGTTTTAGCATTTCCTCATTGCCGGTTAGATAAATTTCACCGCAGTCAAAATCAAATTCAAGCCGCTTTTCCTGCCATTTTCCGCTTAACATTGCAATAACAAGCCGAATCTGTTCGCTTACATTAAATTGTTTTTTGTCGGTAAGAATAGTCTGCTGCTCAATTTTTGTGAGATTCAAAATATTCGTTGAAAGTTCCGCAAGCCGTTCTGATTCCGTGATAATCGTATCAAGATATTCGTTTCGTTCCTCATCGGTTAAATCGTCACGCTTCAGCATTTTTGCAAACCCGCGGACGGAGACAATCGGCGTTTTGAACTCGTGTGAAAAGTTGTTGACAAAATCTGAGCGCAACATTTCCACGCTTCCAAGCTCCTCCGCCATATGATTAAAGCTTTCTGCAAGCTGTATGAATTCCGCCGGTCCTTTCAGGTTAATTCTGACATTGTAATCGCCATCGGCAATTTTATCCGCCGCCTCACAAACCGTGCGAATCGGTTTCAGAGGCAGCTTGCTGAACAGAAATGCCAGCGTCGTACCAACGCCAATGCTCACTATCGCAAATGTAAAACACGTTATTGTCAGGGGATGCCTGCTGTGCCTGAACAATATCACTATTGTTTGTGTAGTCGATAAGATATTCCGTCAATGCGCTGGTATATCCGACTGCCTCGCCAATCGACGCATTGTCGGCGTCTTTCACGGGACGAATTACACCTGTTATTTTGAGTTTTATGGCATGGTTTACGGAATATTTCTCAGGTATTCAATGCTGAAACCTTTATCGTCGGGCTTTGTTCCGGGTTGATTGGAATAGGTATTACTTTGCTCCTGTTGATTCCGGGCAACGCGGTTATCCACGCCCTGACAGGCTCGACCGGTATCAATGCGGTTCTGCCCGTAGGCAGTGCAATCCTGCTGATTATTCTTAGCGTCATCCTTACGCTAATCGGCGGTCTTATCCCGTCTAAAAAAGCGGCAAAGAAAGACCCCGTTGCAGCGCTGCGGGCAGAATAAACTGAATTAGGACAAATATCAGAAAACCACTTCCCAGGAGTAACAATTTGGGGAAGTGGTTTTATTGTGTAACGAAATTTTGATTGACAGTTTAGAAAAATCAATAGGCTAAAAAAAATTTGGTTTTGCCGACTTTTATTTTTACATATTGACAAAATTCGATAATAAGTGTATAATAGAATCAAGAAAAAATTTCGCCTTATCAAGAGCGGTGGAGGAACAGGTCCTGTGAAGCCCGGCAACCTAATTGTTAAATACCAAAAAAGGTGCTAATTCCTGCGGTTTATCCGAGAGATGAGGATTTTTTATAAAAATCACTGCGTTCGGAGCTCCGGACGCATTTTCTTTTAAAATACAGGTGAATATTTTCTAATTTTTTTGAAAGGAGCGACTGTTAAAACAGTCGAAGGGTTATGGTTAAAAATTTTACATCTGAATCTGTAACAGAAGGACATCCAGATAAAATATGCGATCAGATTTCAGACGCGGTTTTGGACGCGTTGCTTGAACAGGATCCGGATTCCAGAGTGGCATGTGAAACAGTGTGCACAACGGGAATGATTATGTGCATGGGTGAGATAAGCACCAAGGGATATGCTGATATTTCAAAGATAGCAAGACAGGTTGTAGTCGACATTGGTTACGACAGAGCAAAGTTCGGATTTGACGGCTATACCTGCTCTGTAATTACTACTATTGACGAGCAGTCCTGCGATATAGCAATGGGCGTAAACGAGGCGCTTGAGTCTAAAGAAGGCGATATGAACGACGATAATTCTACCGGCGCCGGAGATCAGGGACTGATGTTCGGCTATGCGTGTAATGAAACGCCCGAGCTTATGCCAATGCCTATATCAATGGCTCATAAGCTGGCCCTTAAGCTTACTGAAGTCAGAAAGGACGGCACTTTGAGGTATCTGCGTCCTGACGGCAAAACGCAGGTTACAGTTGAATATGACGGCGATAAGCCTGTAAGAATTGAACAATTGTTGTTTCGTCACAGCATGCGCCTGAAATTTCTCTTGAGCAGATAAAAAAGGATATAGTAGAATATGTTATAAAGCCTATTGTTCCGAAGGAGCTGCTTGACGATAATACAAAATATTATATTAATCCGACCGGCAGATTCGTAATTGGAGGTCCTCAGGGGGACAGCGGATTGACAGGAAGAAAAATTATTGTTGACACGTATGGCGGATATTCAAGACATGGCGGCGGCGCTTTTTCGGGCAAGGATCCATCAAAGGTTGACAGATCCGCAGCCTATGCGGCAAGATATATTGCAAAGAATATTGTAGCGGCGGGATTAGCGGATAAATGTGAAATTCAGCTTGCCTATGCTATCGGAGTAGCAAGACCGGTTTCAATACTTGTCGATACTTTCGGTACCGGTAAGGCTGACGAGGATAAGCTATCGGCTGCGGTGGAAAAGGTATTTGATTTAAGACCTTCCGCTATAATAAAAATGCTTGATCTTAAAAAGCCTCAGTATAGAAGCTTGCCGCTTACGGACATATGGGACGCGAGGATCTTGGCGTTGCATGGGAAAGAACGGACAGAGTTGAAGAAATAAAAAAAGCGCTGCGTGAATTATAATAAAAAAATCCTCCGTTAAATATACGGAGGATTTTTGCATGTTCTGACGCTAAAAAAAGCTTAGCTGGCTCATACCGTAACCGATTTTATAGGCTGAGATAATGTCATTCATTTTATACAGTATTCCATAGCTTCTGCATTCGTTTTCAAATAGTTTCCATAGTCTTTGAACATTTTTGCTTACGCAGATATATGAATTTCCATATGACTTTAAATATTTTTCTTTTAAATTATCTTCGGGAAAAATTTGTTTCAGTTTATTAAAATAATATTCCCGTTGATTTTGCCTTAAAGTAACGCCGAATGACGGATAAATAAATTTTCCTCCGCATTCTGCCGTTTCCCTGACTATTTCGTGAATATTTTCTTCAGCGTCCTCTATAAACGGTAGAACGGGCATCATTACAACTCCTGAAAAAATTCCGTTTTCGTTTAACTGGCTTATCGTTTCAAAGCGTTCTGAGGACGGCGAGACATTGGATTCAAGTTTTTTACAAAGTATATCGTCAGCGGTCGTTACCGTAAGCTTGCAGATAACAGGAGAATGCTCGGCAATACTCTTTAAAATATCTATATCCCGAGTTATAAGGGAGCTTTTTGTTATTACAGAAACACCGAAGTTAAAAGCGTCTATGAGCTCAAGACTGTGTCTTGTGAGCATAAGCTCCTTCTCAAAAGGATTATAGGGATCGCTCATTGCGCCTGTTCCGATAACTCCTGAACGAACCTTTCTCTTCAATTCGTTCCTTAGAATAATAAGAGCGTCCTTTTTGGCTTTAACCATATCAAAATCGGATATATGGTAGCAGTCGCTCCTGCTGTCGCAGTAAACGCACCCGTGACAGCAGCCGCGGTAAATATTCATGTTATAATCGGTTCCAAACCATTCGGAGCTTTTACACTTTGAAAGAATTGTTTTAGCCGGAATGTATTCCATTTTCAGAATCCAAGATTTTCAGCTACAAGAATAACCTTAATTCTTCCTTTGTGTCTTTGCTTTGCGGATATAAGAAAATTGCAGCATATTCTTTCGTCTGACGAGCAGCCCGACGTTATATCTTGAGATTCTTTTGTAAATGCTGCGCATTCTCCTGATTTACTGCAATATGTGTCGCATTGAAGTCTTACGGTATTTGCAGGAGCGGCTGTCTTTTTGACGCGATTTGAGGCTTCTTCAATATTTCTTACGATTTTATTGTATCCGGCTATAATAATAACAGATTTCGGACCGTAGGCTATCGCAGCGACTCTATTGCTGTTTCCGTCTACATTATAAAGCTCTCCGTTTTCTGTAATAGCGTTAGAACTGCAAAGATAAACATCGGCGGAAAAAGATTTCCTAAATATTTCAGCCGTCTTATCAGGCGCAACGGAATTTCTGTCAAGATATATATAATCCGGAGATTTTATTATATCTGTAATTCCGCATTGATTAAGAGTGACCGATCCTCCGCTTGCTATAACGTCTCCTTTTTTAAGAAGAGATCTGACTATATCCGCGGCTTCTTCTTTGGTTTTTACCGTATATGCGGTCATATTGTTATTTTCAAGAGCATTCTTGGTTTTTTCCATTCTTAGTCTTATTATTTCATTAACTGCGTTTTCCATTTTATATCCTCCGTTTTTCTATTATTTTGTAAAGGGGACGTTCCAGGAACGTCCCCTCTGATTAATTTAGCATTTGCTTTTTAAGACTATTCAGCCTTGATCTTGAACGGATCATAACGTTTATAGGCCTTATCATTTTTTACAACTTCATATTCCTCGCCCCATGAGTCCAGCATATCCTGCAGATCGTCTGAAAACATCTTGTATCTTACGCTGTCGACGTTTGATTCGGACCATAGGTCGTCTTCGTCCATTCGCTCGGTAATATCAAGTCTTACGATAACATACATTGTATCTTCGTCCTCGACTATTTCAGGAACTCCTGTTTTTGCGTCGTTAAAAATCCAGTCATATATTTCCTTTGATGGCTTATAGTTTGATTCGTCAGGCTCTTCTTCAGCCCCTTCAGCGGTCGTCACAACCTGAATAATCGTTTCATTTGCATAAGGATTGGTGGTTGTTGATGTTGTTTCTTCATTATCGCTTTCGGGCGCAGTCGTAACGGCTTCATCCTCTGTACTGCTTGTGCTTTCCGTTGCTTCCGTATTTTCAGTATTATCAGACGCTTCATCGTCGGATTCCGTAGTTGTAGTTTCAGTTTCAGGTTCAGTTTCAGGCTCCGTTGTAGCTTCGGTGGTTTCTTCTCCCGATGATTCGGCAGCTTTATCAGCTACATAATCGTCGTATTCTTCCTGAAATTTATCGAATTCCTCCAGCATGGCTTCTTCGCTGTCAGCCGATTCGGCTCTTTTAAGGAAGTCCTTCGCCATATCCTGCAGTTCCTTTTTGCCTGCCTCGTCAAGATCGTTTCCCTCTGAATCATGCATATCCATATCTACAAATTTAACTCTGGCGTTGTTTTCGGTATAGAAATCCTTTAGCTGATCTTCCGTTACGTTTTCACTTCCGCCCTCGCCGTAATATGCTTTGAAGATGGCGTCGCTCTTATAGCTTGAAGTCATAATTTCCTTAATTGAATCTTTGCTTATACCGTTTTCGGTAAACATATCTTCGTTATTTTGCCAACTGGATTCAACATATTCGTCAATTTCATCAAGCTCGTCCTGCGTCAGGGATAGCTCAAGCTCATCAAAATGCTTCATAACCGCTACATGGTCGACGCAGCTTTCAGTCGTTTTATCCTTAACGAAGGTGAGAAAATCCTTACCCTCGATTTTGATTTTCTTTAGGGACTTTTCATCACTGACGTCAAGGTTTTCATCCTGCTTTGCGGCAAGATTTTTAGCTTCTGTGAGAGCGGTATAGGAATAATAGATATAAACGCCGGCTTTAACCTGATAGCCGTCGACAGTCAGCGCATAAGCGGTATTTTTTCCGGTAGTGCAGCCGACGCTTGTAAGAATCATTACAGATGAAATTGCAGCCGCAATGATCCTCTTGAATTTTTTCAGCATTATTTTAAACCTCCGTAAAATAATTATAATCCTTAAAAAACGGGACTTTTAAATATAATTATACTATATTACTTTTATTAAGTCCATACCTTTTACAGCTTTTTTCTAAATTTTCATAAAATTTTCAGAATAAAATCGGGGAAAAGCGTTAAGAATGTGCTATAATATAAATAAAAAAAGGTGGATATTAATATGAAAGCATTGATTACCGGTGCAAGCTCCGGTATTGGAAGAGATATGGCAAGATATCTTTCCTCCCTCGGCTGGGAGCTTGTTTTGACCGCCAGAAATATCAGCAGTCTCCGAAAGCTTCTGCTGAGCTTAAAACAAAGACAGAAATAATTCCGCTGGATCTTGCCGATGAAAAATCCGTTTTTGAGCTTTATAAACGTTGCTCGGGAAAAAACATAGATCTGCTTATAAATAATGCGGGATACGGAATTTTCGGAGAGTTTGATAAAACAAGCCTTAAAGACGAGCTTGATATGATAAATGTTAATATCAAAGCGGTTCATATATTGACTAAGCTTTTTCTCAAAGACTTTAAAAGAAAGAACCGAGGCCGTATTTTAAACGTAGCGTCAAGCGCGGGATTTATGACGGGACCGCTTCTTTCGTCCTATTATGCGTCAAAGAATTATGTTGTCAGACTTTCGCTGGCAATACATGAGGAGCTTCGCAGGTCAAAGAGCAATGTAAGGATAAGCGTTTTCTGTCCCGGACCTGTAAATACAAACTTTAACAGCAGAGCGGGAGTAAGCTTCAGCGTAAAGCCTGTTTCCAGCGAATATGCCGCAAGATATGCCGTAGACAAATGCTTAAGCGGAAAAACGGTTATTATACCGTCAATGGATATAAAGCTGGGCGTTTTCTGCGCAAGGCTATTGCCCAATAAGCTTTTATCCGCAATAACTTATAATATTCAGCATAAAAAAGAACGCGGTTAAGGCTCTTCGCTGAAATTGCCGAGAAATTTGAAATCATACAGCTCGTCCGTAAGCTCCACAAGCAGCGATTTTACCTTATCGTCGCCGACGTTTCCGGCAAAGTCAAGGAAGAATCTGACGTCAAAGCTGCCGTCCGCAATAGGGCGGCTTTCTATTTTTTCAAGATCCATATCGTTTACGAAAAACTTTGTTAAAAGACGGTAAAGACTTCCTTTGATATTAGGTATTTCAAGAGTTACGGAAATTGTTTTTGCATCCTCTGATAAACGAAAGTTTTTTGTTATGCAGATAAATCTGGTATAGTTTGGTATAACGTTTGAAATATTTCTTTTAAGTATATTCAAGCCGTATAACCGGGCGCAGTTTTCCGAACAAATAGCCCCGCATGGGCAATTAGATTCGCTTACGTATTTAGCCGCCGTAGCGGTATTTTTGGATTCCACAGGCTCGAACCCGCTGTCTCTGAGATATACGGAGCATTGCTTAAGAGCCTGAGGATGGGAATATATCTTTTTTATATCTTCAAATGCGATTCCCTTTTTTGCGGCAAGGCAATTGGTTATTTCAACCTTAACCGTTCTTGCTATAAATACATTATATTTTCTTATTAAATCATAATTCTGGGTAACCGAGCCAGCCGTAGAATTATGTATAGGAATAATACCGTATTCTATCTCACCCTTTTCAACGGCTCTGAAAACGTCCTCAAATTCACTGTAAAAGCTTATTTCATTTTCCGGAAATAATTTTCTTGCGGCAGTTTCTGAATTTGAGCCGGAGGTTCCCTGACAGCCTACCATGCCGCCTGAGCTCATGTTCAGCGGAACAGGCTCTAGAAATTCTCTGCCCTTCAGCAGCGCTTGCTGCTGTAGGCATTTGCTGATATCCATAATTTCAGTGAAAAGCGCGGTTGTAGCCCCCTTTAATTCTTCCGGGCTTTCTGCTCTTACTCTTTTTATTATTTCCTTTTCACGCTGAGACTGGAATATTTGCATACCGTTAGCTTTCTTATAAAGAGCGACGTTTCGGCAAAGCTCCATTCTTTTTTCAAATGCCTTTAGAATTTCCTTATCCAGGGAATCTATTTCATCCCTTAAAGCGTTTAAATCCATATCGGAATTCCTTTCAGTTTTAATCCTTATTTCAATTAGTATTATACATAAATTTACGCTGAAAATCAAGTTTGGAAGATTTATCAGCTTATTTTCCTTATTCCATTTAATAAAAAAACTAAAAAAACAACTTAATTCACATATTTCTATTGAAACTTTGATGCATTATATGCTATAATAAAATATAAATATATTTTTGGAGGAGTTTGTTTGCGTATACTTGGAATAGACCCGGGTTATGCTATAGTCGGCTTCGGTATTGCTGATTATTCGGGCATGAATTTCGCTCCGCTTGAATACGGAGCGATTCTTACGGAGGCTCACACCGATTTTCCGCGGAGGCTTAAAAGTATAGCCGACGATATAGATTATATCTTAGAAAAATTCTCTCCCGATTGTATGTCTATTGAAAAGCTGTTTTTTACAAATAATCAGAAAACCGCCATAGACGTGGCTCAGGCGCGCGGAGTAGTAGTGCTTTCCGCCGTAAGACACGGCGTCCCGGTCTTTGAATATACGCCGCTACAGGTAAAGCAGGCTGTCGTAGGGTACGGAAAGGCGGAAAAAAAGCAGGTTATGGATATGACAAGGCGTATATTGAAGCTTGAACAAATACCTAAGCCCGACGATGCCGCCGACGCGCTGGCTCTTGCCATATGTCACGGTCATTGCTGCAAAGGAATAAGAAAATAATTATACGGAGTTAAAATAAAAATGATATATAGTTTAAGAGGTACGCTTATACATAAAGAGCCGTTTCTGGCCGTCATTGAATGCGGCGGAGTCGGTTATGCGTGCAGAACCACATGCTCAACCTCCTCGCAGCTCGGAGCGGTAGGAAAGGAAATTAGTCTTTATACATATTTATATGTAAGGGAGGATAATATTGAGCTTTTCGGCTTTTATACTACTCAGGAGCTTAGCTGCTTTAAAATGCTCATTACAGTTTCGGGAGTGGGGCCGAAAGCTGCGCTTGCTATTCTGTCAGATACGGATTCTCAGAGGTTTGCGCTTACTATTGCTTCCGGGGACAGTAAGGCGTTTACTAAAACCAAGGGGGTAGGTCCGAAGCTTGCACAGCGAATTGTATTGGAGCTTAAGGATAAAATAGCAAAAGAAACCTCGTCTAAGGAGCTTGCCGAGGGCTTCAGAATACCTGAAGCGCCTCAGGAGATAACGTGTCGGAGGCTATGTCTGCGCTTATGGTTTTAGGATATACTCAGGCGGAGGCGGCTTCAGCGGTTTCAAAAATCGACAGCTCTCTCGATTCGGGAGAGATTATTAAGCGCGCCCTTAAGATTATCGGCAGTCAGATGAAATAACGGGAGATTAAATTGATAGAAACAGGAGATATTGAGTTTGAAGGAAGAGCGGTAGCTCCCGAATATTCGGAAGCGGATACCGAAACGGAGTTACTCTCCGTCCTCAGACGTTGCAGGAATATATTGGACAGGATAAGGTCAAGGAAAATCTTGCGGTTTATATAGAAGCGGCAAAGCGCAGGGGGGAACCGCTTGACCATGTACTGCTTTACGGTCCTCCGGGATTGGGAAAAACAACTCTTGCCGGAATAATAGCTCATGAAATGGGCGCGAATTTAAGGATAACAACAGGTCCGGCAATTGAAAAGCCGGGGGATCTGGCCGCTCTTCTTACTAACCTTTCAGCTAACGACGTATTATTTATTGACGAGATACACAGACTTTCCAGAGCAATTGAGGAAATTCTATATCCTGCGCTTGAGGATAACGCGCTTGATATAGTTATAGGAAAGGGACCGTCGGCTCGTTCTATAAGAGTCGATCTCGAAAGGTTTACTTTGGTGGGCGCTACCACGCGGGCAGGGCAGCTTACGTCGCCTCTCCGCGATAGATTCGGAATAGTTCAGCGTCTTGAGCTTATACTCATGAGCAGCTAAGCGATATTATCAGAAGAAGCAGCTCCATACTGGGAATTCCGTGCAGCTGCGACGGAGCGGACGAGATTGCTAAACGCTCAAGAGGAACTCCGAGAATAGCCAACAGACTGCTTAAACGTGTAAGAGATTTTGCCGAGGTTATGGGCGACGGCGAAATAACCTCGGAAATAGCGTCTATTGCGCTCAACAGGCTGGAGATTGATTCTTTGGGGCTTGACAGTCTTGATAAGAGAATGCTTACAATGCTAATAAAAGGATATAACGGGGGTCCGGCGGGACTTGAAACGCTTGCGTCTGCAATCGGCGAGGAGGCCGTTACGCTTGAGGACGTGTGCGAGCCGTTTTTAATGCAGCTTGGATTTCTTGCCAGAACCCCTAGAGGCAGAGTTGCTACAAACCTGGCGTACGCCCATCTTGGGTTTGAAAAGGATCGGGACGATGATGAAAGCGGTCAGCTAAAATTATAAATTCTTAAGGAGATATATGACAAATGGGTAGACTATTCGGAACAGACGGAGCAAGAGGAGTTGCCATAACCGAGCTTACATGCGAAACTGCAATGAATATCGGAAGAGCAGCGGCTATAGTGCTTACAAAAAGAACGAAACACAAGCCGACTATTTTTATCGGTAAGGATACAAGAATTTCATCGGACGTATTGGAAGCGGCTCTGGCTTCCGGCATTTGCTCTGTCGGAGCTAACGTTCAGATACTGGGAGTAGTTCCCACACCTGCGGTAGCGGCTCTCGTTCAGCAGAAAAAGGCTGACGCGGGCGTTATGATCTCGGCTTCTCACAATAGCTTTGAATTCAATGGAATAAAGCTGTTTTCCTCTGACGGCTATAAGCTTTCGGATGATATAGAGGAAGAAATAGAAGAGCTTATTCTTGATAAGCCGCAGGATATGAAGCTTGCGGCCGACGGTGAAGTCGGAAGAATAACTTATTACCGTGACGCCCAGTCCGACTACATAAGATATATTATGAAATGTATAAAGGGAAATTTGACCGGACTCAGAATTGCGCTTGACTGTGCGAACGGCAGCGCTTCTGCAACTGCAAAAAGGCTTTTTGAAGGACTCGGAGCGAGCGTATATGTAATAAACGCTTCTCCTAACGGCGTTAATATAAATGAGAACTGCGGTTCAACCCATATAAATAATTTGATGCAGTTTGTAATTGATAAAAAGTGTCATGCCGGTTTGGCGTTTGACGGAGACGCCGACAGATGTCTTGCGGTTGATGAAAAGGGCGAGCTTGTAGACGGCGACAAGCTTATTGCAATTTGCGCTAAGGCCTATAAAGAAAAGGGAAAGCTTAAAAAGGATACCGCCGTCGTGACTGTTATGAGCAATTTAGGATTTACCTATTTCGCCAGAAATAATGATATAAAAATGCAGACTACTAAAGTTGGAGACAGATATGTTCTTGAAAGAATGCTTGAGGGCGGATATAATCTGGGCGGAGAACAAAGCGGTCATATTATTTTCCTTGATGAAGCGAATACCGGCGACGGTCAGCTCTCAGGAGCAAAGGTGCTTGAAATACTTGCTGAATCGGGATTGAAGATGTCTGAGCTTGCTTCGGTTATGGAGCATTTTCCTCAGGTTATGATAAATGTAAAAATCAGTCCCCGTAACAGAGAGGTATGGAAGAACGACAGTCAGATAACCGATCTTATAGAAATGTATGAAAATGAGCTTGGCGACGGCGGAAGAATACTTGTAAGAGAAAGCGGTACAGAGCCGCTTATAAGGGTAATGCTTGAGGGGCGTGATTTTAAGCAAATCAACAGCTTTGCAGTAGCTATTGCCGATAAAATCAGGGAAAGAACAGGAAAATGAAAATCACGGTTATAAACGGTCAGAATCATAAGGGTTCAACCTATAACATGGGAAAGATACTTGCGGATAAGCTGTCGGACGATGTTACGGAAATTTTTCTGCCGCTCGATTTCGGCGAATTCTGCTGCGGATGTAATAATTGCTTTGGAAAAAGCGAAATGCTATGTCCTCACTACGAAAAGCTTAGGCCTATAACGGAGGCAATTGACAGGGCGGATGTTTTGGTTTTCACCTCGCCTGTTTATGTTTATCACTGTACCGGCGCTATGAAATCATTTCTTGACCATTACGGCTGGAGATGGATGGTTCACCGTCCCGAGGAAAAAATATTTTCAAAACAGGCGGTAATACTTTCAACTGCCGCCGGCGCCGGTATGAAATCCGCTAATAAGGATATAAAAGACAGTATGTTTTTCTGGGGCATAGGCAGAATCTATACCTATGGGGCCGCTGTTAAGGAGGTTTCATGGGAAAGAGTCAAGGAAAAGAAAAAGGGCGAAATAAATAAAAGTCTTGAAAAAATCGCCGAAAAGGTTAAATACAGAAACGGCAGGATTAAGCCCTCCGTAAAAACAAAAGCGCTTTTTATTTTATGAGTAAGCTTCATAAAAAGGGATTTTTCCCTGTCGATGATGAATACTGGAAAGAAAAGGGCTGGTGCGGAAAGGTCCGGCCGTGGAAAAATAAACAGTAAAGGAATGCAGTATATGCGTATAGCGGATAACTGGACAGAATATCGGATTATTGATACCACATCTCAGGAAAAGCTTGAATCATGGAACGGTATTCTGCTTATTCGTCCCGATCCACAGATAATATGGAGAACTTCGCATAAATCCCCCTTGTGGGACAGGGCTCAGGGACATTATCACCGATCTTCGTCCGGAGGAGGAAAGTGGAGCTTTACCAAAAAACCGCCGGAATCATGGGAGATATCTTACGGGGAACTAAAATTCAACATAAAGCCGACCGGCTTCAAGCATACCGGACTTTTTCCTGAACAGGCGGTAAACTGGGACTTTATGATGAATAAGATAAAAAACGCCGGACGTCCCGTAAGCGTAATTAATCTGTTTGCTTATACAGGAGGGGCCACACTGGCCTGCGCAAAAGCCGGAGCCAGCGTTTGCCATGTCGACGCGTCCAAGGGAATGGTCAACTGGGCAAGAGAAAACGCTGCGCTTTCGGGACTTGCTGATAAGCCGATACGCTGGCTGGTGGACGACTGCGGAAAATTTATTGAAAGAGAAATCAGGCGGGGCAGAAAGTATGACGCGATTATAATGGATCCGCCAAGCTACGGCAGAGGGCCCGGCGGAGAGGTATGGAAGCTTGAGGACGGTATTTTTGATTTGGTAAAGCTTTGTGCGGGAGCTTTAAGCAATGATCCGTTGTTTTTTCTTATAAACAGTTATACGACCGGACTTTCGCCGTCAGTAATGGGATATATATTAGGTGAAACGGTATGCTCAAAATACGGCGGAGAAGTATCGTTTGATGAAATTGGTCTTCCGGTTGAAAAGAGCGGACTTTGTCTGCCCTGCGGTTCGACGGCTATATGGCAGAAAGGCTGAATATGGAGAATTTTGCTAAGGCTGAAAAGCTGGTATTCAGATACGGAGAGGAAGAATCTCCGGTTCTTGATAATATTGATCTGGTCTTTAAGGAGGGAGAGTTTACCGCAATTTTAGGTCACAACGGCTGCGGTAAATCTACCTTTGCCAAGCACCTGAACGCTATATTGCTTCCAAGTGGGGGAAGAGTATATATAGACGGAATAGACACTAAAGACGAAAGCCGTATTTTCGATGTCAGGCAAAAGGTTGGAATGGTGTTTCAGAATCCGGATAATCAGATAGTTGCAACCATCGTTGAGGAGGACGTTGCTTTTGCTCTGGAGAATTTAGGAGTTGAGCCGGCAGAAATACGCAGACGTGTAGACGAAGCTCTCAGGGCTGTAAATATGTATGAATACAGGCTTCATTCGCCTCATCAGCTTTCAGGCGGACAGAAGCAGAGAGTCGCTATTGCCGGAATAATAGCTATGCGACCTAAATGCATAGTAATGGACGAGCCGACGGCAATGCTGGATCCGGCCGGCAGGAAAGAGGTAATGGCAACTGTTAGAAGACTTAATGAGGATTACGGTATTACCATTATACTGATAACTCATTACATGGAGGAAGCGGCGCAGTGCCGCAGGGTAATCGTAATGGATAAGGGAAGGGTTTTACTGGACGATACGCCGAGAGAGGTTTTTCAAAGGTGGAATTGATAAAGTCGGTAGGACTTGATGTTCCTCAGGTAACGGAGCTTGTATATGAGCTGAATCAATACGGACTGGAGCTTGACGGCCACATAATAACTGAAGATGAATGCGCCGATATGCTTATTAAGCTGATTTCATAAATATCTTCGGAATCTAAGAGGAGTTTTAATTTTGGCGATATTAAAAACAGAAAATCTGACTTATGTTTACAGTCAGGGAACGCCGTTTGAAAAAACGGCTGTGAATAATGTGAGTATTGAAATAGAAAAGGGAGAATTTACGGGGATTATCGGACATACAGGTTCAGGCAAGTCCACGCTTATTCAGCATTTCAACGGACTGCTTAAGCCCACGTCGGGCAGGATATATCTTGACGGTCAGGATATCTGGGAGGATAAATCAAAAATAAGACAGGTAAGATTTCGGGTTGGGCTGGTTTTTCAGTATCCGGAATATCAGATATTTGAGGAAACCGTTTATAAGGATATTGCGTTTGGACCGAAAAATATGAGGCTCAGCGAGCACGAAATAGACAGGCGCGTCAGACAAACCGCCGCCGCGGTAGGAATTTCGGAGGAGCTTCTCGGCAAATCTCCATTCGAACTGTCCGGCGGAGAGAAAAGACGTGTGGCTATAGCGGGAGTAATGGCTATGGAGCCGGAGGTACTTATACTGGACGAGCCTACCGCAGGTCTGGATCCTAAGGGCAGGGGCATTATTCTGGAGCAGATAAAGGAATATCACAGGAATATGGCTGCACCGTTTTGCTGGTTTCTCACAGCATGGAGGATGTTGCCAGATATGCGTCTAAAATCCTTGTTATGAACAAATCGGAGATATTTTGCTACGGAAAAACCTCGGACGTATTTAAGCAGTCTGATGAAATAGAGAAAATAGGACTTTCTGTTCCTCAGATCACAAGAGTTTTTAATTTAATGAGAAAAAAGGGAATTGATATTGAAAATGACGTTTATACTGTCAAATACGCCAAGGAAAAAATACTTGAATATTTAAAAAGCGGAGGAAAGCTGTAATGATAAAGGATATTACATTAGGACAGTATTTTCCCGGAAGCAGCGTCGTGCATAATCTGGACGCCAGATTCAAGCTTGTTATTACGTTACTTTTTATTATAATGCTCTTTATCGGCGGCAACACCATATGTCTTGAGGTCGGTACGGTTTTTACGGCAACGGCGCTGCTGTGCTCTTCTATACCGTTTAAAATGATAGCTAAAAGCCTGAAGCCTATACTGCCGATACTGTTGTTTACGACGATTCTTAATTTATTTATGATTACCGGCGGTATACCGCTGTTTCAATGGAAGTTTATATCAATTACAGACGAGGCGGTAGAAACTTCGGTTTTTATGATAATAAGAATACTTCTCCTGATTGCGGGAACCTCCCTTCTGACATACACAACCTCTCCGGTATCGCTTACCGACGCTATTGAAAGACTTCTGAGTCCTCTTAAAAGATTTAAGCTTCCTGTTCATGAACTTGCAATGATGATGACCATTGCTCTTAGATTTATTCCGACATTGATTGAGGAAACGGATAAGATAATGTCTGCTCAGAAGGCGCGAGGCGCGGATATGGAGGGCGGCGGAATCAAGGAAAAGGTGAAGTCCGTTGTGCCTGTGATAGTGCCGTTGTTTGTATCGGCAGTGAGAAGAGCCGGAGAGCTTGCGACTGCCATGGAGTGCCGTTGTTACCGAGGCGGAGAGGGAAGAACCAGAATGAAGCAGTTAAAAAGCGGAATAGCCGATTATATTTCTCTGGCTATAACGTTGTTTTTTCTTGCCGTTGTAATATTTATTAATGTTATTGACTGAGAAAGGGCTGACATATGAATAAAGGAAAGCTAAAAACTGATCGAATAAAAAATAAAACGGGAAAACCAAATCCTCTGCTTTATAACAGAAAAGGCGAAACGAGGGTATTTCTTATTCTTTCGTTCATACTGCCTTTTTTAATAATTTGGATATTTTTTATACAAAGCGAGGTACATCCCTTCGGCGATAAGCAGATACTTGTAACAGATTTATGGCATCAGTATTATCCGTTTTTCAGGGTTGAGCATGAAAAGCTTCAGAGCTTTTCCTCTATGCTTTATTCATGGGATACGGGAATGGGAACGAATTTTATTTCCCTTTTGTCTTATTATGCGGCAAGTCCGCTGAATTTGCTTTCAGTATTTTTCCCTATCGAATATTCAAGGGAAGCGCTGACGCTGTTTTTAACTATAAAGATTGGCTGCGCCGGTCTTTTCTTTGCGGTATTTTTAAAGCACACATTCAATAAAAATGATATTTCAATAACCGCCTTTGCGATATGCTACGCTCTTTGCAGCTACATCATGGGATATTACTGGAACATAATATGGATAGACACAGTCGCTTTGCTGCCGCTCGTCGTATTGGGAACTGTAAAGCTTTTTAAAGAAGGGAAATATAAGCTTTATGCTATATCCTTGGCTCTTTCGCTGTTATCAAGTTTTTATATCGGACTTTTTACCTGTATATTTACGGTTATGGTTTTCGGCGCGCTTGTAATAGCCGATTGGCACGCTTCAGACATTCGCTTCGCAGGCTTGGACAGATTGCGGGAGCTACCGTTATAGGAATCGGTATGGGAGCAGCGGTATTACTGCCGGCGTTTCTGGGACTTCAGCTTACCAACAGTGTGGACAATAAATTTCCGGAAACTATAACGTTTTATGAAAACTGGCTTAAAATGATATCAAACGTTATCGGTTTTCATGAACCGACTGCAAAAGAGGGACTTCCTAATTTTTACTGCGGAATGTTTGCCGTGGTTCTTCTTGGAGTGTTTCTGCGTTCGTCCAAAATTAAAATACGGGAAAAAATAATAACGGTTGTATATCTTGCGTTTATTATTGTAAGCTGCAATATGAACGTTTTGAATTATATGTGGCACGGATTTCATTTTACTAATATGCTGCCGTATCGTTTCTCTTTTCTTTTATCATTTATCCTTCTTGCCACGGCATACAGAGCTTACATTGTGATGAGGGAAGAAGCGAATATATTTGATGTGATAGCAATGTCTGCAATGGCGTTTATTATTGCCGTTATATCCTACAGGGATCAATCTGAAAAGGCGTTGCTTTCAAGCGTGGTCGTATGTTTTATATTCGTTGCCATAATGTTTGTCTATGAAAGAAAGCTCATTAACTCTAAGATTTTAAATTATGTTGTGTTCGCAGTATGTCTGGTGGAAATGGGCATTAATGCAAATACGGGAGTTAAGACGGTAACAGTAACCGGATACAGCAATTATCCGAGAAACAGCGAAAGCGTTTCGGACCTGATCGGCTCTGTAGAATCTGAAGATAACGGCTTTTACAGAATAGAAACCATGTCCAATTATACAATCAACGATCCGGCTCTTTACGGATATAAGGGAGTGTCCCAGTTTTCGTCAACAGCAAACGTCAACGTTACAAATATAATGAAGAGCCTGGGACTTCAGGCTTCGGCCGCAGGCAACAGGTATTATTACAATCAGAATACGGCTGTTATAAATATGTTTTTAAACCTTAAATATCTCATATCTCACGACAGCTATTCCGGCGACCTGACATATTTGGATCCGCTGGCTTCTAAAGACGGTGTTTCAATTTATGAAAACAATCATTATCTTCCCATAGGCTTTGCGGCGGAAAGCAGTATCAGCGAATACAAGGGCGAATCATTTATCCAGTTTGATAATCAAAACGAATTATTCAGACTGGCAACCGGTATAGAAGAAGACGTTCTGACCAGAGTAGATATAAAGGACGTAGGGCACAAAGGGCTTAACGTTATCAAGTCGGGCTACGGAAATTACAGCTATCAGTACAGCGCTCCGGACGACGGAAGCGAGGATTGTTATCTTAAATTCAATTATACGGTTCCGGACGACGGTCCGCTTTATGTAACATTTGATTTCGGTGAAATAAAGAACGTAAGAATAAAGGTCGGAGATTCTGTTATGCGCACTCACAGCTCCGGAAAATATATGGATATTTTTGCGGCGGGAGACTTTAATGCGGGAGACGTCGTATCGTTTCAGGCTGACGCTAAGGATCAGAAAAACGGCAGCGGAACTATTTATGTGTATCAGATAAACAGCGATGTATTTGAAAGAGGATACCGGAAGCTTTTGGAAGGCGCTCTGAACGTTACCAAATATGACGATACTATTATTAAGGGAAATATAATTGCTGAGGACGACTGTCTAATGTATACTTCCATTCCGTATGACGGCGGCTGGAAGGCTTATGTCGACGGCAAGGAGACGGAAGTTCAGTCAATTAAAAATGCATTTGTATGTGTTCCTATGTCGGCAGGGGAACATACTGTTGAATTAAGGTACTGTCCTCCGGGTTTTGTTGTAGGCGCAGTGATTTCAATTTTGTCAGTAGCTACGCTTGTACTGCTTTGGATTTTTGTGCCTAAGGTTAAAAAGAAAAGGTTTATGTCAGGAGAAGGAACGGCTGAAAATAAATGAGAAATCTCAAGGTTATGATGGCTTATAGGGGAACTGCGTATCATGGCTTTCAGAGACAGGATAATGCTCTGACTGTTCAGGAGGTTGTGGAACGGTATGTTTCCAAGGTTTTAAATCATAAATGTATTATAAACGGGTGCTCAAGAACGGACGCTGGAGTACATGCAAATAATTATTGCTTTTCGGTGCTGACAGGAAGCAATATACCGGCTAAAGGCTTTGTAAGGGGCGTAAATGGGGAACTTCCTGATGATATATCAATACTTTCATGCGAGGATGCGCCGCTTGATTTTCATGCAAGATTTTCATGCAGGGCCAAGGAATATATTTATCTTATTCACAACAGCGAAAGTAAAAATCCCTTTACTACCGATCTGGAGTATCATTACCGACGCCCATTTGACGCGGAGCTGGTGTCTTACGCGGCTAAAATCTTTGTCGGTACGCATGATTTCGCCGGCTTTTGCTCGAATTATGACGGAAAGCAGAACACAATCCGTACTATAGAGAAATTTGACATAGTAATTAATGGTGAATCGGTTAAAATGCTTGTAAAAGGCGACGGTTTTCTGTATAATATGATTAGGATTATCGTCGGTACTCTGCTTTCGGTAAACGAAGGAAAAATTAAGCCGGACGATATAGACGGAATTATCAAATCAAGAAACCGTCTGCTTGCAGGCAAGACGGCACAGCCCCACGGGCTGTATCTCAACAGGGTGTTTTATTGAACTGAAAGGGACTTTAATGGACAGATACACAAGGGACGTTGACATTGTT
>ENA-OQCO01000279-OQCO01000279.1-human-gut-metagenome-genome-assembly--contig:-NODE-279-length-29989-cov-4.897663_pt1 | contig 29989 bp, 25 predicted proteins | sample MGYA00242500_ERZ504582 | MGnify/ENA primary metagenome ERZ504582 (study PRJEB26092, sample SAMD00036346) | human gut metagenome | host: Homo sapiens | study: EMG produced TPA metagenomics assembly of... | reverse complement strand
GACATAAAAAGCAGGCAGAGGCAGGATTGATTTTTTCTTCTGCCTCATGTTTTTATCAGGAAAGAAGGGACCGATTATGTTAAATGAGATCATAAAAACTGCAGAAGAATTAAATACAGCAGCATTGCATTACCGCCAGAGTGGGAATATGGATGGTGTGCGGGAACTTGCCAAAGCACATGCAGTTTCCCAAAAACAGACAGAGGAATTTATTCAAGGCAGCCGCTACCGGCTGGTTGATATACCGATTGAGGAAAGAAAGTTTGCGAATGCGTCTGAAAAACTGCGTGCAGAAATGTTTGCCTTAAAGGATGCAGGCTTTGCGGACATCATAGGACAGTATCTTGTAAATCTTGCCAAAACGGATTCTGCTTTAGATGCACAGGTGTTAAAAAAACATAAGATGCTTCAGAGATGTTTGGATTACGTGACGCAAAAAGCCTACAACATTGCACTGGAGGGAGCGAAAAAAAAGGGAGAGAACGGCATCGGGCCAATACAGGCCTGGCACTCTCCGGCGACCAGGTTTTTCCCTGGGTACTTGAATATTATGCGAAAGATGATGAAAAAGAAATAGCAGAAAAAGAGCAGGAAGAAAAGAAAAAGATTCAAAAGGAATGGGATTCGGTAAATAAGAGAACGAAAACAATACCGAAAAACCAGGGGACAAAAAAAGATTCCGAGGTGCATCCCAAAGAAGCAGCGGAGCAGGAAGAAAAGCATATCAGCAAGAAAAAATCAAAAGATTCCGGGCAGATGTCCTTGTTTGACATGATGCAGCCGAAAGAGAGTTAAAGGAGAAGGATATGATCGCATATAAAGGATTTCAAAAGGATTTGAAATGTCGGGGCTTTCAGTTTCAGGAGTATGGCATAAATGAAACGGAAAAAGCAAACTGTAGACAAAATGGATTTCATTGTGCAGAAAACCCATTGGATTGTCTCTGCTATTATCCGAATTGGAAAAATTCCGTGTATTACATAGTAGATGCATCAGGGGATTTGGATGAAGATGGGGAAGATTCAAAAATCTCCTGCACAAAGATGCGCCTGTTAAAGAAAATTGAATTGAGAAGCCTGTTATTACATGGAGCTGCTTACATGGCGAAATATCCAAACCGGAAATGGAACTCCCATGTTGCAAAAGAAAACGGGACCAGCTGCAACGGATTTTGCATTGTACGTGGAAAAGACCCCAAAGCCAAAGGACAAAAGGGCGATTTACTGTTACTTTTAAAGGAGCAGCCTGGCAACAGCCAGATACTGGAAATTGGGGTCATCTGTATCGATGGTCAGAAATATCCGGAGGGAGCATGGATTGATGTGACTGGAAAGCTGGTGGAGCTATGAGAAAAAAGAGGTTGATGGAGTTAAAACCATTAAAAGTGATGAACAGACATATCGCCGATGCAAAGAAAACGGAAATATCTTTGAGTCCATTGGAGAAACAAAGGGGTGAACCCGGAAAATATCGGATGTATTGTCGGGCAGCAGTAGAAAAAGGAATTTTAAAAGTGTATTTGTTTGCCGTAACGGATATTGAGGAGAATATAAACTTTCCAAGGTACCGTCTGTTTATCAGCAGAAAAGAGAGACGGTTTATTACCTATGATGAAAAATTAAAAAAATGGAGAAAGGCACTTCTTGAAAGTATCTTATGGGATGTAAGAACTAATTTGGGCAACATCTATGTAAATGGCTGTGATACAAAGATCATCCAAAAATATTTAAAGACAATACAGCCTGCAATCCGGGCACTGGAAGAGTTTCAGGCGAATATCCGTAAAGAACAAAGGATACGTCATGATAAAAAACTTACAGATTCATGGGACCAGGTGATGAAAACTGTATCTGGACTGCCTAAGAACTGGATCGGATGGGTTTCAAAATATGGAATTACGGAACACTATATCTTCTACAAGTATCAGAAAAATGGTGCTACAGAAGGATACTGTACATATTGCAAAAAACATGTTCCTATCCGCTCACCCAAATATAACCAGAAAGGACAGTGCAATGTGTGTGGACAACCGATTACTTTTCGTTCTGTGGGAAAGTCTGGAAGATTTTGTACAAAGTGGTACAGAGTCTATCTTATCCAGAGGAGACGTAAGACTTCTGGTTTTGTGCTCCGGATCTTTCATGCCAGAACGTGGTATAAAAGGGGTGGCTATACAGATTGCGAAACTACCTGCCATGAAGAGCAGAGAAGAATCTTCTCTGCAAATGGAAAGGAAATTTCAAATTTTGTTTATGGCCTGTTTAAACAGCGGGAAATGCGATGGATTTCATATGGGGAACCTTGGTATTATACTTGCTGCGGTATTCAGTATAAAGGGATGGTCTATCCTTACACCCTGTCGGATCTGTCCAGGCATGAATTAAAAGAAACAGGTCTGCGTGAGTACGCCCTTGGTCAGAAAAAGATAGATCCGGGAAAATATCTTTACCTGTGGAAGACATACCCGGTACTGGAACAGATTGTAAAGACAGGGCTTTTCCAGTTAGTTGATGATGTACTGGACCACAGGGCAACAGATGCAATAAAAAGAAAAGGTAGAAAACCAACAGAATTCCTATCCGTGAATAAGAAAGAGTTTCGAAGACTCCGAGATATGAATGGCGGGGTAAAAGAACTTAAATGGCTGCAACTTGAAAAGAGTACAGGAAAAACAATCGGGGATGAAGAAATATGCTGGATGGTAAAAGAAGAATTTGAACCAAACGACCTGAAGTTTGTTCTGGACCAGATGAGCATCTGCCAGATTCGACATTATCTTATGAAACAATCAGAAAAATCCGGGGATGATATCAGCCATGTGCTGCAGGTGTGGAACGATTATCTTTCTATGGCAAAAAGACTGGGAATGGATATACATGATTCCATTATTTACCGTACCAGAGATCTTCAACTGCGCCATAAAGAGGCGGTTTTGAAGATAGAAGAAATGAAACGCGGAATCCGACGCAGGGAGCTGGAAGAAAAGTATGTCGGATTTCAGAAACATCTCATTGATTTGAAAGAAAAATATGAGTTCAGTGACGGTGAATATCAGGTTATTGCGCCAAAGAGTATCGATGACATCCTATATGAAGGTGATACGCTTCATCACTGTGTAAATAAAACAGATACTTATTTTGACCGGATCGTTTCAAAGGAAAGCTATATCCTGTTTTTGCGGGAAAAAGAGAATCCGAAAGTACCGTTTTATACACTGGAAGTTGAACCAGATGGAACTATCCGGCAAAAACGTGCGGAATTTAATCGTCAAAATAAGGACATTGATAAGGTGACTTCTTTTTTAACATTGTGGCAGAAGGAAATTCAGAAACGATTAACCAAAAAAGATCGTAAGAGCACAGAAGAAAGCAGGAAGCTCAGGCAGCAGAACTATCAGGAGATACGTGATAAGCATGTAGTTGTCCATGGCGGAACATTTGCTGGGGAACTTCTGGCTGATCTTTTAGAGAAAGACTTAATGGACCTACCAGTGGAATCGGCAGAAAACGAAGAAAGCCCTACTGAAATAGCGGCGTAAATAAAATGGATGCGGCAGGGAGTTCCCCTGCTGCATTTGAGCAGAAAAGATAAAATGACATTATATGCAGCAGAAAATGAAGGAGAGGACGGAAATGAATAAAAAAGAATTGCGTAACATGAAATTGCTGGAAGCTACGGATGAACTGATAAAACTTGCAAAAGAAGATGTGCCAGTAAGAGATAAAGGATACTATACGGAGCAGCTGATTTATCAGAGGGGGCTATATTTACGTGCAGAAGTAGAAAACAATATTTTAAAAGTAGCATTTTATCTGGCAGAATATCTTTCCAGGGACTGTCGGAAACCTGTATATACATTATATATTGATAAAAAGAACGATGTTTTTAAAGGGTATGATTACCGGACAAAGAAATGGTCAGATAGTATGCTGGATAAGACCATTTTCTCAAAATGGTTATATCAGGAAAATTCTTATATGAAAGAGGCGGATACAGCGTTGATCCAAAAGTATCTTGAAAGTGAATATGACGATGCTTTTTATGCACTGTATGTATATCAACGTGAGCAGAGACACCGAAGGCTGGGCATGAAATATGAAAAAATTCTGACAAGCTGGGATCAGTGTATGGATAGACTTCCCAAAATTCCGAAAGACTGGCTGAGATGGCAGAAAAAAGTTGGAATTACCCAGAATTTTATCTTTTATCATTACAGCCGCAGGAAAGATCAGACAGGATATTGTAGTTGGTGTGAAAGCGAAGTTCCAATCAGCCATCCTCACCATAATGCAGTGGGGAATTGCCCAAAATGCAGACATCAGATTCAATATAAAGCATTAGGCCGGGCCAAAAATATAGAAACCCAAAAAGAGACTGCATACCTGCTTCAGACCTGTGGAAATAATGTGTTTGTTTTGAGAGAATTCCAGCTTCAGATGCTCATAGTAAGCAGCTCATATAAAAAACCAGTATATTCTTTCTTTGAGCGCCGGAGAATCCTGTATGATGAAGAATTAAATACGAAAGAATATTATTTCGGCCGTCATCATTGGACAAAAGAAAACCAATGGATCCAGGGTAAATTACAGGTTCCACTGTATCCAGGTTACGGTGGCTATATGACATATGAAAAATATAATATGGGAAATATTTATGGGAAATCACTGTATGGCATTAAAAACAGGACATTCCGTAGGACAGGATCTACGAATATGCAAAAACCAAAAAGTATTTAGATCCGGTAAGTTTTTTTGAAATGGTTAAAGAAAGACCTTATCTGGAACGGCTCATTAAAGCAGGACTTTATCATCTCGCAGAAGACATTATGGATAATAAAGCACAGATCTATTGTGAAGATTCCGGAGACCTTGGAAAAGCACTGGGAATTGATAGATTTCGCTTAAAAAGGCTGCGTACAAACAATGGGGGAGAGATTTTTCTTCAATGGCTATTACTTGAAAAAGCCCAAAACAAGTTGATCCGTGACGATGTGATTTCGTGGATGTGCCGGGAAAAGCTTAAACCAGCGGATCTTATGTTCATTATGGATCGTATGGCCCCTTTACAGATCAAAAATTATCTGGAAAAGCAGGCAGCAGAAAGTGGGGAATCCGTGAAAGACCTGATCAAAACATGGAAGGATTATCTTAATATGGCAATTCGGGTCGGAGTGAATGTGCAGGATTCTGTTATCTACCGTGCACGAAAGCTCATGCAGAGACATAATGAAATGATAAAAGAGATAGAAGCAAAAGATTTGATTTTAAGAGCCGGAGAGCTGGAAAAGAAGTATCCGGGTCTGAATCGTATATGCAGGGATTTGAAAAAATATGAATATGCGGACAAAGAGTATCAGATCGTTGTGCCGGAAAAAGTGGATGACATTTTGTATGAAGCAAAACTGATGCATCACTGCGTAAATAATACAGAAACCTATTATGAACGAATGAGCCAGCAGGAATCCTATATTCTGTTTTTGAGAAAGGCAGAACAACCAACGGAGGCATACTATACGCTTGAAGTGGAACCGGATGGGACCATAAGGCAGACACGTACTTTTTATAACCAGCAGAATGAAGATATTGAGCTTGCAAGGGATTTTCTTGTAAAATGGCAGAAACAATTAAAAAAGAAACTGGCAAAAGAAGATTATAAACTGGCTGTAAAAAGTCAGAGTCTCAGGAAAAAAGAGATTGACGAGCTCCGCAGCAAAGGCGTTCGTGTAAACGGTGTTGGGTATTGCAACAAATTGCTTGCTGAAATTCTGGAGGAAGATTTAATGGAGGCTGGGAATCGAGCACTGGAAGAACAGGCCGCATAATAGCAGATTGATATATCACAAAAGTAACTTTAACAGTAAAATGAAATTCCTGTGAAAATTTGGGGATATTTACAGAAACAGCTCTGAAATTCTCTTTTATTTAAGTATAAGGGATTTTATGGAATTCCTTAAATATACTCGAAACGGAGGATGAGATTTGGAGGAAAAATTAAAGTTGCTTTGGCTGATATTGATCTTTGTTGATTTTGGGCTTATGTTTGTTTCATTTCCAATCTTGATTTATGTGATTTTTTGTATGACATGAATACAAAAAGCCTTCTGTAAGTGCCCTTTTCCGGTGAAAAGACCGGAGGGGCATTTGCATGTATGCAACAGTTTATGCATGTATTCGCAGGAATACGAGTAAAATACTACGCAGCTGCTACTGTTTAAAGCCTGTAGTGAAATTGACATTAAATATCTGGAATGATACGATAAAATTGAACATTTTGCAAGGCAGATTGCATAAAATTTTATTCTGATACGAGGTCAGAATTTTATACTTTATACCGCGTTTGCGGATCAACCGATAAAGACACAAAAAGAGTAAAATGGACTCTTGGAGTGTCTTTTTTTGTTTGGCAAAATGTTTTGACATGTATCAGATTCAATTACGCCAAAAGGAGAAAAGAAGTTCTTATGCCACGAAAAATCAGATCAAACTACATGGAGAAATTCAAGTTCGTATACAATGGTAGAATTTTTGATAGTAAGCATAAATGCTGTGAATTTTATGGAATTTGTTACCGCAGTGTAATGAGTTATCAAAACAGACATAAATGTACGACAGAAGAATCAATTACACATTTTATTGAATTGAAAAAAAGTAAAGAAATCATATTCAGAAATCGAAAATGGAACAGTATTAAAACCTGTTGCGAATTTTACGATTTAAATGAAGCTTCTGTTAAAACAGATATGTGGAATCGGAAATGTACACCACAGGAAGCAATTGAACGGGCAATCGAATGGAAAAAAACGCATGAAATCACATATCATGGAGTGAAATATCCATCACTGCCCCAATGTTGTGAAGAACTTGGCATTAATCCTATATCAGTACGTTTATATATGGACAATAATGGGGTTTCTTCCACACGTGCGATTACGCATTACATTAAATCCAAAGAGAGACGGGCTTTTACATTTCGGGGAAAAGAATATAAAAACTTTGCGGAATGTTGTCTTGCATATGGATTGAAGCCAAAATCAGTAAGTTCTGCAGTTTTTAAGGAGAATCGTCCCCATGCAGAGGTGCTGGAAAAAATTGTCTCTCATGTGGAAGGATGTATCCCGCAAGAAGTAATGGAAAAAAAGGAAATTACTGGAAACTATGTAATTCCCAAAAAAAAGGCATCGTGCAAAGGAAGCATTCTTTTATGAAGGGGAAAAATATATTTCGCTGGGACAATGTTGTGAATTCTATGGAATTAATGAATCTAGTGTACGCAGTAGAGCTTGGCGAAAAAAGTGTACATGGGAAGAAGCTGTGAAATATTATATTCAAAAAAAGGAAACAGAAACACCGAAAATGCAATTCTTTTATAAAGGGAAAAGGTATAAAAGTGTTTCAGCATGTTGTGCTGAATACGGCGTTAATGCTTCCAGTGTGCGTAACCGTGCCAAAACAACAGAATGCAGCATTGAAGAATCTTTGGATCATTTCATAAAGAAAGCCAGAATGGAAACACAGCCGTCGGTATTTATTTTTAGAGACAAAACCTATAGGTCTTTGGAAGAATGCTGTCTGGAATATGGAGTCAACGCTGACAGTGTATCTTCAAGAAAATATAGATTGAATTGTACTATGGAAGAATCATTGGAGCATTTTATTGAAAATAAAGATATGATTGCCGAAAGAATACAAAAATTTACATTTAAAGGAATAGAATATCGAAGTCTCCGGGCATGTTGTCAAAAATATGGTATTGATGATATATGTGTGAGACAAAGAGCACGAGATAAGAATTGTTCTCTTGAAGAATCGTTTACACATTTTATGACGAGAAAAAGGAAAAAAATGTTAAGTAACCCGGAATTTGAATATCATGGAACTGTTTATCCATCGCTTAAAGTATGCTGTGAGAAATTAGGAATAAATAAAAGCAGTGTAATAAGTCGAAGCCATAGGGCCGGATGCAGTTTACAGGAAGCAGTGGAGTATTATGTCAGCCAACAGGAACGTAGAACATTGGATTAATCTATAAGGCCAGCAGGCAGCCTTTTTTAGAATTTATATAATAGAGAGGAGGAACGGTCAATATCATCTGCCTGCAGATATTGACCGGTTATATATGTTGCGAAAAAAAACACAGCCGGAAGCAAACAACGATAAAATTCTTATATCCGTTAAAGAAGCCTGTGAGCTTACAGGACTTTCTGAGAAAACAATGAGATCATTGATGAATGAAAACTGTTTCATGGTACGGATTGGGCGCAGAACACTGATTGATAAGAAAAAATTTCAAAAATGGATAGATCGGCAGTCTTGAAAGCTTTTTTTTGTTGTGCTAAAATATATATCCAGTGCCATGCATTATCATCAGAAAGGATGGTGGTGTTATGGGCAAAAACTTAAAGGGTAAAGAATTAGGAAAAGGATTATATCAAAGAAAAGATGGACGATATGAGGCCAGAATTTTCGTTCGCGGTACAGGAAAAACGTTTTCAATTTATGGTACAAATTTACAACATCTAAAAAAGAAAGAAATGCCTACCTTGCTAATGTTTCCCCCGGAATTGCAGGATATGATCCTAGAATTTCTGTTTCAAAGTGGTATGAAAAATGGATGCTTATTTATGTGGTGCATTCTGTTAAAGCAACCACTTTAAGTAACTATGTAAATGGTTTTGAGCGAGTAAGAGAATATATTGGTTACATGAGGTTAATAGAGGTCCGTCCAACACATATTCTTGACATGATAAAGGGACTCGAAGAAGAAGGATATGCACGTACAACGGTAATACAATCATTAAGTGTAGTCCGTCAGCTTTTCAAAAAGGCATATGGTGGAAAAATGATACCCATAGATCCCGTAGCCGATATTAAACTGCCTAAAGAAGAACCGGGTGAAATACCTGATGAGAAGATAATGCAGGAACAAGAAGATGAAAAATGTCTTAGTATATATGACACTCATCGTTTCCTTGAGAGCTGCAAGAATACCCGGTATTATGAACTCTTTTTTATTCTTCTTCATACAGGATTACGTATAGGGGAAGCACTTGCCCTAGAATGGTGTGATCTTGACTTTAAGCATGAAAAGCTTCGTGTATATAAAACCTTAAACAGAGTTACAAAATATTATGATTTGAAAGGAAATGAACTTCCTGAAAGGTATTCTACTATTCAGATTACAACACCAAAGAAAAGTGCCAGCAATAGAAAGGTTCCATTAACGGATGCAGTGATTGCTGCTTTTATGAGCTGGAAGGAAAAACAGGATCGTGATAAAGAAAAACTGGGGAAAAACAAATATACTTTTAAAAAAATATCCCGGTCTGATTTTTACAACATCTTCAGGAAGAAGTTATCTTCCATCATCAGCTCAAACAGAATGCAGGCGGATTGTTGGGATTGTTAATAAACATGAAATTGCTCTGGCAGAAAAAGAGAACAGAGACCCGAATTTAATGGATGTTCATCCTCATATTTTCCGTCATACTTTTGTAACAAGATGCATTCAATCGGGAATGGATGCCGCTACAGTAAAGAAAATAGCTGGACACTCTGATGAAAAAATGACTAATTATTATACACACATTGAAGAAGAACATATAGATGACGAATACGAACTGTATATTCAAAAATACGGAACAGAAACCTGATTTTGCAAATGGAGATAAAATTTTAAAGAGAGGTTTAAATACTTGAGTATAGACAAAAACACTAACGAGGGAAAAAACTATCGTAATAATGTGGTCAAATCAACATTTGGGACTTCTAAAAGCCGCATAAACACTGGGTTTCCGGAGGATATTAGTGTATTATCACCGATGATGAGGGAATATTGTAAAACAAAAGAAAGTTACAAGGACTGCATCCTGTTCTATCGACTTGGCGACTTTTATGAGATGTTTTTTGATGATGCAATCCTTGTATCCAAAGAACTGGAACTGACGCTTACTGGTAAGGACTGCGGATTGGAAGAACGTGCTCCGATGTGCGGAATTCCATTTCATGCAGCCGAGACATATATCAAACGACTGATCGAGAAAGGCCACAAAGTGGCAATCTGTGAGCAGGTGGAAGACCCTAAGAAAGCAAAAGGTCTTGTTAAGAGAGAAGTTATCCGTGTAGTTACACCGGGAACAACTCTGGATGCCACATCTTTGGATGAATCCAGAAACAATTATCTGATGTCGATTGTTTCTCTGGAGGATCATTTTGGATGTGCCATTGCAGATATCACCACAGGTGACTGTTTTCTTACAGAAGTAGATAAACCTCAGAAACTTCTGGATGAGATCAATAAATTTGTCCCTGCGGAAATTATCTGTAATGACGCTTTTTTTATGAGCGGAGTTGATACAGAAGATTTGAAGGACCGTCTGCGGATATGCATTTTTCCATTAGATAACTGGTATTTTGATGACAGTCTCTGCCAGCGCACTTTGAAGGAACATTTTCATGTAAATACATTGGAAGGTCTTGGACTTCAGGACTATGACAGTGGAGTGATCGCAGCAGGAGCACTTTTTCAATATTTGAATGAAACTCAGAAAACAGCTTTGTCTCATATGGCAACGATTCATCCCTACACAGCAGATAAATTTATGTTGATTGACAGTTCCAGTCGTCGTAATCTGGAACTGGTCGAAACACTCCGTGAAAAACAGAAACGAGGTTCTCTTCTCTGGGTATTGGATAAGACAAAGACAGCAATGGGTGCACGTACACTTCGAGGTTATGTGGAACAGCCCCTGATTGATGCAAAAGAGATCAATTGTAGACTGGAAGCTGTAGAAGAACTAACTCAGAAGCCGATGCTTCGTGATGAGATCCGAGAGTATCTGAATCCAATCTATGATCTGGAACGTCTGATCAGCCGTATCAGCTATCAGTCAGCGAATCCGAGAGATATGGTTGCATTTGCATCTTCACTGGAGATGATTCCATATATCCGACAGATCCTTCAGGAATTTGAAGCACCGATCCTGAGACAGATTTTTGAGGATATGGATCCGCTGGAAGATGTGACGAATCTGATCAAACGTGCGATCACAGATGAGCCGCCGCTTGCACAGAAAGACGGCGGAATCATCCGCGAAGGTTACAACGCAGATGTCGATAAATATCGTCACTCAAGAACTGATGGCAAAAAGTGGCTTGCTGAACTGGAAGCAAGAGAAAAAGAACGTACCGGCATTAAGACACTGAAGATCAAATACAGTCGTGTATTTGGTTATGCACTGGAAGTGACGAATTCTTTCAAAGATCAGGTTCCGGATAATTATGTTCGCAAACAGACACTGACCAATGCCGAACGTTATATTACACAGGAGCTGAAGGATCTTGAGGATCTGATCCTTGGAGCTGAAGATCGTCTGTATGCGCTGGAATATGAATTGTTTGCAGATGTCCGTGACAAAGTTGGCAAAGAAGTCGTACGTATCCAGAAAACTGCCAAGGCGATTGCAGCACTGGATGTGTTTGCCTCTCTTGCGCTTGTGGCAGAACGAAACAATTTTGTAAGACCGAAGATCAATGAAAATGGTGTTCTGGATATCAAAAATGGTCGTCATCCGGTTGTAGAGCAGATGATTGAAAACGATATGTTTATTGCAAATGATACATATCTGGACAATCAGAAAAAAAGAGTTTCCATTATCACCGGTCCGAATATGGCTGGTAAATCCACTTATATGCGTCAGACAGCATTGATCGTTCTGATGGCGCAGATCGGAAGTTTTGTTCCGGCAGAGAAAGCAAATATTGGCATTGTGGATCGAATCTTTACACGTGTCGGTGCATCCGATGACCTTGCAAGCGGACAGAGTACTTTCATGGTGGAAATGACAGAAGTAGCAAATATTCTTCGAAATGCCACATCCAGGAGCCTGTTGATTCTGGATGAGATTGGACGAGGCACAAGTACCTTTGACGGACTTGCAATTGCATGGTCCGTGATCGAACATATCAGTAATACGAAACTCTGTGGCGCAAAGACTTTATTTGCCACACATTATCATGAACTTACAGAGCTGGAAGGTAAGATTCCGGGAGTCAATAATTATTGTATCGCGGTTAAAGAAAAAGGCGATGATATTGTATTTCTTCGTAAGATTGTCAAGGGCGGTGCAGACAAGAGCTATGGTATTCAGGTTGCCAAACTTGCCGGTGTGCCGGATTCCGTTATTAATCGTGCAAAGGAACTGGTAGAAGAACTCAGTGATGCAGATATCACGGCTGCGGTCAAGGATCTGACGGCTCCGAAGAAAAAACAGAAAATTGTTTATGATCAGGTGGATATGGCTCAGATGTCTCTTTTTGATACGGTACAGGACAATGATATCGTGGACGAGATCCGTGATCTGGATATGACCCATTTGACACCGATGGAAGCTATGAATATTTTGTATAATTTGCAGAACAAGATTAAAAACCGCTGGTAAAAATGATAAAACGTGGTTTGGTAATGGGAGGTTGCTTTGAGAAAAATTGCAGTTTTAGACCAGAACACAATTGATAAGATTGCAGCCGGAGAGGTTGTAGAAAGACCTTCTTCTGTCGTAAAAGAGCTTGTGGAAAATGCGATAGACGCAGGAGCAACTGCGGTAACAGTAGAAATTACAGATGGTGGTAAGAAACTGATCCGAATTACGGATAATGGATCAGGAATGGAAGCAGAGCAGATTCCGCTTGCATTTCTCCGTCATGCAACAAGTAAGATTGAAAAGGTGGAAGATCTGGAACATATTGCTTCTCTTGGATTTCGTGGTGAGGCACTTTCCAGTATCGCTGCTGTTTCTCAGGTAGAACTGATCACAAAAACTCCGTCTTCTGTCAGCGGCTCCCGTTATGTGATCGAAGGTGGACAGGAGCATTCATTGGAAGAACTGGGAGCACCGGAGGGAACTACATTTCTTGTTCGGAACCTTTTTTATAACACACCGGCGAGAAGCAAGTTCCTGAAGTCGGATATGACTGAGGCGAATTATATTCATACGCTGATGGAGCAGCTTGCACTGTCCCATCCGGAGATTTCTTTTAAATATATTCAGAATAAGCAGGTGAAACTGCATACATCCGGGAACTACAGTGTGAAGGATGTTATTTACAGCGTGTATGGCAGAGAGATCGCCAGAGCACTTCTGGAGGTATCACAGGAAAATTCCTTTATGAAAATTGAGGGATTTGTTGGTAAACCGGAAATTGCCAGAGGCAATCGTTCTTTTGAGAACTATTATATCAATGGACGATATGTTAAAAATAATATTATTACAAAAGCAATCGAAAATGCTTACAGGGGTTTCCTGATGCAGCATAAATTTCCATTTGTTTCTCTTCGTATGGAAATGGAGGGGAACGATCTGGATGTTAATGTGCACCCGGCAAAAAGAGAGGTACGATTTGCGAGAGAACAGGAAGTTTACGATGCAGTTTATGATACTGTACGTGCAGCCCTGACCAGAAGAGAAATGATTCCGAAAGTATCTGTAGACAGTTCTTCTGTTAAAGAGGATAAAGAAGAAAAAGTTACGCGTGCAGCTGTACCGGAACCATTTGAGCAGAAACGTCGTGAAGAACTGTACGGAGCACAAAAACCAGTCTATTCTGTTGTACGAGAGCCGGCAGCATCTTATCGTCCGGCATTTTCAAAAGATGAAGAAGAAATGTTCAGTGGTACACTGCGAGAGAATCAGAAACTGGACGAAGTGAAGAAACTGACAGAGAGGCAGACAGTGCCAGAGTCATTTCAGAATTCTTCGAAGAAAACAAATACTGTGCCTGAGAAGGTTGATACACAGGTTAAACAGAAAATTGTACAGAAGTCTGTACAAGATTATGAACAAGACTATGTGCAGAAAACGGAAGCAGAAGAACTAAAAATACAGGAAGCAGTATCGAGAGAGACTGAAAAACAGACTCCACCACAGCAGCTTGAACTCTTTGAGGAGAAACTGCTTGCACCAGAATCCAGAAGTCGGATTGACCTGATCGGACAGATCTTTGATACGTACTGGCTGGTACAGTTTGAGGACAATTTTTATATAATCGATCAGCATGCTGCACACGAAAAGGTATACTATGAGCGTATGGTAAAACAGTTCCGGGAACATTCGATTGATTCACAGTATCTGAATCCTCCATTGATCGTGGCATTGAGCATGCAGGAAGAAGAAGTACTGAAAGCAAATATGAATTATTTTGAACAGTTTGGCTTTGAGATCGAGAATTTCGGCGGCAGAGAATACCGCATCAGTGCGGTACCATCGAATCTGTACGGACTGACAGAGGAAGAACTGTTTCTGGAAATGTTGGATAATCTGGCATCTAATAACAGTAAAGATACATTGGATATTTTTGCTGCCAGACTTGCAACGATGGCATGCAAAGCGGCAGTTAAGGGAAATCATGCTATGTCGCATCAGGAGGCAGAAAAACTGATCGATGAACTTCTGACTCTGGAAAATCCGTATCATTGTCCGCATGGACGCCCGACAATCATTGCAATGACCAGAACAGAACTGGAAAAGAAGTTTAAACGAATCGTGTAAGAATTATACAGGAGTGATTATGAAAAGACCTTTGATCGTTCTTACCGGACCGACAGCAGTTGGCAAAACAAGTCTTTCTATTTCATTGGCAAAGGCGGTAAACGGTGAGATTATTTCTGCAGATTCCATGCAGGTATATAAAAAAATGGATATCGGTTCTGCGAAGATCCGTCCGGAGGAAATGCAGGGAGTAAAGCATTATCTGGTGGATGTTCTGGAACCGGAAGAAGAATTTCATATCGTAAAATTCCAGCAGATGGCAAAAGAAGCTATGGAGGAAATCTATGAAAAAGGAAAGATACCGATTCTGGTCGGAGGAACCGGATTTTATATTCAGGCGGTAACCAGAGATATTGATTTTACAGAGGCGCAGCAGGAAAACACTTACCGTGCAGAGCTGGAAAAACTGGCGGAAACAGAAGGTGCTGAGTATCTTCATGATAGGCTGAAAGAAGTAGATCCGGCAAGTGCGGATACAATCCATGCAAACAATGTAAAACGTGTGATCCGTGCACTGGAATTTTATCATCAGAATGGTACGCCTATATCTGCACATAATGAAGAACAGAAAAAACAGACAAGTCCGTATAATCTGGCATATTTTGTTTTAAATGCGCCAAGAGATATTCTCTATGAGCGGATAGACAAACGAGTGGATCAGATGCTGGAAGAGGGACTGGTAAAAGAGGTGGAAGGACTGAAACGTGAGGGCTGCCATCGTGGTATGGTATCCATGCAGGGACTGGGATATAAGGAAATCCTGGCTTATCTGGAGGGGGAATATCCACTGGAAGAGGCGGTACGTATCCTGAAACGAGATACCAGACATTTTGCAAAGCGGCAGCTGACCTGGTTTCGACGGGAGTCGGATGTGATCTGGGTTGATAAAGACAAATTTCATTGGGATGAAAAAGAAATTCTGGAATATATGTTGAGTGTTCTTAAAGAGCATGATATTTTGGGATAGTCAGTTAGAAGACGCAATAAATCAGATACAATTGGAAAGGATCATAAAATAACCATGAAGGAATTATATGAACAGCTTGGAATCTCATCCAAAGTCTATGATTTTGGAGCAGAGATCGAAGCATCTCTGAAGGAACGATTTGAACAGTTTGACAAGACTGCGGAATATAACCAGCTTAAAGTACTGATGGCCATGCAGAAAAACAAAGTAAGTGCAGAATGTTTCCAGTCATCATCAGGCTACGGCTATGATGATTTTGGACGAGATACTCTGGAAAAAGTATATGCAGATACTTTTCATACGGAGGCATGTCTGATTCGTTCTCAGATCACCTGCGGAACTCATGCACTGGCAATTGCTTTATTTGGAAATCTTCGTCCGGGAGATGAGCTTCTTGCACCGGCAGGAAAGCCATACGATACACTTGAAGAAGTAATTGGTATCCGCCCGTCCAGAGGCTCTCTGGCAGAATATGGAGTAACTTACAGACAGGTAGATCTCAAAGAAGACGGAACCTTTGATTATGATGCAATTCGTGCGGCAATCAATGAAAAAACGAAACTTGTTGAGATTCAGCGTTCTAAGGGATATCAGACCAGACCTTCCTATTCTGTAAAACAGATTGGAGAACTGATCGCATTTGTCAAGAGCATCAAACCGGACGTTATCTGTATGGTGGATAACTGTTACGGAGAGTTTGTAGATACGATAGAACCAAGCGATGTCGGAGCAGATATGATCGTCGGATCTCTGATCAAGAATCCGGGTGGCGGACTTGCACCGATTGGCGGTTATATTGCGGGTACGAAGGAATGTGTCGAAAATGCGGCAACGCGTATGACATGTCCGGGACTTGGCATGGAGGTCGGTGCCTCCCTTGGTGTAAACCGTTCGTTCTATCAGGGCTTTTTTCTTGCACCAATGGTGACCAAAGGCGCATTAAAAGGAGCTGTTTTTGCAGCAAATATTTATGAAAAACTTGGTTTTTCTGTTGTTCCGAATGGCAGCGAGCCACGTCAGGACATTATTCAGGCAGTGACACTTGGAACTCCGGAAGGTCTGATCGCATTCTGCAAAGGAATCCAGGCGGCTGCCCCGGTAGACAGCTACGTGGATCCGGAACCATGGGATATGCCTGGATATGACAGTCAGGTCATTATGGCAGCAGGTGCTTTTGTACAGGGCTCATCTATTGAACTTTCGGCAGATGGTCCGGTGAAGCCGCCGTATGCCGTGTATTTCCAGGGTGGACTTACTTGGGAGCATGCAAAACTTGGAGTACTGATGTCTTTGCAGAAACTGGTAGATGCGAATATTGTGACACTTCCGTAAAGATAGAAGGAAGAATTGTTGCAGGCGGCAGCAGATGAAGGAGACGATATGGGTGAAAAAACACAGGTGATCGTTGTAGGGGGAGGTGCTTCCGGACTGGCAGCTGCAATTGCAGCGGCAGAGAATGGTGCGGCAGTTACGCTCCTTGAACAGAATGAGAATCCGGGCCGGAAAATCTGTGTGACAGGGAATGGCAGATGTAATCTTACGAACAGAGACATGCGTCCCGATATTTTCAGAGGCCAGCATCCGGAATTTGTGGAAGAAATTCTGGCACAGTTTACGCTGGAGGATACACTTGCTTTTTTTGAAAAACTTGGGGTGGCTTTTACAGAGCGTAATGGATGGCTGTATCCCAGAAGCAATCAGGCGAAATGTATTCCGGAACTCTTGATATTGAAAGCAAGAGCTTTAAAGGTCAAAATCAAAACAAGGGAACATGCAGAATCTGTTTCATGGGAGAATGGGTGTTGGAAAGTACAGACCTCCGGGTGGACTTATGAAGGAGATAAGGTAATCCTTGCCAATGGCTCTAAAGCTTCACAGGTCCCAGGTTCGGATGGCAGCGGCTATGAGCTTGCAGCAAATCTCGGACATCATATTATCCGCCCCCTGCCTGCACTTACAGGACTTCGATGTAAAGGAAATGTTTTCTCTGCATGGGCAGGTGTTCGTACGGACGCAAAAGTTACATTATTGATTGATGGAAAGAGGTTTGTAGAAGAGAGTGGGGAAGTACAGCTGACGGATTATGGAATTTCCGGCATACCGGTGTTTCAGTTGAGCAGCTATGCAATCCGTGCACTGGATGAAGGAAAAAAAGTAACGCTGTCTGTGAACTTTCTTCCGGAATATACAAAAGCTTCTTTACAGGAATATTTGAAAAAAAGGCAGGAAATCTGTCCGTATCAGTCAGCTGCAGAGCTGCTCTTGGGACTGTTGCCTGATAAACTGATCAAAATGTTCCGAAAACAGAAAAAAGATCTTTGTGACACGATTACGTCATATGAGCTGGAAGTAAAGGACAGTTCTGGATTTGAACAGGCACAGGTCTGCTCCGGAGGGGTGGATACTTCACAGGTCAATCCGGAAACACTGGAGTCTGTATTGCATAAGGGACTTTATTTTGCCGGAGAACTGTTGGATATAGATGGCCCCTGTGGAGGTTATAATCTTCAATGGGCATGGTCAAGCGGTGTTGTGGCAGGGCGCAGCAGCGCAAAGGAGAATTTATGATACGAATTACACAGTTGAAGCTTCCGGTGGGGCACACTCCGGAACAGCTGAAGAAGAAAATTGCAAAGACACTTAAATGTGCGGAAGATACATTTTCCTATGAGATTGTCCGCCAGTCTCTGGATGCAAGACATAAAGATGACAAAAAATTTGTCTATACAGTAGATGTGAAAACAGCTGCTGAACAAAAAATTTTGCGAAGAGTTCACAATAATAACATTATGTCAATCAATAAAAGGGATTATCAGTTTCCTTTGCCGGGAACAGAGAAACTGGAGCATGTGCCGGTTATTGTTGGAAGTGGACCGGCAGGACTTTTCTGCGCCTGGTATCTGGCAAGAGCCGGTTATCGTCCACTGGTTCTGGAACGCGGTCAGGAGGCGCAGAAACGTAAAGAAACGGTAGATCGCTTCTGGAAAGATGGAGTGCTGGATCCGGATTCCAACGTGCAGTTCGGGGAAGGCGGTGCCGGAACTTTTTCAGATGGAAAGCTTAACACACTGGTAAAAGATCCGAATGGACGTAACCATGAGGTTCTGAAACGTTTTGTAGAGGCAGGCGCACCGGAGGAAATCGTTTATCAACAGAAACCGCATCTTGGAACAGATGTACTGATTGGCATTGTTGAAACGATGCGTCATCAGATTGAAGAGATGGGAGGTTCTTTTCGCTTTGAAACAAAGGTGACAGATCTTTGCATCGAAAACGGTCATCTGACTGCAGTTGAAGTCAATAATGAAGAAAAGATACCGGCAGATGCCTGTGTGCTTGCACTGGGACATAGTGCCCGGGATACGTTTGATATGCTTCACAGACGTGGTGTTTATATGGAACCGAAATCTTTTGCGGTCGGACTTCGTATGGAACATCCACAGAAAATGATCAATTACGATCTTTATGGAGAAGAGGAAAATGAATTTCTGGGAGCTGCAAGTTATAAAGTGACACATACCTGTGAAAATGGCAGAGGCGTTTATTCATTCTGCATGTGTCCGGGCGGTTATGTGGTTAACGCATCCTCTGAACAGGGAATGCTGGCAGTCAATGGAATGAGTTATCAGGCGCGTGACAGTAAAAATGCAAACAGTGCACTGATCGTAACGGTCACACCAGAGGATTTTCCGGAGGAAGGTCCACTTGGAGGGATTTCATTTCAGAGAGAGCTGGAAAAGAGAGCATGGGAAATTGGAAAAGGAAAAATTCCGGTTCAGTTATTTGGCGATTACAAGTTACATCAGAAGAGTTCTGCATTTGGAGAAATCGAACCTCAGATGAAAGGTGCTCATGTATTTGCTGATGTACGCTCAATCCTGCCGAAAGAAATCGGTGATTCGATTGAAGAAGGTGTTCTTGCATTTGGAAAGAAACTGAAGGGATTTGACCGGAACGACGCGATTCTGAGTGGTGTGGAGAGCCGTACTTCTTCGCCGGTAAGAATCGTACGAAACCGTGAGGGATATTCTAATATAGAGGGAATATATCCGTGCGGGGAAGGTGCAGGGTATGCAGGAGGCATCACGTCAGCTGCTATGGATGGTATCAAAACGGCTGAGTTTATATGTGAAAAATTTAGAAATTTTTAGGAGGGAGTGTACATCTCCCTCTTTTTATGCTAAAATAATTTCTGATTCTTTTGGGGTTCTGTCACAGAGAGCGACAGGTAAACAAAATGAACCATACTATGAAAGAAATACCGGAATCACAGCGGCCTTATGAGAAATGTATTCGAGAGGGTGAGAACACTTTAAGTGACAGTGAGCTCCTTGCAGTGATACTCCGGTGTGGTACCAGAGGAATGAATTCTCTGACTCTGGCAAACGATATTTTAAGTCATATGGAGCAGTCACCCTATCCGGGACTTCTGGGACTGCTTCACTGTTCAGTATCAGATCTGAAAAAGATACATGGGATAGGAACGGTCAAGGCAGTTCAGCTGAAGTGCATCGGAGAATTATCCAAAAGGATTGCCAGTACGGCTGCAAGGATTTCGCTTGACTTTAACAGTCCGGATTCTATTGCAGCATATTATATGGAACAGCTGCGACATCAGGAACAGGAGATTATGATCTGCATGATGCTGGATAATCAGAATCATCTGCTTGGAGATACCATGCTGTCAAAAGGAACCGTAAATGCAACGCTGATCACACCGCGGGAAGTATATCTGGAAGCACTTCGATACCATGCGGTCAATCTGATACTGATTCATAATCATCCGGGAGGAAATCCGGCTCCCAGTAAATGTGATAAAGAAATTACTGAACGAATCTGTCAGGCCGGCGAAATGCTGGGAATTAATCTGCTTGATCATATCATCATAGGCGATCACAGATATATCAGTTTCCGGGAAGAGGGACTGATGGGAGCGTATCCGGAATGAAGGGAAATTTTTATGCTTTTAAGAAAAACATATGGAATAGATCTTGGAAGCAGCAGTATCAAGGTTTATTCGTTTTTTAAAACAAAAGTTATATGGAAAAGAACATGATAGCGTCAAAAGGGCGTAGGATCATCGCCGTGGGCAATGAAGCATACGATATGTTTGAAAAGGCTCCTGCCAATATCGTGGTGAATTCGCCGATGGCTTTTGGTATGATAGCCAATCTTGAACTGCAGGAGATTGCGTTGTACAGTATGATGAAAAAGATTGATCATTTTCTGGGAATTGGATCAGATATGTTTTTTTCTGTTCCGCTGGATATGACTGCAGTAGAGAAACGGGCATATTACCATGTCGCAAATGGCCATTGGCTCAGGCAGAACCGGGTATATATGGTAGAGGCTCCAATTGCAGACGCAATTGCCATGGGTGTGGACCTAAACCGAAATGCTGGAAGTATGATCGTAAATATTGGAGCACAGAGTACACAGTTCTCAATCATCACGGATGGGAAAATCATCATTGCGAAAAAAATTCCAATCGGTGGACGTCAGATGAATGAAGCTATCTGCAGTGAGATCAGGAAACGTTACAATCTGCAGATTGGCACGCGTACCGGAAAACGTCTGAAGATAGCCATGGGACGGCTCAATGATCAGCGCAGAGAAGCACGTAAGGTGGTTGGAATTGATGGAATATCAGGACTGCCGAGAGAAGAGATCATATCCGGATATGTGGTAAATGCCGGAATTATGAACTGCGTAAATGAGATTGCGGCAGAAATGAAAACTTTTTTGGAGAGAATTCCACCGCAGATTTCTTACCATATTTCAAGAGAAGGAATCTACCTTGCCGGGGGAAGTACCAAGATTCCTTACATAGATAATTATCTTGCGAGTTATACGGGGGTATCTTTTAACTTATCTCCATTATATGAAAAAGCGACAGTTGCAGGACTGGAAAAAATCATCCGTGACCATGAACTGATGAAATGGGCGCAGCCTGTCAAACAACGCAAATTATAAAGACACAATTATAATTCTTTAGGGGTATGATAATACATGAAAAACCTGAAAAAGAAGTTTCGATTTCGAATACATTTAAAAAGTAAACATCTTCTTGTGATCATGACATTTTTCTGTGGAAGTGCTGTGGTTGCCACACTTGCCTCCGGGATTACATCAGCTCCGCTTCAGGAAGCGGCAGGAATGATCGTTGTTCCTTTTGAAAAAAGTATCACAACAATTGGACTCTGGCTTACTGATATCAATAAATCTTTTCAGGAAAAACAGGATCTTATAGATCAGAATGAGGAACTGAAAAATACTGTAGATACTTTAACAGAACAGAACAATATTCTTATTCAGAATCAGTCCGAGCTTTCCAGACTGCAGGAACTCTATGATCTGGATGCGGAATATTCGGATTATCCGAAGGTCGCAGCCAGAATTATATCCAAAGATCCGGGTAACTGGTATGATACATTCATGATCAATAAAGGAAGCAAAGACGGCATCCGTGTAGATAACAATGTAATTGCAGGCAAGGGACTTGTCGGCATTGTTACCGAGGTGGGCAGTAACTGGGCAACTGTTCGTTCCATTATTGATGACAGTAGTAATGTCAGTGCCATGACAGTCGGTACAGATGACAATTGTGTGGTGGAAGGTGACCTGGAGTTGATCGATGAAGGGAAACTGCGTTTTACACAGCTGTATGACAAAGAAGATAAAGTAACAGTAGGCGAGCAGGTTGTTACTTCAAATATCAGTGAAAAATACGTAGAAGGTCTGTTTATCGGATATGTCAGTGATATTCAATTAGATACCAACAATCTGACAAAATCAGGAACAATCGTTACACCTGTAGATTTTCAGCACTTGAAGGATGTATTTGTAATTACTGTCAACAAGAAAGATTCCACAGAGGAAGGGGCCGAGGAATGAAAAGTAAGATCGTTCTGTTTTTTACGATCATTGTCTGTTTTCTGATGCAGTCAACAGTGCTGCATCTGATCTCTATTGGCTCGATCACACCGAACCTGTTACTGATCCTTTGCGTATCTATGGGGCTTATGCGTGGACGTAAGAGCGGATTGTGGACAGGCTTTTTCTGTGGTCTGCTTGTGGATCTGTTTTATGGATCCGTTTTTGGGTTTTATGCACTGATCTATATGTATGCGGGATTCCTGAGCGGTTATGCATTTCGTATTTATTATGATGATGATATAAAAGTACCGATGCTGCTGACTGCGATTATGGATTTTCTGTATAATCTGGCGGTTTATGCACTTCAGTTCCTACTGAGGGGCAGACTGGGTCTGGGGGTATATTTTACCCGTATTATTGTTCCGGAAATTTTTTATACTGTTTTTCTGACAATGATCGTATACAGAGTATTTCATTATATTAATTATCATTTTATGAGTCCAACCAGGAAAGAAAGTGAGTCTATTTGGGTATTAAAATAAAAAAAATCATCAAAAAAATTCAGTTAAAGAGAACAACAGTACTGTTACTTGTATTTATTCTCATGGCGTTTGTTCTTGTGAGACAGCTGTTTGACCTGCAGATCATCCAGGGTGAGAACTATATAAATGAATTTCAGACACGAACAACGAAAACGCGTGTGCTTAAGAGTACAAGAGGAAATATATATGACAAAAACAATAAGCTGATCGCATCGAATGTGTTATCTTATTCTCTTACGTTTGAGGATAATGGAACTTATGACAGTACCCGGCAGAAAAATCTGACGCTGAACGGGGTGGCTTATAAAGTCCTGAAGATCCTTGCAGAAAACGGCGATCAGCTGTCGAATTCTTTCCATATTAAGCTGGATAAGGATGGAACTATGCGTTTGACGTAAAGGAAGGATTTACACTGAGTCGTTTTAAGGCGGATATCTATGGACATGCACTGATCGATGACCTGACAGAAGATGAGGCGGCGGCAACGGCAGAAGATATGGTTGCTTATCTCAGTGGAAATAAGGGATTTTCTATCGTACTTTATGGAGACGATGCTTATACAGATGAAGAATTAAAAAAATATGGGCTTCCGAAGGAACTTACCAAACAGGAAGTTCTTGATATTGCAATCATGCGGTATGAGCTGAGTACGAACAGCTTCCAGAAATATATGGCGGTTACGATTGCAACGAACGTTAGTGAAAGTACAGTTGCAGCAGTTATGGAAAACCAGAATGAACTCCAGGGAATCGATGTTCTGGAGGATTCTGTACGTCAGTATGTTGATGACGAGAGCATGGGACCGCTTCTCGGTTATACCGGACGGGCATCATCAGAAGAGTTGGAAAGTCTTAAGAAAGAAAATCCGGATTATTCCAATGATGCAATTGTAGGTAAAGCCGGTATTGAACAGTATATGGAGCTGGAACTTCAGGGAAAAGATGGTCAGGAAACGGTAACCGTTGATAATCTTGGAAAAGTACTGAAAATCGATGATAACACAACAGTAGAACCGGTTGCCGGAAATGATGTTTATCTTTCAGTAGATGCAGATTGGCAGAGTGCGATTTATCAGATCCTGAAACAGCGTGTGGCTGGTATTCTTCTGAATAAGATTGAAGCTGTGAAAGAATACGATTATAAAGGCGAAAATGATGCAAGTAGGATCATCATTCCGATTTATGATGTATATAATGCACTGATAGCAAACAGCGTCATCGATATTGATAAATTCAGCAGAGAAGAAGCTTCGGATACAGAAAAAAATCTTTATGCCAAATTTCAACAAAAGCAGCAGGAAGTTTTTGATACAATAACTAACAGGCTTACAAGTTCTGATCCGCCGGCTTACAAAGACGAAAGTACTGAGGTGCAGGAGTATCTTACATATATTTGCGATACAGTGCTCCGGGATACGCTTGGTGTGATCGATAAGAATGAGGTGGATACATCAGATGCCACTTATCAGGCCTGGGCAAATGATCAGAGCATTAGTCTGAAGGATTATCTGAATTATGCAGCCAGTCAGAACTGGATCGATATTTCTGTCATTTCTCCGAAGGGAGAGTATCTTGATTCAGAAGAAATATATCAGGCACTGACTTCCTATATTATAGATTACCTGAAAACAGATACAGGATTTTCAAAACTTCTTTATAAATATCTTCTCATGAATGATCAGATTACAGGACAGGATATCTGTCTGGTCCTTTATGAGCAGGGAGTACTGTCAAAAGAAGATGATTGTTATGCAAATCTTGCATCGGGTGCCATGTCTGCTTACGATTTTATGATCAATAAGATTTCCAATCTGGAAATTGAACCGGCACAGCTGGCACTTGCACCTTGTTCTGCATCGGCAGTCATTACCGACGCAAAAACAGGAAAGGTACTTGCCTGTGTATCCTATCCGGGATATGACAATAATCGTCTTAGCAATAATATGGATACCAGCTATTATACGAAGCTTGCATTGGACAAGTCCAGTCCTTTCTTTAATAAGGCAACACAGCAGACGACAGCACCTGGTTCTACGCTGAAGCTTCTTTCGGCGGTTACCGGTATGATGGAAGGCGTGATCGATGATGATACTTATTTTGATTGTACCGGTGAATTTGATCTTGTAACTCCGTCGATTTTCTGTTGGAACAAGCAGGGACATGGATCGCTGGAGATAACCGGAGCGATTGAACAATCCTGTAACTATTTCTTCAATATGGTTGGTTTCCTTGCTGGTAAAAATTCAGATGGAGATTTCTCAGAAAATCTCAGTCTTACCAAGCTGCAGAAATATGCTTCGGAATTTAACCTTGATAAGAAAACCGGAATAGAGATTTCAGAGGCAAGTCCGCATGTTTCGGACAGCAAAGCGGTTCCTTCTTACATTGGACAGGGTAATCATTTGTTTACAACCAGTCAACTGGCACGTTATGCGACAGCACTTGCTACATCTGGAACAGTCTATGATCTTTCACTTCTGGATAAAGTTACTGATTCACAGGGTAAGACATTGAAGGAATACGGTTCATCTGTTGTAAATCAGATGAGTGATGTTCCGGATAATGTATGGAATGATATTCATGAAGGTATGCGACGGGTGGTTCTGACTCATGAGCAGTTTAATGGACTGGGAGTTACACTTTCAGGAAAAACAGGTACCGCCGAGCTGGATATTTATCACCCGAACCATGGCCTTTTCATTGGATATACGACATCTTCAGATACATCTGAGCCGGAGTATTCTATTGCAGTGCGAATTGCAAATGGATACACTTCGGGAAATGCATGCCTGACAGCAAATGATATTCTGAAATACATTTATAATCTGGCAGATGAAGATACCATTCTGACTGGCTATGCCTCCAGTGATACCAGTAATACCTCGAACGACTAACCATATACAGCAGTCTCTGGCTGCTGTATAGCAAAACCACATAAGAGAATACCAGAAGTCTGGAAATATCTATGAGGAGGAAAATAAAATGGGAGAAGTCATTGTAGTAACATCCGGAAAAGGGGGTGTGGGTAAAACAACCACAGTTGCCAATATCGGAACGGGACTTGCGATGCTTAACAAAAAAACAGTTGTAGTGGATACGGATATAGGCCTTCGTAATCTGGATGTGATCCTTGGCCTGGAGAACCGGATTGTGTATAATCTGGTGGATGTTATCAATGGAAGCTGCAGAATGAAACAGGCATTGATCAAGGACAGACGTTATCCGGATCTTTTTCTTCTGCCTTCGGCACAGACCAAAGATAAATCGGCAGTGTCTCCTGAGCAGATGATCAAACTTACAGATGAGCTCAGAGAAGAATTCGATTATGTATTGCTGGATTGTCCTGCGGGAATTGAACAGGGGTTCCGCAATGCGATTGCCGGAGCTGATAAGGCAATCGTTGTCACAACTCCGGAAGTTTCTGCAATTCGCGATGCGGATCGTATCATAGGGCTTCTTGAAGCTTCTGATTTGAGAGATATTCATCTGATCATCAATCGCCTGCGACCGGATATGATTGCCAGGGGCGATATGATGTCAGTGGATGATGTGACGGAAATTCTTGCGGTAAATCTCCTTGGTACGATTCTGGATGATGAGCAGATTGTGATTGCGGCCAATCAGGGTGAACCCCTTTCCGGTCAGAAATCGCAGGCAGAAGAAGAGTACCGTAATATCTGCCGGCGCCTTCTTGGTGAGGAAGTTCCGTTTGTGGAACTGCAGCAAAAGAAAGGCATGCTGAAAAGATTAAGTGAGATTTTTCATAAATAACAGGATTTTTTTCTGTTAAAGGAGGGGATTTCAGTGAAATCTTTTAGTCAGATAAAAGGTCGGTCTGCGGAATATGCCAGAAACAGAATAAAACTTCTACTGGTATCCGAACGTATCGACTGCTCTCCGCAAATGATAAGCATGTTGAAAAATGATTTGATTCATACGGTAAAAAAATATATCTCCATAGATGAAAAACAGGTGACTGTGCAGATCACACAGGAACCGCCGGTTATCCATGCGAAGATACCCGTATGCTCCAAAAAGGAACAAAGGACAAAATGTTAAAACAGTATAAATTACGATTTTATAATTTCAGACTGGTAATTTTTCTTCTGGCGATCAGTGTGATCGGAATCGTTCTTGTAGGAAGTGCGAGGGAAGATCTGAAATCCAAACAGCTTGTGGGTGTGATTCTTGGTCTGATCATTATGGTTATTCTGTCATTGATGGATTATTCCTGGATTTCAAATTTCCAGTGGATCATGTATGGCGCAAATATTGTGCTTTTGCTGATCGTACGACTTTTTGGTGATTCTGCCAATGGTGCGGCACGTTGGATTGATTTTGGATTTATCCGTTTTCAGCCGACGGAGCTGTCGAAAATTATTATCATACTATTTTTTGCCAGGTTCTTTATGGATCATGAAGAAGATCTGAATACATTCAAAACACTGGCAAAATCAGTGATTCTTCTGGCAATTCCGCTGTTTCTGATTTATGAACAGCCGGATATGAAAAACACACTTATGCTTCTGGCTGTATTTTGCATCCTGATTTATATTGCAGGGCTCAGTTATAAGATCATCGGAGGAATGTTTCTGATCATTATTCCATTGGCAATTATTTTTGTATCAATCGTGGTACAGCCGGATCAGAAACTGATCAAAGACTATCAGAGAAAACGTATCATGGCATTTCTGTATCCTGAGAATGAAGAGTACAGTGATGATATTGAACAGCAAAACAACTCCAAAACAGCAATTGCTTCGGGAGAACTGATAGGAAAAAAACTGTCTGGTGATAAAGAAGTTGCATCTGTAAATGATGGTAATTTTGTGTCTGAGAATCAGACAGACTTTATTTTTGCGGTAGCCGGTGAGGAATACGGATTTATGGGATGCTGTAGTATTGTAATCCTGTTACTGGCGATTTCTGTGGAATGTATCCGGATGAGCCTGCGGGCAAAAGACTTGTCCGGAAAGATCATATGTTGTGGTATGGCAAGTATCATATCGTTGCAGAGCTTCCTGAATATATGCGTGGCTACGGGAATCGCGCCAAATACCGGTACACCGCTTCCATTTGTCAGTTATGGACTTACGTCACTGATCAGTCTTTATATCGGAATGGGTATGGTATTGAATGTCGGACTTCAGAGCAGCGCATACAATAAAGAAATCCGAAGAAAAGCAATTGACCAGAAAGAGGACTATTTATGACAAAACAACAAAAAGGTAAAACATCTGCAGGTCAGCAGAGAAGGTCGGCACGTCCGGAACAGATGCATGCTTCCCGACAGCATCCACAGAAACGTTCATCAAAAAGTTCAGCGAGAATGCGGCGTATGCGTAAAAAGAGAATGAAAAATACAATTCTTCTGATTGCATTGCTGCTGATTCTGGTATGTGGTGCAGGAGGACTGTTTTATATGCTGCGGGGCGGAATAGGTTCCGAACCGGTAATGGCTTACAGTACAGACAGAGAGTTTCAGCATCAGAAGATTTCAGGAATAAGTCAGAGAGCAGATGCATTTGCAGCTGATCTTTGTGTGGTGACTGGTGATCAGACACTGGATTCTGTTTCGTTGGAACAGGCTCAGAAGGGAGTTCTGCTGGATCTTAAAGATAAATCCGTTTTATATGCCCAAGGAGCCTATGATAAAGTTTATCCTGCAAGTATTACGAAAATTATAACTGCGCTTCTTGCTTTCAAAAACAGTAATATGGATGATGTTGTAACGATCACACAGGAAAATATCACTCTTGAGGAAGGATCACAGGTAGTTGGTTTTCAGGTGGGTGATCAGGTGACGATGGATCAGCTTGTACACTGCCTCTGGTTTATTCCGGAAATGATGCGGCATCTGCGATTGCGACTCATGTGGGTGGCTCTACAGAAAACTTTGTTGCAATGATGAATGAATATGCAGCGCAGCTTGGATGTACAGGAACACATTTTACAAATCCACATGGTCTGCAGGACGAAAATCATTATACAACACCGTACGATATCTATCTCATGTTGAAAGAAGCATTGAAATATCCGGAATTCACGGAAATTACACAGCTTCCGAGTTATACAGTTACATTCCAGCACAGTGACGGCTCTGAAGATAGTGTGTCACTTACTGCGACGGATCATTATCTGACAGGTGAGGCAAATGCTCCAAAAGGAGTAACGGTTCTTGGCGGAAAGACCGGAACGACAAGCAGCGCAGGAAACTGTCTGGCATTGCTTTGTCAGAATTCATATGGGGAACCATATGTTTCAATTGTTATGGGGGCTTCTACAAAAGAACTTCTTTATCAGCAGATGACATCCCTCCTTGAAAATATAAACACAGTATAAGCGAGAATGTTCAGACTGTTTGGAAAAAGTGACAAAAAAATCCAAATTACTCTTGAATTTTAAAACAAGTTGCACTATAATATTAACCATATTCAACATCGTTTTATTCAAAAATTATATATTGTGTCTAAGGAGGAAAACAGCATGGTTGAACTGATCGTAGGAAAGAAAGGCAAAGGCAAAACAAAAGTACTGTTAGACAAAGTGAACGGCGCAATTAAAGAGGCAAATGGCAGCATTGTTTACTTAGACAAAAGCACAAAACATATGTATGAACTGAACAACAAAGTTCGTCTGATCGATGTATCTGTATATCCGATTAAGAATGCAGATGAGTTTGTTGGATTTGTATGTGGTATTATTTCACAGGATCATGACCTTGAGCAGGTTTATCTTGACAGTTTTCTTACAACGGCCAAACTGGAAGGCAAAGACGTTACAGGTACACTGGAGCAGCTGAATGCTGTAGGTGAGAAATTTAATGTTAAATTTGTCGTTAGTATGTCCCTGGATAAAGAAGAGATTCCGGAATCCTTACAGGATAAGATCGTAACTGCTTTATAAAAAGTAAAAAAGAATCTGGGATCAGTCTTTTTGGACTAATTTGGACAAGAATTACATAAGATGGGGTAATCAAGGGATTCTGTTGGGGGACAGGATCCCTTTTTGCAGGAAAACCTTCATAAAATATATAAAAATTTTTAAAAAAATATTTTATTTC
>ENA-OQCO01000275-OQCO01000275.1-human-gut-metagenome-genome-assembly--contig:-NODE-275-length-30208-cov-2.448489_pt1 | contig 30208 bp, 28 predicted proteins | sample MGYA00242500_ERZ504582 | MGnify/ENA primary metagenome ERZ504582 (study PRJEB26092, sample SAMD00036346) | human gut metagenome | host: Homo sapiens | study: EMG produced TPA metagenomics assembly of... | reverse complement strand
TGAGGGCGGCGTAGCGGGCTACGGCAACCGAATGAGGGTAAAATATACCGCAAAGTGGGGCTTGCAGATTGCGGAAATGATTTTTCAGACACGCTCTAGATCGTGTCTGAAATAACTGTATCATTCACTTGGCCGCGGAATCAAAATCACTGCTTCCCATCATCATCAATCATCAGGAAAAGGAAACGTCAGCTGATAAACATAGCATCCCCAAAGCTAAAAAATCTGTACCGTTCCTGTACTGCCACTTCATATGCATGCATGATTTTTTCTTTCCCTGCCAGCGCGGACACAAGCATCAGTAATGTGGACTCCGGCAGATGGAAGTTTGTGATCAGAGCGTCGATACATTTGAACCTGTATCCAGGATAGATGAAAATCTCGGTCCAGCCGCTTGTTGCTTTTACGATTCCATCCTCCCCTGTTGCAGATTCCAGCGTACGGCAGCTGGTAGTTCCCACAGCGATCACTCTGTCACCGTTTTTCTTTGTGTCATTGATCAGTTTTGCCTGGTCTTCCTCTACAATATAGAACTCAGAATGCATATGATGTTTCTCTACATCATCCACTTTAACAGGTCGAAAAGTTCCAAGACCTACATGAAGGGTGACATGTGCGATGTTCACACCCATCTCTTTTACCTGCTCCAGAAGTTCCGGTGTAAAATGCAATCCGGCAGTGGGTGCGGCCGCAGATCCTTCGTGTTTTGCATATACGGTCTGATAACGGTTCTTATCCTGTAACTTATGTGTGATATACGGCGGCAGCGGCATCTCCCCCAGCTGATCCAGAATCTCCTCAAAGATTCCTTCATAATGGAACTGGATCAGACGGTTTCCTTCATCTACCACATCGATGATCTCCCCGGTCAGTAATCCTTCTCCGAAATCGATCACGGCTCCCGGGCGGGCTTTCTTTCCCGGTTTTACCAGACATTCCCAGATATCATTCTCTCTGCGTTTCAGCAGAAGAATCTCGATCACAGCTCCGGTCTCTTTTTTATGTCCGTACAGTCTGGCCGGGATTACTTTCGTATCATTTACCACCAGACAATCGCCCGGTTTCAGATAATTCAGAATATGTTTAAAATCTGTATGCTCCAGTTCCCCTGTCTCTTTGTCCAGGTGCATCAGTCTGGAGGAAGAACGGTCTTCCAACGGATCCTGCGCAATCAGTTCCTGGGGAAGATCATAATAAAAATCTGCTGTTCTCATTTTCTCTAAACTCCTTTATTTTTTGCTTTTCACACTATAGCACTTTATGAAACTTCCCGCAAGTGGGGAGTTCCTGTCAGCAGATGCTTTCTCTGCATTTTCCTCTTATTATCACTTCCACGAGATCCAGTTCCTGATTCAGGATACAAAGATCCGCATCGTACCCTTCCTCAATCTTTCCCTTATCTTTCAACTGCAGAATCCGCGCCGGATTGGCCGTGATGGTGGAGATGGCAATCTCCAGAGGAATATCTGCTTTGCATACACACTCTTTGACCTCTTTCAGGAGACAACTGGACTGTCCGACGCCCATTCCAAGGAATTCTCCCTTAGCCGTATACATGGGCAGGCTTCCCTGACCATCGGAAGAAATGGTGATGTGTTTCGGATCCACCCCTGCTTCCATCATCCGCCGGATCCCGTTGCATACTCTGACTTCATCACAGATAGTTTCCCAGTAATCGATATCTTCGTTGCCGGTAAAATCAACATTTCCACCATTCTTTGCATATTCAGTGGCCTTACAGAACAGTTTCTCGTTCCGGTTGATATGAGTCGGAAGAATCTGAGAGGCCGGTATCTCGGTCTCTGCCACCACGCGCTCGATCAGATCCATGCATCTCGGACTGTCCCCGAGATGCACATTGACAACACCTGCTTTTCCTGAAAGAACACCTCCCAGTCTCGTATCCGCCACCACACGAACGAATTCTTCAAACGTCGGCTGGGAAGAACGATGATCGGAAATGGCGATTTCTCCGGTTCCGATGATTTCCTGAATCATCATGATATCTTTTGTGATGCTGTCCGTCAGTGTATGCACCGGAATCTGATAGCTTCCGGTATAACAGTAAGCTGACATTCCCTGTTCACATAACCCTTTTGCTTTTGCCACCAGCGCGCACATATCTCTTCCGATACCGTCCGTTCCAAGACATCCGACCACTGTGGTGACACCGAACTTTGTAAGCCCTTCCACCGTCGCTTCCGGTGTGCGGTTGGCAAAACCGCCCTCTCCGCCACCGCCAAGAATATGCACATGGCAGTCAATAAAACCCGGTGTCAGAATCTTTCCACTGCCGTCAATAATATCCTCCGCTGTGAGATACGGTATCTCCGGCATGCATCCTGCCTCTTCTATCTTTGCAATTTTATCTCCGATGATCAGCACATCCTTGTTTCCAAGATGTTCCGGTGCATATACATTGATATTTTTAATTAATTTCATACGTCTGTAATCCTTCCTGCAACATAAATATTAAACGCTTCCTTTCAACAAAAAGAACAAAAAGCGTGTAGCGGAAAATAATTTTCCATCTACACGCTTTATTTTACAATAGATTCCCTTTTCCTTCAATCTGTTTCCGTGAACAATACCATTATCAGAATCCGATTCCAACCGCAATCAAAATCGTGATCACAGCACCGATCATCAGCACACCCAGGTATTTCCACATGAACTTGATCCAGCTGGACCACTCGATTCTGGCAATAGCCAGAGAACCGATCAGACATCCGGAAGTCGGAACGATCAGATTGGTAAATGCATCTCCCAGCTGGAAAGCAAGTACCGAAGTCTGACGGGTAACTCCCAGCAGATCTGCCAGCGGAGCCATGATTGGCATCGTGACTGCTGCCTGTCCGGATCCGGATACCACAAAGAAATTAAATACGGACTGAAACAGATACATCAGCACAGCTGCTGCCGCACCGGAAAGTCCTGCCAGTGCTTTGGAGATTCCATACATGATCGTATTGATCACGGTTGGAGTTGTCGGATCGGAACCACCGAGTACCTGCATGATTCCCTGCGCCATGGCTACAACCAGAGCCGCTCCGATCAAATCTTTTGCACCATTTTTAAAAGAAGTTGCAATATCATTCATCTTCATATCGTTCAGATGGAACATCACGCCGATCACACCTGCAACGATACCCATGATAAAGAACTGTGTCGCGATCTCAGGCATATAATACCCTTTTTTCATAACACCCCAGACTACCCATACAACGGTAACAGCCAGTGTAAGCAGAACCAGAATGTGTCCGATCCCGAAAGAATGGCCATCATCGATACCTGTTTTCTCGTTCTGCTCACGGAAATACTGATCTGTCTTATAAGCAACCGAGATCGTCGGTGTTTTTTTCACTTTCGCTGCATAGAACATGGTCATTCCACAGCCGAGTGCAGTAAATACCACCCACATCGCCATACGGAATCCCGCACCGGAAAACACATCAATACCGGCAATTCCCTGTGCGATACCCACAGAAAACGGGTTCATCCAGGAAGCACCAAAACCAATCTGTGTTGCCACATAAGTAACCAGAACTGCAATAACCGTATCATATCCAACCGCAACAAACAGTGGACACAAAATCATGGTAAACGGAAGTGCTTCCTCTCCCATTCCAAAAACAGCCCCGCCTAGAGAAAACAGTACAAAAAGAACCGGAATCAGCAATTTTTCTGCCCCTTTTGCCTTGCGGATCAGTCCGACCAGTCCCGCTTCGATGGCTCCTGTCCGAATCATGATACCAAACGCACCACCCACTACCAGCAAAAATGCAATGATCTGAATCGCAGAATCGCTGACAATTCCATTAAACATATAATTAAAGAAACCACTTTCGCCGTCACCGCTGAATAAGGTAACCCCTTCTGTGACTGCTTTTCCCGCATCGTCTGTCAGATACTGGAAACTTCCATCTTTAATTACCGTACGGGTCTTCTCCACCCCGTTCATCATGTACGTAACATCCTGTGTTTCGTAGTAGCCCTTCGGAACAAAGAACGTAACGATCGCAGCAAGGACAACCACAAAGAAAATAATAATGTAAGTGTCCGGAACGCTAAACCCTTTGTTAAATGATTTCAGGCCTTCTCCTTTTTTCTTGCTCATACTTGAGTATCCCTCCATTTTATCTTTACATCCCATAATGGACATGCACACACGATTGTACCACAGAAGTACAAAGAAAGTAAGCCATAAAAAGAAAAAGCTGAAAGTTTACAGTACTTTCAGCTTTTTCTGCTCCACAAGAGTTTTATCGTATCCGAAGCATCTTCTCCATCTCTTCTTTTGTGCAGGATGTTCCTGCATATCGCGCTTTCTCATAAATCTGTGCAAATACTTTCGCATCGGCATCCTCTAGCTCCATGTGACCTGCAGTCTGGGTTGGTGTCCAGGCACTGTCCGGGGATCCTTTCAGTTTTTCGAGAACTTTTTTCCGATAGTGCTTTCGGACCCTTCCATCTGCAGATCGATTCCAGAAAAGATGTTCTTTCTTTTTCCGATTCAGATTTTTCTTTTTTTCAGCTGCCGGTGGTGGCAGTAATCGTTCGATCTTGTCTCCGTTTCCTCGGTCTTTTCATTAAAACGCAGATACAATCGATACAGCGCCCGCACTCCAACAAAAACGCACACAAGCACCAGACTGATACCGATCATCCAGCCGATCAGATCCAGCAATTTGTACAACAGTTCCAAAAACCACGGAATCTCTCTGCTGGCAGTCGCCTGCATCATCTGGTTCGTCTGCTCTGCTGCCATCGTTCCCTCTTCGGCCGGTGAATTCGGAATCAGATGCAGCAGCCAGCGTATCACAGTTTTTAACGCCTGACCACCCTTCCGTATCAGCTGATCAATACCCAGATAAGGAGCTGCGATCATGGCCACCGCCGTAACTGCGGAAACCAGCCACATCATCCCCTGGTTGATCTTAGCCAGCCGCCGTACCGGAAGTCTTTCCAGAGATGCATGTGTTTTTAAAAAAGAATCCACCTCTTTCAGGTTGATATGGAAATTACAGAGCAGATAATATAATGCCGCAAGAACCGGAGCAATCCGAATCGCCGTATCCGACACAAAATGCTGACCAAGAAAATACAGAACCAGAGCAATTCCAAGCCATGGATACGACGGAATCTTCAACCAACAGGTTTTCTTTGATGCCCTCCCATAAAAATAGGAAAATGCCGCAATAACTCCCAGAATTCCTGTCCAGATTCCGCAAACACCACTTCCTGCAAGCATCACAGACCCTCCGATCAGAAGCAACGTAACGATTCCGAACTGCCAGAAATGAGTTGCTTTCTTCTCTGCCAGAAACAGGCCTGCATTTAGCGGAAACAGTAGACATCCCACCAGTACAAACGGTTCGCTTCCATGCCCGGATATTACCACTGCACACGCATAGATGGCAAATAAGATCAAAAATCCATGACACAGCTCCAGAAGCATCAGTGCCGCCTGTCGTTTGGTTATCTTCAACTGCTTCATTTTGCCACCTCCCATCGAAGTGCTGTCATATTTCGGCTGTCCGGAAGTTTCCATTCCATATCCTCATATAAGGTAGCGATCCATACACCGGTTCCTCCTTCGTTCAGAAGCCTGCTGAATCCGTCATAACAGCTCTCTCTCTGATTTTTGGAAATCATCACATAGGTCCGGTTTCCCCTGTTCGCCTCTTCCCGTAGACGATCCAAGATCACTTCCATGTGTTCTGCTTTCTGATCCAGATCCAGCCGTGTCAGTCCTTCATACAACGCACGCACCTGCTGTGGTCCGGTACCCGGTTCCAGGCTGAAACATGTTTTTGTCTTCAGATCTCGTCCATTGGTACGGATCCCCGCAGGAATTCCATTCTGCAACAGACGGGAAACCAGGGCTGCTGCCAGCCGGATCCCCTCTTCGTGGATCGCATCAAATTTCCAGATGGTCTCGTCTTCTACATCCAGCAAAACCACCACTTCCTGTGCAGATGTGGAATCATAGAGATTGACCATCCACTGATCCGTCCGTGCAGATACTTTCCAGTTAATCTTATGCATCGGATCTGTCGGCTGATATTCCCGGATTCCCCGAAATTCAAAAGGATCTTCATACAGATTCTTCCGGGACAGCACACTTCCCATTATTTTCTGAAAGGGGATCTCCAGCCTGGTCTCATCCACCATCCGCGGATACACATAGAAATGATCCGGCGATTCCAGTGTTTTATAGAATTTTCCATTCATCAGCGGACTTCTTGTCACCAGTTCCACCTGAGACAGTTCATAATATCCACGCCTGGAACAGTAGAATGAAATCGTCCTGGTAATTTTCTGATAACTGCCTACCGAAAAGATATCTCTTTTATAACATTGATCCGAGACACTTGTATTTTCTCCGTCGGCAAACCGAAGATTCCGGTGCATCTGAAATCCCACCTGCAGCACAGGAAGAAACAGCCATTTTCTGTTATAGATGGTTTCCGTCAGTATGGCATCCCGCCCTTCCAGAGAAGGTTCTTTCTGAAATTCCACACGGGCATCCAGATGTTTTTCCCACAGATGCCCGTAGATTTTCACCAGCACAGCATTCATCACAAATGCACCGATCAGTACTACTATAATGATCATCTGCTATCTCTCCCATTCTTCTGTCGGCACGCTCACCTGTCCCAGAATCTCCTCAATCTTTGTCTGACCGGTAACTGCCCCGCCAAATCCTCTTGACAATACCAGACGATGTGCCATGACAGGACCGGCTACTGTTTTGATATCCTCCGGCACCACATAGTCTCTTCCCCGGATCCATGCATACGCCTGAGATGCCCGAAGAAGCGCCATCGTTCCACGTGGACTCACACCGGACAGAATCTCTTTGTCTTTTCTTGTCGCCTGTACCAGATCTGCCATATACTCCAGCAGAAGTTCATGTACATGAACCTTCTTTACCTGCTCCCGCGCTGCCAGAATCTGTTCTTTTTTACATACTGCCTGCAATGTTTCATACGGCTGATCCAGTATAAAACGCTTTAAAATTCCCACTTCTTCTTTCTTATCCGGCAGTCCCATCGACAGTTTCATAAAGAAACGATCCAGCTGTGCTTCCGGAAGGGGGAAAGTTCCTGTCGTTTCCAACGGGTTCTGGGTTGCAATAACAAAGAAAGGTTCTGCCAGTTTTCTTGTCACCCCGTCTACCGTCACCTGGCGTTCCTCCATACATTCCAGAAGACTTGCCTGAGTTCTCGGAGTCGCGCGGTTGATCTCATCTGCCAGAATAATATTGGCAAATACAGGACCCGGGCGAAACTGAAATTCACCTGCCTGCTGATTATAATAGTTCAGTCCGGTGATATCCGATGGCAGAAGATCCGGTGTAAACTGAATACGTCCGAAATCAGCATCCAGTGATCTGGATAATGACTTCGCCAGCATCGTCTTTCCGGTTCCCGGTACATCTTCCAGAAGTACGTGTCCTCCCGCTGCCAGTGTGGTCAGTACCAGATCAATAGTCTCCTCTTTCCCGACCAGAACCTTTCCGATATTTTCTCTTAACGCCTGCACCCAGGCTCTTGACTGTTCCATGCAAAAAATCCTCCCATATAAAGTCTTCAGTCAGTATTTATCGGCATTTTGCCTGATATTTCTTCCTGTTTTTGTAACACTTTCGTCACTATTGAACGAATAGTTACATTATAACTTTATATGAGAGGACTTGCAAGTTATTTATGCCACACGGATCATACCGGAAATTTCTTTCACAGTAGACATTCCTTTTGCCACTGCCAGTGCATCTTTCAGATTCTTTTCTTTCACTTCATCTGTGATCACAACGATCTCTGCATACTGGTCTTTCTTTCTTCTCTGGATAACCTGTGCCAGACTCACACCACTGTTGCCGAACACACTGGCGATATTTGCCAGAACACCCGGACGGTCTTCCACGAACATACGGATGAAGAATTTGCTGCTGATTTCGTTCATATGTTTGATCGGAAGGTTCTTATAGCAGGTACATCCGATTCTTCCACAGCAGTCATGCAGAATATTTCTTACGATATCAAAGACATCACCGACTACCGCACTCGCTGTAGGCAGTTCTCCTGCGCCACGGCCGTAGAACATCGCATCCTGCACCGCATCTCCCTGTACAAATACGGCATTGTATGCGTCATTAACCGATGCCAACGGATGATTCACATCGATCAGCATCGGATGGACTCTCGCCTCGATTCCTTCCGGTGTATTTCTAGCCACGCCAAGAAGTTTGATCACGCATCCCATCTCGTTGGCATATTCGATATCCGTTGCCGTGATTTTGGTGATTCCTTCGGTATATACATCATCAAAAGTCACTCTGGAATTGAAAGCTGCACTGGCAAGAATCGCCACTTTTCTTCCTGCATCCAGACCTTCCACGTCCGCTGTCGGATCACTTTCCGCATAGCCGAGATCCTGCGCCAGTTTCAGAGCATCGGCAAACTCCATACCGTTCTGGCTCATCTTGGTCAGGATAAAGTTAGTCGTACCGTTCACGATACCCATAACTTCAGAAATATGGTTGCCTGCCAGACACTGTTTGATCGGGCGGATGATCGGGATTCCGCCGGCCACTGCTGCTTCATGGAGAAAATCTTTTTTGTTCTTTGCAGCGGTATCTAACAGAATGTGACCATCCGCTGCGATCAGATCCTTATTTGCCGTCACGACATTCTTTCCTGCCTCCAGCGCTTCCAGAATATAAGTTCTCGCCGGTTCGATGCCTCCGATCAGCTCGATTACAATCTCAATCTCCGGATCGTCTACAATCTCTTTCCAGTTATTCGTAAGCAGTGACGGATCGTCTGTCTTCTGAGCCGCTTTCTCTATATTCCGAACCAGTATCTTCTTCAGTTCCACTCTGGCTCCCAGCTTTGAAACCATCTCTTCCTGCTGCATTTTTAACACTTTATATACACCACCACCTACGGTGCCAAAACCAAGCAAAGCTGCTTTAATGACTCTTTCTGCCATATCCTTTTTCTCCTTTTCCGCCACAGAGGGCAACATCACTTTTCGCCCATTTTACCACACTAAAGTGAACTTGTGAAGTGCGAAGTGTCTGCTACACTGAAATTTCTCCGAATTATCCTGCCAGACACTACTGTTTCTGAATTTTCTCTTGCATTTTCATCTGTTCTGATACATAATAACACCAAGACAACCTTTATATTGCTGACGGGGAGCTGGTGAAAGCCGGCTGAGAGGAGACGTGATTCCGTTTCGACCCGAAAACCTGATTTGGATAATGCCAACGTAGGAAAGATATACCGGATAAAAGAGGTAGACATACACACACTGTTTCTTTTTTCCATCAGACAGATTACAGGATCCTTACTCAGGTAAGGGTCCTTTTTATTTCGCTCAGTATATCCGGCTGTCAAAAGCGATACATCGGGGACACCACCTTGTACCGCTGAAAAAAAGACAAGATCTTATGATTTTGTTCAGCATCAGAAACCCGGAACCTGCTTTCTGATGCAGGCGTCAGCAACTACTTCTATATATTGTCCGGACGTATGGATTTTTGTTCTGCATGGATACGTCTGTGTTTTGCTGACGTCAAAAACAGATACTTTTTTATTATGTATGTGAAAAGAATGGAGGCAAAACAACATGAGAAATTACACCACTCAGATGGATGCGGCACGCAAGGGAATCATCACACCCGAAATCAGCCTTGTAGCCGAAAAGGAACATATGGATGTCAGTAAAATGATGACGCTTGTTGCAGAAGGTAAAGTAGCAATCTGCGCCAATAAAAATCACACCTGTTTAAGCGCGGAAGGTGTGGGAAGTATGCTCCGCACAAAAATCAATGTCAATCTCGGTGTTTCCCGTGACTGTAAAGACTATGATATCGAAATGAAGAAAGTAATGAGCGCTGTGGAACTCGGTGCCGAAGCCATCATGGATCTTTCCAGCCATGGAAATACCCAGCCTTTCCGCCGTAAACTGACAAGTGAATGTCCGGTTATGATCGGTACGGTTCCTGTCTATGACAGCGTTATTCATTATCAGCGTGATCTTGCAACTCTGACCGCAAAAGACTTTATAGATGTGATCCGGATGCATGCGGAGGACGGTGTGGACTTTGTCACTCTTCACTGTGGAATCACACGAAAAACCATCGAGCAGATCAAAAAGCACAAACGAAAAATGAATATCGTCAGCCGTGGAGGAAGTCTGGTTTTTGCCTGGATGAGCATGACCGGAGAGGAAAATCCATTCTATGAATATTATGATGAAATTCTTGATATCTGTGAAGAATATGATGTGACCATTTCTTTAGGTGATGCCTGCCGGCCGGGATGTCTGGCAGATGCAACCGATGTATGCCAGATTGAAGAACTGGTCCGTCTCGGAGAACTGACAAAACGTGCATGGGATCATAATGTACAGGTTATGGTGGAAGGTCCGGGACATGTGCCTCTGGATCAGGTAGCTGCCAATATGAAAGTCCAGCAGAGCATCTGTATGGGAGCTCCTTTCTATGTACTCGGACCACTTGTCACCGATATTGCTCCCGGATATGACCATATCACCGCAGCCATCGGTGGCGCCGTTGCTGCCATGAACGGTGCTGCATTCCTTTGTTATGTAACACCAGCCGAACATCTGGCTCTTCCAAATGTAGAAGATACCAAGCAGGGAATCATTGCCTCCAAAATCGCAGCTCATGCAGCTGATATTGCCAAAGGAATCCCCGGCGCCCGTGATATAGATGATAAAATGGCAGATGCACGTCGTGTTCTCGACTGGGATGCCCAGTATGCCTGTGCTTTAGATCCGGAAACTGCCAAATCCATCCGCGCCAGCAGAATGCCGGAAGATGACCACAGCGATACCTGCAGCATGTGCGGCAAATTCTGTGCTGTCAGAAGCATGAACAAAGCCCTCGCCGGAGAGTATATTGATATTTTGTAAAATTATCACGTTTTAAATGATCATATATTTTTCATTTAAAAGTGATCATGATGAAATTATAAAACGCCACGAAACGCATTGGATCTGCTGAATACCACCAGATCTTCTTGCGTTTCGTGGCGTTTTGACACGTTTCTTTATTTACTTTTTACAAATGTAAGGATTTATTTGTAGTTTACGATCTGTCCGAATTCTTCTTTGAGGGAAGCGCCTCCAACCAGTCCGCCATCGATGTCTGCCTGAGCAAACAGGTCTGCTGCTGTTTTGGAGTTTACGGATCCACCGTACTGGATACGGATCTCTGCTGCTGTAGCATCATCGTATACTTCAGCGATGCACTCACGGATCTTACCGCATACTTCCTGAGCCTGCTCAGTAGTAGCTGTTTTTCCGGTTCCGATTGCCCAGATTGGTTCGTAAGCGATAACGGCTTTCTTTGCCTGATCTGCTGTCAGACCCTGGAAGCCAATCTTAACCTGCTGACGGATGAAGTCCATGGTTACACCCTGCTCTCTCTGTTCCAGAGACTCACCACAGCACATGATAGGTGTCAGTCCATATTCGAATGCTTTGTGCATTTTTTTGTTGATATCTTCATCTGTTTCTCCGAAGTATCCTCTTCTCTCGGAATGTCCCAGAACAACGTATTTTACGCCTGCATCTACCAGCATGTTCGGGGAGATTTCTCCGGTGTAAGCACCTTTTTCTTCGAAATACATATTCTCAGCACCAACCTGGATGTTAGTTCCTTTTGCAGCTTCTACTACAGGAACGATGTCGATAGCAGGTACACAGAATACTACGTCTACTTCGTCATTCTTTACCAGTGGTTTCAGAGTTTCAACCAGTTTTACAGCCTCACTTGGAGTCATGTTCATTTTCCAGTTACCGGCAATAATTTTTTTTCTAGCCATGTTACGTTTCCTCTTTTCTTGTATCCTTTCCAGGATCTGATTCTTATTTATCGTTTGCTGCTGCTACACCTGGCAGTTCTTTTCCTTCCAGGAATTCCAGGGAAGCTCCACCACCGGTAGAGATGTGAGTCATCTTGTCACCAAATCCCAGGATATTAACAGCTGCTGCGGAATCACCACCACCGATGATCGGTTGTAGCGTCTGTCTCAGCCAGAGCTTTTGCTACTGCTGCGGTACCGTGTGCGAAGTTCGGCATTTCGAAGCATCCCATCGGTCCGTTCCATACTACAGTCTTAGCATCTTTTACAGCGTCTGCAAACAGTTTTTCTGTTTCCGGTCCGATATCCAGACCTTCCCAGCCATCCGGAATCTGTCCGCATGGAACAACTTTCATGTTGCAGTCGTTGGAGAATTCATCACCGATTCTGTTATCTACAGGCAGAAGCAGTTTTACACCTTTTTCTGCTGCTTTTTTCTTCATATCCAGAGCATACTGCAGATAGTCATCTTCACACAGGGATACACCGATGGTACCACCTTCTGCTTTTGCGAAAGTATAAGCCATACCACCGCCGATGATCAGAGTATCTACTTTATCCAGCAGGTTGTTGATTACGGAAATCTTGCTGGAAACCTTTGCTCCACCCAGGATAGCAACGAATGGTCTTTTCGGATTGTTTACTGCATTGCCAAGGAAATCGATTTCTTTCTGCATCAGATATCCAACTACTGCAGTATCTACATATTTTGTAACACCTACATTAGAGCAGTGAGCTCTGTGAGCGGTTCCGAATGCATCATTTACGAATACATCACACAGGGAAGCCAGTTCTTTGGAGAATTCGTCTCCGTTTTTGGTTTCTTCTGCACGGTAACGGGTGTTCTCCAGAAGGATTACTTCGCCGTCATTCATAGCTGCTACAGCTGCTTTTGCGTTTGGTCCGACAACTTCCGGATCAGCTGCAAATTTTACTTCCTGTCCCAGCAGTTCGCTCAGTCTTACTGCAACCGGTGCCAGAGATAATTCTGGTTTCGGCTCTCCCTTCGGTTTGCCAAGATGAGAACACAGAATTACTTTTCCACCATCAGCAATCAGTTTTTTGATAGTAGGAAGTGCTGCTACCAGACGGTTCTCGTCTGTGATCTTTCCATCCTGCAGAGGTACGTTGAAGTCGCAACGAACCAGAACTCTTTTGCCTTTTACGTTGATATCATCAACAGATTTTTTATTAAGCATTGGCATATGCCTCCTTTTTATTATTCGCACATCTGTGCAATTACAGCCGCAGCTGTATAAAAAGGAGCCCGGTCCAAAGAGACCGGACCCCCAATGAGCCTATGGATTATGCATTCAGCAGTTTTCCGAAGTGTTTGATTGTTCTTACCATCTGGCTTGTGTAAGAATTCTCATTGTCATACCATGAAACAACCTGTACTTCTGTTGTACCGTTTTCCAGTGGCAGAACCATTGTCTGAGTAGAATCAAACAGAGAACCGATCTCATACCAACGATATCGCTGGATACGATTTCGTCTTCGTTGTATCCGAAGGACTCGTTAGAAGCTGCTTTCATAGCTGCGTTGATCTGATCAACTGTTACGTTACCTTCAACAACTGCTGTCAGGATAGTTGTGGATCCTGTAGGAGTTGGAACACGCTGTGCAGAACCGATCAGTTTGCCGTTCAGTTCCGGGATAACCAGACCGATAGCTTTTGCAGCACCTGTGCTGTTTGGAACGATGTTAACTGCAGCTGCACGGGATCTTCTCAGATCGCCTTTTCTCTGCGGTCCGTCCAGAGTCATCTGATCTCCTGTGTAAGCGTGAATTGTGCACATGATACCGGATTTGATCGGTGCCAGGTCATTCAGAGCTTTTGCCATAGGAGCCAGGCAGTTTGTTGTACAGGAAGCTGCAGAGATGATATGATCATCTGCTGTCAGAGTTTCATGGTTTACGTTGTAAACGATTGTTTTCAGATCGTTTCCAGCCGGAGCGGAAATGATAACATGTTTAGCACCAGCATCGATATGAGCCTGAGCTTTGTCTTTGGATGTATAGAATCCAGTACACTCCAGAACTACATCTACACCGATTTCTCCCCAAGGAAGTTCAGCTGCATTAGCTTTTGCGTAGATTTTGATTTCTTTTCCATCAACAGTGATAGAATCTTCACCAGCTTTTACTGTGTCAGCCAGAGCATATTTTCCCTGTGTGGAATCATATTTCAGTAAGTGTGCTAACATTTTTGGGGAAGTCAGGTCGTTGATTGCAACGATTTCAAATCCCTCTGCTCCAAACATCTGTCTGAATGCCAGACGACCGATACGTCCAAAACCATTAATTGCTACTTTTACTGCCATGATTTTCATTCCTCCTAAAAAGTAAATAAAATTTGTGAGGTTTCTATAAGATTGTTAAAGAAACATCAACCTGTAATTATTCTACCTAATTTGCCTGAAAAATTCAAGCATATTTTCAAATTTTCACCAAAACTTTTCTGAATTCCGGTTTTCCCTTTCTGAACACTGTATAAGAATCGAATCCACAGTCAGACAGTAATTCCGGAAGTCGGTCAAATCCATAGCCCAGATACTCCGGCACATGACCGTCGGAACCGACTGTAATCAGTTCTCCGCCCATTTCCCGGTATCTGCGGATCACATCCGGGTGGGGATTGGTAAAGCCAAGCATTCGAAGACCTGCTGTATTTACTTCCAGTGCAATCTGATGACTGATCAGATACTGCAGGATCGCATCGATTTCCTGTGAAAATCTCTCATAGGAATAATATCTGTCTTTCTCTTTCCCGTAGCGCACCGCATAGTCCAGATGTCCCAGTGTATGGATCTTCGGTGCTCTTTTTAAGTTTTCCAGAGTTGCCCGGAAGTATTCACGATACGCCTCTTCATCCCCCATTTCTTCATATATTTTTCCAAAATAAGGGTCTTCTCCGTGGATCAGATGCATGGAACCAATGACGAAATCAAAAGGATATTTTTCAATATAGGCCTGCTGGCGGTCTTTCAGATGCTCCTGCATGCCCAGTTCCACACCAAGGCAGATGCGGATCCGGTCTTTGTATTCTTCCTGTAGCTCCAGTACCCGTTTTACATAGGCATCCGTATCCAGTTCGAATTCTCCCTCCGGATAATCCATATCCATATGATCTGTAAAACAGATATGATCCAGTCCCAGTGCGATGGCACGTTCTATCTGATCTGTGATTTTTGTCTCGCTGTCGGACGAAAATTCCGTGTGGATATGACAGTCTGCAGTTATTCTTCCTTCATATGGAATGGTTCCTTTCCGGCCCGTCATACAATGGTTCCCCCTCCCAGCACATACTCTCCCTGGTACAGTACCAGTGCCTGTCCCGGTGTCACTGCCCTGACCGGAGTATCAAAGTGGCATTCCAGTAAGTCTTCACCGATTCGTTTTACTTTGCAGGTATCCCCTCTGTGATTATAACGAATCTTTCCGAGAGCTCCGATCTCTTCCGGAATGTCTTCCACTGCCATAAAGTTCAGGCGGTTTGCCCGCACAGTGGTCGTAAACAGATCTTCGTTACTTCCAAGAACCACTTCATTGGTTTCCGGGCATATCTTCTGTACAAATACCGGTTTTCCAAGTGCGATATTCAGTCCTTTTCTCTGTCCAATCGTATAACGGGTGATTCCTTTGTGACGTCCGAGAACTTTACCGTCTTTGTCCACAAAATTGCCTTCCGGCACTTTTCCCTGACCGTACCCGTCGATAAATCCTGCATAATCGTTATCATCCACAAAGCAGATCTCCTGAGAATCTTTTTTGTGTGCGGTCGGAAGTCCGATCTTTTCTGCCATGACACGGATCTGGTCTTTGGAGTACTCACCTACCGGCATTAGTGTCCGCTTTAACTGTTCCTGTGTCAGATTGTACAGTGCATAGGTCTGATCTTTTGCCGCAGTCACAGAATTGCGGATCGCATATCTGCCGTTTGGCAGCTGCTCGATTCTTGCATAATGTCCGGTGGCAATATAGTCCGCACCGATGGCAAGACTTCTTTGCAGCAGGGACTCCCATTTTACATAGCGGTTGCAGGCGATACACGGATTCGGTGTGCGGCCGTGCAGATACTCGTCCACAAAATAGTCCATGACATTTGCCTTGAATTCTTTTTTGAAATTCATAACATAATATGGAATATCAAGGATCTGTGCCACTCTTCTGGCATCGTCAACGGCAGAAAGGCCGCAGCATCCCCCGTTTTCTTCCTGGATCAGCTCCGGCTCGTCCTGCCAAATCTGCATGGTTACTCCGATCACATCGTAACCCTGTTCTTTTAACAGCCAGGCTGCCACAGAGGAGTCAACTCCTCCGGACAGCCCTACAACTACCTTTTTTTTCATTAATATTCTTCCTCTTCGGTCTCCCCTTCACTGATATCGGACTTCGGTTTGCTTAAGCCTTCGATCTTGATGTGATGTTTCTCCGCATAATCCCACAGTGCTGCGTGGATGGCTTCCTCAGCCAGCAGGGAACAGTGAACTTTTACAGGAGGCAGTCCGTCCAGCGCTTCCATAACGGCTTTGTTGGTTACTTCCAGAGCTTCCTGGATGGTTTTTCCTTTTACCAGTTCCGTGGCCATACTGCTGGTTGCGACAGCTGCACCACAACCGAATGTTTTGAATTTGCAATCCTGAATGATACCGTTGTCATCGATATCCAGATACATTCTCATGATATCTCCACATTTTGCATTACCTACGGTACCTACACCGCTGGCGTTTTCGATTTCCCCGACATTTCTCGGATGCTGAAAATGATCCATTACTTTTTCACTATACATATCTATATTTCCTCCGTATATTCGTATGTTATTTTTTTCTGTTATTTATTCTGTTTTTTCATAAAGTCTTCGTACAGCGGAGACATGCTTCTCAGACGCTCTACGATACCTTTGATCTGTTCTACAACGAAGTCCGCATCTTCTTTTGTAGTTTCTTCGCTCAGTGTCAGACGCAGGGAACCGTGTGCGATCTCATGAGGCAGTCCGATAGCTAGCAGTACATGAGAAGGATCCAGAGATCCGGAAGTACAGGCGGAACCACTGGATGCACAGATACCTGCCATATCCAGCATGATCAGCAGAGATTCTCCCTCGATAAACTGGAAGCTGAAGTTTACATTGTTCGGCAGACGCAGTGTTGGATGTCCGTTCAGTTTGCAGTACGGGATCTCTTCCTGGATCTTTTTGATCATGTAATCTCTTACTTCGATTTCTTTTGCGGTACGTTCTTCCATGGTACGAAGTGCACGTTCTGCTGCCACACCGTATCCTACGATACCCGGTACATTTTCTGTTCCGGCTCTTCTTTTTCTCTCCTGAGCACCACCATGAACGAAGGAACGCAGTTTCAGTCCTTTGCGGATATACAGACATCCGATACCTTTTGGTCCGTTGATCTTATGTCCGCTGGAGCTTAACATATCAATATGACATTCGTCTACATTGATCGGGATCTGACCAAATGCCTGTACAGCGTCGGTATGGAATAAAATACCGTGTTCTTTTGCGATCGCACCGATTTCTTTGATTGGCTGCAAGGTACCGATCTCATTGTTTGCTGCCATGACTGAGATCAGGATGGTCTCCGATGTGATGGCTTTCTGCAGCTGATCCAGATCTACAACACCATTTTCATCTACATCGATGTAAGTGATCTTTGCTCCCTGTTTTTCCAGCCATTCACAGGTATGCAGGATCGCATGATGCTCGATCTTTGTGGTGATGATGTGGTTTCCTTTTGATTTATATGCTTCGTAAGTAGCTTTCAGTGCCCAGTTGTCGGACTCGGAACCGCCTGCGGTAAAGTAGATGTCATTCGGGTCGCTCCGATGACAGAAGCTACTTTTTCTCTTCCTTCTGTCACTGCTTTTTTGCTGATTCCTGCCAGTTCATATACGCTGGACGGATTGCCATAGTACTCCGTAAAATACGGGAGCATCGCCTCTACTACTTCCGGTGCAACTTTTGTGGTTGCCGCATTATCCAGATAAATAATTTTCTTCATGATGATTTTGCCTCCTATCCCTGACAGCCTGCAGCTGTACCTGTCCTTTTTCTTTCAGTTTTTTACTCTCTTCCACCAACTGGTTGAGATACATGGTATCCACTGCATGAGTAATTCCTTCGTTGATGCGCTGCCATACATATCGCGTCACACACAGATCTGCATTTTCGCAGCCACCGTTTCCTTCTTCGCCTTTTGCCGGACAGGTTACTGCCCGCAGATCTCCTTCCAGTGCACGAAGGATATCTCCAACCGAGATACCGATTGCCGGTCTTGCCAGCTGGTACCCTCCGTTGGCTCCCCGGATGCTTTTCACCAGTCCTTCCTTTTTCAGACTGGCCATCAGCTGTTCAAGATAACGCTCGGAGATGTTCTGCCGATCCGCTATACTCTGTATAGACACCGGTTCTTTTTCACTATATACAGCCAGATCGATCATCGCTCGTAGACCGTATCTGCCCTTCGTTGATAATTTCATGTTGCCTCCCTTCCGGAAGTTTCCTTTGGTCTTTCAGATTCCCTAGTAATCTACTGGGATATGACCCTTTGTCAATATAACACGACTCCCCGGTTCTGTCAAGGCTGGCAGCCTCATATATTTTAAAAAAAGCCCCGGAGCTTGTTATGTTTTCTTCTGCGAAGCATCCTGTCCTCACCGGTACTGCCATCCTCACCTGTGCAGGTATCTTGAGTCGCCTGATTGGCTTCTTTTATAGGATATTCCTATCCCGCACCATTGGTGCACAGGGTCTGGGAATCTACCAGATGATTTTCCCGGTCTATGCTTTCTGCCTCTCCGGTGTCACCGCCGGCATTCAGAGTGCCTTATCCCGCTGCTGCTCCGCCGCTTTATCCAAGGGAAATCCGAGAAAGGGATGGGTATTTTTCCTGAGTGGCAGCGGACTTTCTGTGGGGCTTTCACTGATCGTGTCCTTTTTTCTGTACACCCGCGCACCCTGGATCAGCCTTCATATCTTACATGAGATCCGATGCTGTGAACTTCTGCAGCTGCTTGCTTTCAGTCTGCCCCTCTGTTCCATACACACCTGCATCCACGCCTGGTACTTTTCCACCCGCCGAACCACGGTTCCGGCTGTATCACAATTACTGGAACAGTTTGCCCGGGTGGGTGCTTCTTATGTCATTTACCTGATTTTCCTGGAGCAAAACCTTGCTCCGACACCGATTCTCGCCGTTGGCGGCATGCTTTTCGGAGAACTGGCGGCATGCTTCTTCTGCGTTGTCTGTCTCGCTTTCCAGAAACCTTCCTATAAAGCACTACCGACTTTCGCGTCCGTTCCTGCCTCTGGGAAATCCTTACCTTATCCGTCCCGCTCACCCTGAACCGCATGCTCGTCAACCTCTTACAGAGTACCGAAGCCATCCTCATCCCAGGAAAACTCGAAGCATCCGGACTTACAAACGCACAGTCCCTCAGTCTGTATGGCGCACTGACCGGTATGGCATTACCCTTTATTTTATTTCCTTCTGCGATCACGTCCGCCCTCTCCACGATGCTCCTCCCAACCATCGCCGGACAGCAGGCAGCCGGAAAAGAAGATGCAATCATCCGCTCTACCGAACAGACCATTCAGTACTGTCTGTGGCTCGGCTTTTTATCCGGAGGAATCTTCTTCTTTTTCGGAAAAGAGCTGGCACAGATCTTCTACCGAAACCAGGACGCCGGCATCTTTTTACAGATCCTGGCATTCCTCTGTCCTTTCCTCTATCTCACCGCCACTCTGACCGGGATCCTGAACGGCCTGGGACACACCGTCCAATGCCTGATTCAGAACATCGCCGGCCTTGGAATCCGAATCCTCTTCGTGACCTTCGCAATCCCCCACATGGGAATCCGCGGCTACCTCTCCGGACTGCTTTTAAGCCAGCTTATCATTACGGGATTAAACCTGATCTTTTTACATAAAAGTGTAAAATTTCGATTTCCGGCAGTAGAATGGATCGTCCTGCCCTGTTGTGGAATGATCCTTGGATGTGGATGCGGTCTGTTTCTCTACCGCATACTGTCTGAAATGAAAATGAGTGGATATATCGCACTGTTCGGAAGCGTTCTTATAACCGGAGGAATATTCCTGCTGATGATGAAATTATTCAACCAAAAAACTCCACGCTAGAGCGTGTCTGAAAAAAGGTCTTATCGTGAGCTGCCAAGTCCCAATTTGAGGAGATTTTATCCGAATGAGGGCGGCGTAGCGGGCTACGGCAACCGAATGAGAGTAAAATATACCACAAAGCGGAGCTTGCAGATTGCGGAAATGATTTTTCAGACCCGCTCTAGCCATGTTTCTCTTACATATCATAAAACAGTTTTTTATAACACACGAACTTTTCAGATTTACTCTGTGCCTTCTTTTTCACACCATTCACAAACGACTTTTCGTTTATCTCTAAAAGCATCACAACAATTTTGGATTCACCGAGTCCAAAATTCTCGAAACCACTTTATAAACCAAACTTAACGTCGTTTGCCAAAACCAGTGGCTGGCTTGCAATCCATGGGTGGACAACACTTTTTGGGCGTTCAGGGCAAGCTTTGAAATCCAGCACTTACGTAGACTTTGGCGCTGGTCAGCTGACCAGCGTCAATTAGTCGAAGTTAGTGATTAGTTCAAAGTTGCCCTGCCCAAGTTGTCCACCCATGGATCGCAAGCCAGCCACGTCCCCTTAGCCAACTACTCTTATTTTTTTGTTTTTTATCCTAACAAGCTCCGCAATCGTATGCAGCAACTCTCTCGAATCCTCCCAGCCCAGGCAAGGATCCGTAATCGATTTTCCGTACACGTGATTCTCACATCCGATCTTCTGGCTGCCCTCAACCAGATAACTCTCGATCATCACGCCCTTCACCAGCTTCTTAATATCCCCGGAAACATTTCTGCTGTGAAGCACTTCTTTCACAATACGGATCTGCTCCTTAAACTGCTTGTTCGAATTCGAATGATTCGCATCCACGATCGTCGCCGGATTCTGCAGATCTCTCTCATTATATTTTTCCAGCAGGAACTGCAGATCCTCATAATGATAGTTCGGGATCGCATTGCCATGTTTATTCACTGCTCCGCGAAGAAATTGTATGAGCCAGCGGATTGTCCGTCCGTCTCAGCCTCCCCAGTTTCTGTAGATAAAGTTCTGTTTGATCTGTGCTGCCACAACAGAATTCAGCATCACAGACAGATCCCCACTGGTTGGATTTTTCATACCCACTGGAACATCCATACCGCTTGCTACCATACGATGCTGCTGATTCTCCACAGAGCGAGCTCCAATAGCAACATAAGAAAGAATATCATCCAGATATCTCCAGGTTTCCGGATACAACATTTCGTCGGCTGCTGTCAGACCCGATTCCTCGATGGCACGCATATGCATCTTACGGATAGCGATCAGACCATGCAGCAGATCCGGTTTCTTCTCCGGATCCGGCTGATGAAGGATCCCTTTGTAACCCTCTCCGGTTGTTCTCGGTTTGTTTGTATAGATTCTCGGAATCAGGATCAGCTTATCTGCCACTTCTTCCTGTACCCTGGACAGACGGTTGATATATTCACAAACTGCCTCTTCGTTATCTGCGGAACAAGGTCCGATGATGACCAGAAACTTATCGGACTCTCCGGTAAATACTTTTCGGATCATCTCATCTCTCTCCGCTTTGATCTGTGCCACTTTCTGTGTCACCGGATAATCAGCTTTGATCTCCGTCGGTGTTGGCAGTTTTTTCAACAGTTGAATACTCATAATAATTTCTCTCCTCTTATTTCCTCGGGTGTGCTTTGGTATAAACATCCCTGATTTTATACACATTCATATTCAGATACATCTGCGTTGTCGATATATCCGAATGTCCCAACATCTCCTGCACACTTTTTAAGTCTGCTCCGTTCTGGATCAGATGTGCAGCAAACGAATGCCGCAGAGTATGCGGCGTAATATCTTTCTCGATCCCGGCAGTCTGTGCATAGTGTTTCAGTACTTTCCAGAATCCCTGTCTGCTCATCGGTTTTCCCGAACAATTTGTAAAAAGCACTTCGCTTTCCTGCTCCTTCAGGAACCCGTTCCGCACTGTATGCATATATTGCTGTAATGCCTTTTTTGCCTGGCTTCCAAAAGGGATCACCCGCTCACTGTCCGTATCCCGACAATTAATATATCCCATCGCCAGATTCACATCCGACATTTCCAGATGAATCAGTTCACTGACCCGGATTCCGGTGGCATACAACAGTTCCAGCATTGCCCGATCCCGCAATCCTTTCGGCGTCCTGTCCGACGGCTGACGAAGAAGCAGATCCACTTCCTCCACAGACAAAATCTGTGGCATCTTTTTTTCTACCTTGGGCGGATGCAGATGATCTGCCGGATTATTTTCTATGAGATGCTCCTGATACAGATACTGGAAAAACGCACGCATGGAAGCTACGCTTCTCGATACCGTAGACGCTGCAAAATGATTCTTTTCCAGATACAACATATAAGAATTCAGACTGGTTTCCGTGATATCCTGTACCCGGGTAATCTGATGTGCTTCCTGAAAATACTGCATCATTTTCCTCAGATCTCTCTCATAGGACACCACCGTATTGCCGGACATTCTTTTTGTATTATGTAAATAAGATATAAATATTTTTATCTCTGTTTCCATATTTTCCCGTGTCCTCATTGTATAATGATAGAGCAAAAACCTCACCTGTTTTTGCATGTAAATTTATTATAACTGTGTTTTTTCAGAAAAGCAAACCCTTATTTTTCAGATTTATCTCTACATTTCCCAATTTTCATCCAAAACTACAACATATCGAACGCTTAAATCTTATGTCTACCATATCTTGTAAAATATTTTCTCAGCATAATCGTCCCAGAATCCATCTCATCCATACCGGATTAATATATGCTTCAAAAACAACACCTGAAAGACACAGAATCATTGCGATCAAACCGGTCAAAAAATAGATTCTTATTACTTTTACCGGTTTCTTCCAGATATTTCCCCCTTCTTTGTAAATTTTTGTCATCAACAGTGCAACTGCAGGAAAATATACAAAAGCCTGTGGAAATAAAGAACCTGCAAAAATCAGGAATCCCTCCAGTCCAAGTTCCAGAATCAAAAGGCTTCCCACCGCACCTGCAAGAAATCCCATCCAGGCTGCCGCTGCCACCACAATAAAGTGCGCGGCACCTGTAAGTCCCGTCAATAGAAAAAACAGAACTGTAAACATTCTATTTTCCAGAAGATACCAGAAATATTCTGTCGATTTTCCTTCTTTCTTTTTAATCTGCGTCAGTGCGTACAGTTCTAATATCTGATTTTGTCCGTTTCGGCACGGATATGCAAGATTAGCAAACAGGATCCCACCTGCCATTCCAAGAGCAAAGCATCCGGCAAGGAATCCCAGCACTATCCACATCTCCCGCTCCCAGATTTTTTCATTTTTTACCCCTCCTATGTATCCTATGATAGAAAAGACCCGTTTAGTATGATAAGATAGACGTATCGCAACTGTTCAGTTTTTAGTGGAATACTATCTTCCGGATAATTACCAAATAATTTTACCAGCAGGAGGAACTTTATATGAACCAGACATCTCAGCAACCGTCTCTGAAAGAAAAGCAGTCCCACGGTACACGCCTGTTTCCCTGTGCTTATTATCATTTTTTCAATCCCGGTCTCCGTCTTCGTGTCCGTCATCACTGGCATGAGGAGGTTGAAATCGTTTATCTTCATCACGGTTCTTTCAAACTGGATATCAATATGGAACCTTACGGAACTGACCGGGAATGTTTTTTATTCATTAACAGCGGAGAACTTCATTCTCTGCGTTCCCTGAGTATAGAATTTGATGAACAGGCAGTTGTTTTCTCACCTTCTATGCTCCTTTTCCAGGATTATGACTCGATCGATGAATCCATTTTACTTCCACTGACGCAGAATAAACTGACATTTCCTCGTTTTCTCGATCAGACCAGTCCCTTTTTTTCCGCCTTTCGCAGCTCTTATCAACAGATCAGTCATATTTTTTCACGGAGCAAAGAGAATCTGCTCGCCGGCGAACAGATTCTTACGGATGATGTCATCTCTCAACTGCAGATCAAGGCAGGGCTACTTCAGCTCATCGGGATTCTCATGGATGCCGGTTTGATGTGCCAGTCGTCGAGAACAGAAAGTCAGAAGATCACCGCCATCAAAACCGTACTTTCTTATATCGCGGATCATTACCATGAAAAACTGTATGTGCAGGATCTGGCTTCCCAGGTAAATATGAACGACCAGTATTTCTGCCGCTTTTTCAAACGTTCTATCGGAAAAACTCCCATCGATTACATTAACGATTACCGTTTGAATAAGGTCATCCGGCTGTTAGAGACAGGTGATGCACCGGTAACAGAAATCTGTCTGGAATGCGGATTCAATAATATGGGGAATTTTCAGCGGCTTTTCAAGCGGAAAACCGGAATCACTCCTCTGCAATACCGAAAATTATATCTTTCCAAGAAGTCAGAATAATATACTTTTTAATCAGTTTTTCGGTGGTTTTTCTCCTCAGTATTGTCTATAATGTCACTAAATAATTCGCAGGACATACACAAGGAGGATTCTACAATGTTAGAGAAAAAATGGTGGCACGAAAAAGCCGCATATCAGATTTATCCAAAAAGTTTTTACGATACCAATGGCGACGGTATCGGTGATCTGAAAGGTGTGATCAGCAAACTGGATTATCTTAAAGATCTGGGAATCGATATTATCTGGCTCTCCCCGATCTATTGTTCTCCGCTGGCAGATCAGGGATATGATATCTCCGATTATTATGATATCGATCCAAGATTCGGAACCATGGAGGATATGGACGAACTGTTAAAAGAAGCAAAATCCCGTAATATGTATATCGTTATGGATCTGGTTGTCAACCACTGTTCCGACGAACACGAATGGTTTAAAAAAGCCTGTGAAGATCCGGACGGCGAATACGGTAAATATTTTTATATTGCAGATGCCAAAGATTACAAATTACCAAACAACTGGCGTTCTTATTTCGGCGGTCCTGTATGGGATCTTCTGCCAGGACACACCGACAAATATTATATGCATGTCTTCCACAAAAAACAGCCAGATCTGAACTGGGAGAATCCCAAGCTCCGGGAAGAAATATACAAAATGATCAACTGGTGGCTGGATCGCGGTGTAGCCGGCTTCCGTATCGATGCAATCATGAACATTAAAAAGCCGAATATTTATACCAGCTATCCCGCAGACCGTGATGACGGGCTGGCAGGCATCGATAACATGCTTCATGATGCGGAAGGTATCGATGACTTTCTGCATAAGATGAAAACAGAAACGTTCGAAAAACATCATGCATTTACTGTAGGTGAAGTATTTACCGATCGTCCGGATGCTCTGGAAGCATTTATCGGAAACAATGGCCACTTCTCTTCCATGTTTGATTTTGCCGAAACCATCGCCGGCAAATCCGATGACGGATGGTACAAATGCAAACCGGTTGTATGGGGTGAGGAATATAAAAAAGCTGCCTTCGGTACTCAGAAACGCCTGGGGGATATCGGATTCATCTCCAATATCATCGAAAATCATGATGAACCTCGCGGTGTCAGCCACTATATCCCGGAAGCAGACGTCAGTGACACCAGCAAGAAAATGCTTGCCGCTGTCAACGTTATGCTCCGTGGGCTGCCTTTCATCTATCAGGGACAGGAACTTGGTATGACAAATGTTGCTTTCCACTCCATAAATGAAATTGATGACTGCAGCACCCTCGATGAATACCAGGTAGCACTGGACGCCGGACTGACTCCGGAAGCCGCTTTCAAAGCTGTTGTTCCTTACAGTCGTGACAATGCCCGCACTCCATTCCAGTGGGATGCAACTGCTAACGCAGGATTTACCACAGGAACCCCGTGGCTGAAAGTGAATCCGAATTATACCGGTATCAATGCCGCCGAACAGGTGAACCGCCCGGATTCCATATATCACTGGTATAAAGAACTGATCGCCCTCCGCAAGAATCCGGAATACAAAGATGTGGTTGTATACGGTGAAGTTGTTCCATACAAAGAAGAACAGACCAATCTGATGGCTTATTACAGAAAAGGCACTGACAGGACTCTGCTGGTAATTGCCAATTATCAACACGATGCTCAGGATGTTGTTCTTCCGGGAACTTACAAAAAAGTGCTGATGAACAATCTGGAAACACTGGATCTTAACGGAGATATCCTTCATATGCCAGGGTATCAGGTAGTAATTTTCGAGATGTGATGATTCCGATACGTTCTGCGCAGATCGTAATGTAAACCCGGATCCGATACTGTTACATTTTCAAAACTGACGGGAAAGCAGTTTTCTGTTCTATTCCCGTCAGTTTTTGTATCAGACAGTTACCCGTCTGCCGAATAATCATCACCCTTTATCATTCTCTTTCTGATGTGTTTGATATAATCCCACAGACCGGCCTTTTTCACAGATTTTGCAGCCACTATATCCGTTTTGCCAACCATCTTTCCATCCAGCAAATACTGTGCTTCGCCAACGATATCTCCTTTCTTTACCGGTGCTTGAAGATTCTTCATATAAACAATCTTCTTTTCTATCTGCGAAAGATTTTTCCCTTCCGTATCCAGATACCGGAATTCTCCTGTATACCGACATGCCACCTCCTTTTTTACCCCTCCTTTTACCGGCACCGGATCCGGATTTTTCCTGTTTTCATCCAGATAAAGATTACACTTTCCAAATCCATAATCAAGCAAGGCTGCCGCATCTTTAAATCGCACCTTGGCATCCGGCGCACCCATGACTACCGCAAGCAACGTCATCTCTCCCCTCTGTGCAACTGCTGATACACAGTATTTTGCCACACTGGTACTTCCGGTTTTCAGACCAACGCACCCTTCATAACTGCGAATCAGCTTGTTGGTATTGGTCAGGCAGAATTCTTTCTCTCCCTGTGCCGTTCTGTGGATAATATTTTCCATCCAGATAGAGGAATAGTTAAGAATACGGGGAAAACGAGTAATCAGTTCTCTCGAGACAATCGCAACATCAGAAGCCGTGGTATAATGTGCATCGGAATCTGTAAGTCCGCAACAGTCCACATACTGTGTATGTATCATACCAAGCTCTCTGGCTTTTTCATTCATTCTTTTCACAAATTCTTCCTCGCTTCCCGCAAGATGTTCTGCCATTACCACGGATGCATCATTCCCCGATGCAACTACGATACATTTGATCAGGGTCTCCACTGTCTGTTTTTCTCCCTCTTCCAGAAAAACCTGAGATCCCCCCATGCTTTTTGCATAGGCACTGGTTACCGCCTCTTCCTCCAACGTGATCTGTCCGTCTTCCAGTGCTTCAAAAATCAAAAGCAGAGTCATGATTTTGGTAATGCTTGCCGGACTTCGCTGTTCTTCTCCGTTTTTTTCGTATAAAACAGTTCCTGTAGATGGTTCCATAAGTACCGCTCCCGGTGCGCTGATCTCCGGCGCCGGCTGTACCGCACCCTGGATTGTCACAGGACAGATTTCAGCCGTTATCAGCATCAGAAGTAATACCCATGTGGTAATTCTTTTCTTCATCGTTTTTGCCCGTTTCAGATCTTTGTTTCACTATATGCCGGAACATCTGCTTTTTGCACGGGAATATGAACGGTTCTTGTTACTGTTCACTCCGTGCCCAGCAACACGCTGTGCGATGCACAGAATTTATGCTGATCGCATAAATTCGCGCGATATGTCTCGGGTTTTCTGTGACCTTCGCTCACAAAAAACACCTCGCGGGATATTACCAGTGAACAGTAACCTGTTCTTTACTTTTTTTATACAATTTGCTTGAGATTTTCTTGCTACTTTCTTTCTTTTTGTGTATAATAATTATATTTATGATGTGGCTTTCAAAAGTAAATTTTGCCACTCACTGCTGGACAGTTACGAGTCAAAATGCATTTCTAAACATCTTGCGGAATGCTACCTGCTGAATAGTTACGATAATTATTACAGAATGAGAAGCAACGAGGAACTTTATGGATACACCTAACACACAAAACAATACCAGCCGGATGCGGGAATCACGCAAACTGGAACAAAAACGGAAACGCCAGCAACAGGTCCGGCGTCAAAAGATATTTCTTGCCTGTTCCTGTCTGATCCTGACTGCCGGAATCGGTTTATTCGTCACACTCTATCACAATCATCAAAGGGCCGCCGCCCAGGAGGCCGAACTCCGGAAACAGATAAAGCAAAAGCAGGAAGCTGAGCTGCAAAAACAGCAGAAACTGGAAAATAATACCATTCGTTTTGTCGCCGTCGGCGATAATCTGATTCATCAGGGAATCTATGAATCTGCAGATACCACACAGACCGTATGGAATTATGATCACCTGTATGAACACATCCGGGATGATATCTCTGCCGCAGACCTCGCCGCAGTCAATGAAGAAAGCATCTTTGTATCCGATCGTGCAAACATTTCTTCTTATCCCGCTTTCGGAGCCCCTGTGGAAATCGGTGATGCACTTGTTACCGCCGGATTCGATATCGTGGAACAGGCAAACAACCATGTTTTTGACAAGGGAATCCCCGGTATTACCGATACGATCCGATACTGGGAAACCAGTCACCCGGAAGTTGCTCTCCTCGGTATCCATGATTCCGCAGAAAATGCCGGTGAAATCTCTACCATCAGTTGCAAGGATGTTACTTTTTCCCTTCTCAACTACACAACTACAGTAAACAATGAACCTTACGATGAACTTCCAGATTATGCAGTTGATCTTCTCCGCACAGATCAGGTAATATCCGATGTCAAAAAAGCAAAGGAAATCAGTGATATGACCATCGCCTTTCTTCACACCGGAAAAGAATATTCCACTGAACCGGATACTGAGGAGAAAACATTTCTCCAGTTGCTGTTACATCAGGGTGTCGATATTGCCATCTGTGCCCATAGCCATACGCTACAGAATTTTGAGACACTGACAGATGACAGCGGACATCAGATGTTGGTCTATTACTCTCTTGGAAACTTTATTTCCACACAGAAAGACCCTGTCTGTCTCCTTGGCGGCATGGCAGATATTACCATTGTTCGGGATCCGGTCTCCGATGCTCTTTCCATCCGTAATGCTGATCTGGTCCCTCTGGTTACTCATTATAATCATGATCAGAATATCTATACCGTTTACAAGCTTTCCGATTACACCGAGGAGCTCGCTGCCTCCCATGGTGTTCATGCCGAAAGCACAGAACCTTTCACTCTGGAAACTTTACAGGAACAATATAAAAAGGTGCTGACTCAGGATTATCACACCCTGGGTTAGCACCCGTTTTTTACTCATTCTGTGACTGTTCAGTATCCTCACAGTTACCTGCGGAATAGTTACCTCATTTTTCCAATATGAAACTGACACGTTCTTTCATCTCTTCCACTTTTCTCGGCATTCTGTTCATTTTCGCTTTGAACAGATGCAACGAAAAATCAAATGTATAGATCACAACCACGACTGCCGCCAGGTTTCTGCCGAATCGAACAGAATAGCTGTCGGATACGAAGTTTACAAATCTCTGCAGGAAGTCAAACATAAAGATTGTATAGAATCCCCACGCTATCGTACTCTCCAGACAGATCACACCTTTGTAATTAAAAGGTTTCTCCGTGTAATCCCACCAAACCTGTCCAAACAGATTGCGCATAAGCACTGCCGTAATATATTCCAGCGTCGTAGCAAGAACCGCACCCGCCAGATAAAGCACCACATATTGACCTTCCAGCGGACGAAGCATGCCATACACTGACAAAGCTCCTACTGCATAGATCGGACAAAAGGGTGAAAACGCAAATCCGCGGTTAGTCAGTTTCCTGTTACAAAATGACATATAGATGGATTCCACTACCCACCCCATGAAACTATACAGGATAAACCATTGGATAAAATGATACAGATCCGTGCCATACACTGCATGTGTCCACATAGAAATTTCCCCTCATTTCTTTTTCTGCACTTATCAGCAGATTTATAGTATGCGAAAATTATATCATATGCCTTTGCAAAAGACTATACAGATTTCAATTCTTAAAGAAATTATAAGATTTTAAAAATATATACGTAAAAGAGGGATCCTGCTTGCAGTATCCCTCTTCTCATGGCTTACGCCAATGTGCACATATTAATTATATTTACGTTTTCTTGCAGCTTCAGATTTTTTCTACGACGAACACTTGGTTTCTCGTAATGCTCTCTTTTGCGGATTTCCTGCTGA
>ENA-OQCO01000273-OQCO01000273.1-human-gut-metagenome-genome-assembly--contig:-NODE-273-length-30236-cov-2.495799_pt1 | contig 30236 bp, 27 predicted proteins | sample MGYA00242500_ERZ504582 | MGnify/ENA primary metagenome ERZ504582 (study PRJEB26092, sample SAMD00036346) | human gut metagenome | host: Homo sapiens | study: EMG produced TPA metagenomics assembly of... | reverse complement strand
AAAAACAAAAAGCCAGTAAGTATTATCACCTACTGACTTCATCATAAAAATTATAACATAATTTATTTCATCGTACAATCAGCTTCGCAGCATTTATAGGTTTTAAATAATTCCCCTATTGCAACAATATTAAGCATTTCTTACTGCTGCCACAATATCATTAATCTCTATTGGATACATTCCCAATCCCTCATACAGCTTCGCTTGGCTTCGCATACAAAAAACATATCCGGATTCATCTGTTCTATATCCAAAGATGAAACACGAAAGCCAAACCATGCTCTCATCCCATTATATATAAAACGTCCATTACGGTTTTCTATCCCATATCTTTTCACTATTTCATCTATGATCTTTACACTTAATTCAGGATTATAATAAAATTCCATATCTTCCAGTGTTGTATAGTGATTCTGCGTGTATACTCGATTATCCAATGTAATATTTCTTCTGATCCGGCTCTGTTCTTCTTCCATGATCATCGATAGACAACTTCGTAGTTTTTTACGATGAATAATCCTCTGACAAATTCACTGTCTCCCTGATACCTTCCCTTAAATAGCTTTTCGCAAGCATTTCCTACCCATTTCCTCATATCTGCTTCTGCCTTTGGTTTCCAACGGATCAGATTATCATCCATATAATATATTGCATACGGTGCATTTTTCTTTACTACTAGACATCCTAATGCCCGGCTCTGCTTTAATGCAGGGTTCTTGTGATTCTTTATCTCCATGACAGGATAATATGTCGCCAGACTCTTTTCCTCTCTTCCGTATAGATAGAGGCCATATCTCTTGTCATATTCATGCCTCTCCCATGCATCATCATCCAATCCCAACTCGCTTCGCTTCGCTGCGGATACATATTCTGCCATATTCATCAAAGTATCTTTCTTACTGCCGGCCTCTTCCATCCTCTGCTCCAAAACATATCTTACTTTCTTCTCATTTTTAAAGATATCTTCTTTATCCGTCCAGAATATCGGTATCCTTCCTTGATACATCTCGGCTAATATCCGCCCCTGGTAAATACATCGCTGCACTTTATCTTTATTGTCTTTGTATGATAACGGCATTATGTTTGTGACAACATTTCCTGTCAGATATTCCGAGCAGTCCAAGGTATTCTTGACCTCTCCTGCCAGTACAATATCTTTTCCTTTTTGAGTGAGATGATAATAGCTTTTTCTTCTAAAGACAGCCTTCTGTATATATCCATTCTCCCTTAATATTTTCATGTTCTTATCCTTAACTCTTCTTCCATTATGAGTCTGGTAAAATATCCTGATCCCTTCCAGATCAATCGCCCCTGACATTGCAATGATCTTGAGAAAATACCCCTTTGTCCCGATCATTGACATCGTTCTTTTTCTCCTTGTTCTCTTTTCTGTATCAGTCATTTATCACGCCTTCCTTCCTGCTTATCATCCCCATTTTCCATTTTTCTTGCTGCCGTTTTCGTTTTATTCTCAACCCATGCCTTTCGCCCTCTTTTCCTTATGTTGATTAATGATGTAAAGGCTATGAACCTGTAAGGGCTGTATTTCGATTCTTTGGCGGCATATTAAAAGTCTTGAAACCCGCATTTTTACTGGATTTTTAATTATTTTTTTTGCACTAAAAGGGGGTACTTTTCTGCTTTTCGGTTTTGTACAAAAAGTACCCTGTTTAAGGACAGAAAAGTACCCCCCTTTAACGTAAAAAGTACCCCGTTTAAGGACAGAAAAGTACCCCCTTTTACAGCAGAAAAGTACCCTCTTTTTCTTATTATGATCATGCACTTTAATTACAAAAAGTACCCCCTTTTACAGATCCCTTTCAATCCATTCAAGCTTTTCTTTATATTCATCTTCTAGGACAATATACAGGTTCGCATAACTTCTGGTTCCCCAATTTTTTACTGTCTGAACATACTTTCGTAGATAATCTGAATCATCATATCCATAGCAAAATTCTATAGATAACATATCAATAATATTAGAAAAATCAATCCTGTCAATATCAATTGTTTCACTTACTGGCAGTACATATTGCTCATGAACTACATACTTTTTACCAGCAAATTTACGTGCTTGGGCCGCTATTTCAACATTATATTCAAAGAACCTTTCAATAGCATTATGTACAGCATCCTCGATTGCTTTTAAGTCAGAATCTTTCTTAATTCCTCTGGATGGAAGGGTTGGAATCTGGATCTTGAAAAGACCATTTATATAATGAATTTCAACTGGAACATCAAGTGGTTCAATTATACGTCCATAACGCTTAGCTTCGCCATTTTTGACGATAATACCGTCCCCAATTTGAATAACTCTTCTTAGATCATTTACCATTTGAACAGCCATTGTATAAGCATCTTCCATCTGAATAGAATAAGAAAGATCAGTTTCACTAAGGGAAGTCTGTAGTAATCCTCTTATTTAGTATTTGTTTCAACACTTTTTGTTAAAGCTCGAACCAAATAATCCCTCTTTTCATCATTCGCTTTTTGAAGAATTAGATTTGCCTGATGTGTCATTTGTTGCGATCTTCCCTCTCTATCCCCATCATCATTCCCCATTTTTTTAAAAATATCAACTTCTTTAACATTTACTTTCATAGCCTTACTCCTTTTATATATTTCTTTATCTATAAATAGCACACAAATATCGCAATAAATACTAGAATGTGCATGATATGTAATATCTGTAAGATATAAAACCTACATTTTCTACATTTATAATGTTTTATGTGTGTATTTTACACAAATCACACACTTTACATATATTTTTTGCATTTTCACATCATGCACAATATTAGTAATTTGTGATATTTATAATGTTTTGTATTATTCTTCATTTTCTGCATCAATTGAAGCTTCATTAATCTTTACCTTTTTGTTATTATCAGTTCTTTTCCTGATATCAGATGCTACAGAAACAGTTCCATCTTCTTCTACCATCAAATACGCAACAATATTCGAAAAGCGAATATGAGGAATCTGTTCTTCATTTTCGATAATCACAAACCGATCTGGAAGATACTCTTCTTCATCCGGTTCATTAAACTGAATTGCCGCATAATCTCGATTCTCAAATCCCTGTTTACAATATAGAATCTGTGTTTCCACATCAGAATCTTCAAAGAAGGCACTGATTTTTGCACAGGTATCACCTTTATCCGGATAATGTGTTACTAAGGCAACATCATCATTTGCCTTTATATTCCGTAGAAAAATTAACGCCCAAAATGCTGCAAGCATTTCTTTATCTAATACCTGACTATAAAACGCTGCCTTGATCAGTTCTCTTCCTTGATCTTTAGGATCTGGGACAATTGTAAATACTCCTTTTTTTAGCAACTTCGTTACCGCCCTATATACAACATTTCCATCCCCTTCATCAAACCAGCTGTATAATTGAGACATTAACAACTGTCTGTAACGTCCAATCAGTTCATTGCTGATCGTCTCCTGTATTTTTAATCCACGGCTAGGAGATATTTTAAACTCTCTCTGTTTCATCATAAATATCACATTCCTTTCTTTTATCCTGCAATTCTACGTTGTTGTTCTCTTTCTATTTGCTTGGAATCTCCATAATACCCTCTTAGTTTGCTTGCATCTGTAGTGATTAGGCGATCTTCTTTTTCACTCGCCATAACATTAACCATGACATTATCCTGATTGGATATTAAGATACCTTGTCCTTTTTTCATAGCTAGAATACTGTCAAATTCATCTTCTGTTAAAGAGAATACTCTTCGAATCTCATTTAGATTTTCAGACTGAATTTTCATAATAATCTTGGCACTGGAGTTGGATAAGATACGATTTCCATACATACCATTTTTCAATGCTGTAAAGTCAGTTAAATCCTGTGTAGCACAAACAACACCGCCACCATAACCACGAATAGTTTTATAGAGTTCCAAAACATATTCTGCTACTGTATCATTTGTATTAATTAACTTCCAAACTTCGTCAAGCAGTACGATTTTATCCTGTGTACGATCCTCCTTAACTTTACTCCACACAAAATCCGTTGCAATGAACATAACTATTGGCAGTAAATTTTTAGCTCCGATCGTGGAAACATCAAACACGATATACAGATTGTCCAGATTAACATTGGTACGATTATTAAATCCTTTATAAGTACCATAGACAAACTTTTTCAGCTGTTTTAACAATGGACTCATACATTCATAATCATCCTTCTGACATTCTTCATATACATCACCAAGGATTGGCATTTCTTTATAATTTCCATTTTCATCGAACAAAGAGTCATTATCTTCTGTGATTCCATATTTTCTATACACCTTAGTTAATGCAATATCTAATTCCCCCTCAAGATCATCCTGTTCTGCTGGAGATAGATTGCTTGTAAGCAGGGAAAAGAATGTTTTTAATACAGAAATCTTTGCTAACATAGCTGATTTATTTTCGGTTACACTATCGATCATTGCATCTGCACTCGTATCTCTAACTCTTACATCCATGATATTAATGTGGCTAGAACTTGTTTCTGACAGCTCTATGAATGTACCACCTAATTCAAGACATGCTCTTTTCCATTCAAACCCTTTTAATGGAGCAATAACATAAGTTGGCATTCGTTTCTTTCGATATCTCATGGCTATCAACTGAATCAGATATGTTTTACCGGAACCAGATCCACCCAATACACATACATTTGCATTGTTATATAATGATCTGTTAAACAGATCTAAAGAATTGTGCTGCCATCTTCCTTATTTAGTCCAATATAAATTCCTTTTGCATCAGATATTTCATTAGAAAAGAACGGAAAACATGCTGATAATCCCATAGTTAAAACATTTCTTTTTGCGTTTGGCTCAATCCATTTAGGATCAAGTGTATTTAATGGAAGCGTATTTAAAAATGCAGTATCTTCGATAAATTCACATCCATATACTTGCATTTCCTTTGACTTCATTTCATCTTTAAATGCTTTGATCTTCAACATTAATGCTTCTTCACTTTTAGCGGATAAAGTAACTAGAATACTCATATAATAAAAATCTTCGCCATCTAACTGCTGTTTAATATAATATGTAGACATTAATCGACCAACACGTTTATCATAGCTGACATCAGTATCTTTTAAATGTTCAATAGAACTCTTATTATTACGCAATGCAAAACCTAACTGTTGTTTTACAATACCTTTATTTTCTCTACGAACGAAGATATCAACATCTATCGTATCATCATAATTGGTCAGATTCGTGATCCAGTCTCCATATACAGATTCTCGATATCCTTCTTCTCCAGACAAATAAAAATATGCCTTATATGTATCATCTAATTTTACATATTTATGTTTTGAAACATTTACAGTCACAGGTGAAAAGAAATCTGCAATTGGAACATTTCTTAATACCTTTGGTTCAGAAATTCCCTGCAGATACCTGGCACTGGTCTGCATCTTATAATCATAACAAGATACAGGACTATTTTTGTGCAACATAGTATACAAGTTATACAGCATGTTCTCTGAATGGTTTTTTGAATATTCATTAATACTAAGCCCACAATTGGACAAATAGTGCTGAGCTGTCATATAGTAACCATTTAAGACATTAATTGCTTTTATGGATTCATCTACTGTATTAGCTACATTTTCGACTTTATAGATGATGTAATAGCGTCTTGTTACAGAATGTGATTTTACCTGTTTTAAATATTCAATTTCATCCTGTTGTAAAACACGACATTTTTCATTATCTTCCATACTGATAATTTCTTCTGAATCTTTAATAATTCCAGAAAGATCAGCATTCACACTAATCGACTTAATCTGCATTGATTTAGGTGCAACTTTAAGATATTTGGCAAAATTTTCAATGATCTTGTTTTTCTCACGATTTGTTTTTAAATCGTAACGCACAGGATTGATTTCTATTATCTTTACAAAGTCATTATTTTTGGTAATGATAACTCCATTTGAGATACTTTTGATTGGAATCATATCTACTGCCGTCGTGAATGGTGTCGGAATTTCATATCCGTCAATAATTTTTTGATCTCTAATATTTTTGCTACTTCCGAGATATCTTGACATCTGAGTCTGTATTGATTTTTTAATATTTCTTCCTAATCGATAAATCGGATAATCTTTCTTTTCAGAACTATCCGGTTGTTGTTTTTCTTTGTTTTTATCATTTTTAGGAAACTCTATATATAATGAAGCAACTTTTACTGGGTCTTCACCCTGACGAATCATCTGTTCTTTAATCTTTTTCTCATAGGCTTTTCTCTTCTTTTCCATTTTTAAAGCCTTTTTATCAACTTTTTCTTTTTTACCACCTTTTTTTTTTCTTGCTGCTTTTACTATTTGCATCATCGAATTTTGTATTAACATTTTTTTGATTTTTAACTCTTTCTTTATCTAATTCCAATTCATATCGTTCCCGATATGCTTCATCAGGAGGACCATATACCTTCCGTTCTTTCATGAAATGGAAGATTCTTAATAAGTAATCTAATAAGGATACTCCATTGATACCAACCATAGAAGCTGCTGTTCCACCGATAAAACCTAATGCCTCTATACCAAGCATAACTTTCGCATCAAGCGAAAACATACCGCCTATCATTAATGCTGTTAGAAAACAGATTGCTCCGACTGCCAATGATTCAAAAAGGCGTTTCCACTCAATTGTAAATCCTAAAACAGACGCATCAATTTTAAAATTCAGTGGAATTCGATAAATTTTTAGCTTTTCATCTTTTCTACCATACTGATCTTTATTATCTTCTGTCATTTTAATACCTCCTGTTAATTTTGAATATCTGTTTTAAAGACATGTCCATAACTGTCTCTCATTTTGTTATCAAATTTTCCTTCATATTCCTCATCTGCATCTCCATAAACTGATTTACTTTCAGTAGTAGTTGTTGCTGCTTGCTTTTTCTTCTTTCCATTTCTATTACAAGCACAAGCTGCAATAGAAATCATTGTGATTACCATCACAATAAATAAAATCCGTATTTTTTTTACATTCATCATAAAAATTTCCTCCGAAAAAAGAGGAAATACAAAATAAATGTATTTCCTCTACAATATCAATTATTTACTTATAGCCCAAAATGGACAGTGAGCATCATTGCAAGTTTTCGATTCATTAAACACAGTATCAATATCCCAATACCTGTTTCTTGCTCGCCCTCCGCAATCAGCCACTTTTACTTTTTTCCCATCTTTAGATATGCTATATAATACAATAAAGTGACCTCTTAATGTAAAATGACCAGGTCCCATAATAGCAACCACCATTTTACCTTGTTTTAAAGCTTTCTTTAATTTTGATTTGTTGCGATCAAGTCCTTCACATTTTAAGCCCCAATGTTTGGCTATTTTATATGTACAGTTATGATGCCAACCTCCAGGAATATATAATCCTTGTTTAGCACCCCAATCACATGTTTGTATTGGAGTAACTTTCTTTCCGGTAATTGTTGAAATACAGATTGCCATCGAAGTCGGGCCACAACCAGCTATTCGAATTTTGTTTGAACCATAACGCGATTTGAATACATGCTCTGCCCAAGGAGAATCACCTTGGTTATAGTAGACAACTGCTCCGTTATATCCACTGCCCGATAAGGCAGCCTCATAAGCCTTGGTTTGTTTTTTCAATTTTTCTTTGTCATGAATATTATAGAAATAATCATTATCACCAATTCGCTTATAATATCGCTCTCCCTCTAAATTTCTCCAGTTTTTAGGTACCGATCCAGCGGCAGCAAATTCTAATACATAAGGAGGAATATTTCTTTTCCCATTAATTGCATCTTTTACAGCACGTTTTACAAAATTGGCTGGGTGCCGTTTTTTATATGCTCCACTTGTATACGCCTGATACCAACTACTTTTAGCCGTTCCCATAAGTCCCCGTTTTCGATAATATGGAACTCCATATTCAGCCATATTACACATATGACTTACAACAGCTAATGCTCCATCATAACTAACCGAACATTCCTGTGCAACGATTTTACATAATGTCTCATAATCTGATTTACTAAGCTTGTATGTTTTTCCGGCACCGGAAACTCCCAAATATTCACTACCATCTTCATCCGAAACAGATGAAAGATCTATCGTGACTTTTCCATCATTTTTTATTCCAATAATGGAAGCTAAAACAGAACCTTGAGCTTTTCCAAGTTCGATTTCATCATCCGATAACTTTAAATACTTAGCAAATGCATCATCACCACGATATGTTGCTGTTTTCTTCTTTTTATTAATCCGCAAAAGATCTGCTTTTTTTATCCGCTTTTTAAAATCAGATACCAATTTACTATTTGAAATTGGTATGATTTTTTTATCTTTCCAAATAGAATAATAAGATATTAATACACAGACATTTGCTTTAAATTCTCTACACTCTATATCTTCACTTAAATCATCTGACAGGGCTTCTTGAAACCCTGTCAGAAATTCATCATATTTTGATTCAAATACTTGAGATGAAGAAGAATCTTGTGTTTGATCAATAGAAATAAGATTAATAATAGAAGAAGGGATTGAACTGGCAATTACGGTAGGAATCATGAGAATCACGGTTACAGCAATTATTATTTTCTTAACTAATGCAAAACTTGCTCTTGGATCAGAAACAGTCGCAATTGCTGCACCCGGAAGACCACCAGTTGCTGCACCTTGTATGATTTTTGCTGCTTGGACAGCTGCTTTTGCATTTCCAACCTTTTCCGTTTTCTCTGCCATAATCAGCCTCCTTTATTAAAATTCAATATCACTTTGATCAGTATTTACATCTTTATCATCAGAAGAAGGCTTTGGTCCAGATTTTGATGATTCTAATGGTCCACCAGAAGATGAAGCATTATTATTACCTACAGTGAAATCATCATATGTTTGACTGCTACCTGGATTATAAATACGAGAATTAATATCATCTAGGGATGATTTGCTATGTGCATGATTTGAACCACTACCAAACCCTCCAACTGATTCATTACCTAATACATCATTTGATGCACCTCCAAATACTGTTTCAGAAGATGTATATGTTCCTGATGATGTACTATTGTCAACTGTACCCATTGATCCACTATTGGATGCTTCACTTGATACAATTTCTGACTCATCAAAAGTAATTCCACCCATCATCTTATGGAAGGTTGGGCACTTGCTAGAATCGTAACTCATAGTTTGTCCACCAATATCTACACTGGCATCAAGATTTCCTGATTCTGTTGCTGATCCCTGAGCATCATCATTAAATAATTCAATATTTTCTCCATTCATTGTAGCTGTAATTTTTCCTTTTCCGTCAGATTCTATATCTGACATGATCTGCATACCATCTTTTCCGGCATCAAATACTAAGGAGTTATCAAGTTTATTCTGATCTTCTTTGCTCTTACCATTCTTTAATTTGTCAAGGTATTCTTTACCTTCACCATATGGGTCCATAAATCCATTTTTATCTTTCATTGCAGCTGCCATTTGCTTTTTAGCATTTTTTCCAGACAATGGTTTATGTAGTAATGAATACATTCCTGCCTGTTTGGCATTTTCCACAGCTGGCGAAAATGGTTCCATTGATTTTTTCCCATCAATAGCATTTTGTTTTAATGGTTTAGAGCCACCCATCGCAGCTCCACCAGATCCATTGTTAGGATTTCCATTATTCGGATTTCCATCATTTGGACCAGGGGATGGATTCGTAGGATTTATGCCTGATCCACCAAATCCAAAAAATCCATTTCCTTCTTTCGCTGACTGAACTTCACTTTTTAGTTTTTCTTCCCAAGCTTTTCCAGCCATATTTTTCATAGATTTCAAAGGTGTGCCTGCAATTGATCCTGCTAAGCCACCAACTGCAGCTGCAGCTCCAGTTGCAGCTTTTGTCACTACATTATCTTTAAATGGATTAATAGATTGACCATTTGGAACTATAGACAATCCACCAACACCAGTCATACGTTCGATGTAGATATTAATAGTCACTGCGTAATCTATAAATGCTCCAATCATCATACTCCATACAATAATCACAGCGAAAGTTGTAAATTTCTTTTCTACTGGCGATGTCATAATATCAGATATAATCTTTTGAATTCCTGACATACTTGATTGCATTTTTGATAGACTATCAAAATTAATTGCACCAAATCCATCTAAAACAATTCGCAAAAACCAACAGTTTAAAATGATGCTAAGCAGATGTTCTATATAAATTTGTAAAAATCCTTTTGTAACACCTTTTGTTGCACGAGAACTTAAACATGCTAATGGTAACGGTGCTAAGTAGGTCAAGATACCAACTCCAACATATGTTCGAAGCATAATTTTTGTCATTTTATATAATTTAGAATAAATATATGCAACTAAAATAATTGCAGCTATTTGTTCTGGCATATGCGTACCGACAACACTTCCAACCGTATTCTTTACAGAATCTATAGCCTTTCCGACGATGCTTTTACTACTACTTGTCTTTACTAATGCATCATAAAATGAATCAAACATGTCAGATGCTAATCCTTTTTTTAGAATTTTTGTAAGTTTACTTGATTGCAAAACTGTTAAAGAACTTGTAGTAAATGACAGTAAAATATTTAATAACGGTTTGTATGCCAATACTGAAAAGATAGCAGTCGCAAAAGATGCTAACAAACTCAATGGCGATTCTGCTTCATCAATTGATGATGGATTAAGATTTTTTGAAATTTGAAAGATAAAAATATAAAATGCAACCCCTAATGCAATTGCCATGATTCCAATGCTCAATTTTTTTACTAAAGGAAACACACTTTCAAACACACTTAAATTAACACCTAATGCACCCAAAATTGCTGAAAAGTAAATATCAAGTACACTTGTAATCCATCCAATAAATGTTTTAAATATTCCGTTTAAAATCCAATCCAATTGTTCTCCGCTGCCAAAATACGGACAGCATTAAAAAACTCTGCCTGACAGCTCCTCCTTTCTTAAATAAATGTCTTTTTTAGAGCTATCGTATTTTCTAACTCTCTCATAAATAAAAAACACGGAAGAGAAGATCCCTTCCGTGCGTATTCAAAATCCTTGGAAGATAAGAATTTTGTTAACTTATTTATATTTTCTAGCTAAATGTAAATGAGAAAAAGCCAGCAGTAGATAACTGTTTACTTATGATCTCGATCACAGATGGAGCAACTGCAACTCCAAATACAGCAAAAATGATTTTCATTGGCCATCCATGCAGTCTACGTTCAAATTCACTTCCAGGTGCACCGATACGTAATGCAAATGCAATAGCAAGTGCAAGACCAGCTCCCCATTTAATAGCTTTCGCAACGAAACTGGTATAGAAGTCTGATGCAATCGTAGATAATGACTTTGCAAGTGAACTAAAGTCACCGGCCGCATTACAAACCATTGGTAAAATGGATGATAAAATCAAGCTTGCAATCATTGCACACATCATTGCATAAACAACTGTTTCTGTATCTACAACCTGACGATTCATTGCAAGAGTTGACCCGGATGCATTCCATTTTGTATTTCTACGCTTTTCTGGATGTTTACTTCTTGTAATCTTTCGCATTGTACTATCCTCCCTCATGAAAAATGAATAGATTATAAAGTTACAAATTTTTATATCACCTACCCTATCTTCCACAGATAAATCATCTTTAGAGTTGGATGCTATAAAAATGAAAACTGATGTTAGAACAAAATTAATCCAAAAAAAATAGAGATATTTCTCTGAATATCTCTATCGTAAATGGACATAATCTGCCCCTATATTCAATTTTCTAATAAAAACCTCTTTCCAAATCAGGAAAAAGATTAGTGAGAACCCTTTTTCTCACTGTTCATATTATAGCATACTAAGTTTAAGATTACACTAACATTTCTATACCAATTTACTACCATTTTGTTACCAATTTTATACCAATTTGATATCATTTAGGAGTATCAACCATTTTTACTAATTTATATAAATTATTCTCAAAAAGAAAAGCACCCATTTATCACGGATGCTCTTCTCGTACCTAATAAGTGTACAGATTTTAAGTACCTTCATCATATCTGATTTTGGAATATTTTTCAAGCTACAATTTCTTTTCTGGAATCACTTTTCGTGCAACTACTTTTGAAATCTTCATTGTTCCAAGTTTTCTTGAATCCAAAGAATGATCCCGGTTATCTCCCATAACATAAATAGAATCATCCGGAATCACACAATCTTCCTCGCCCATCGTTGATCCTTCATCTTCCAGATATTTTCCATTAATATAACTTTATGGTTTTTGATCTCTAAATGTTCTCCTGGCAGTGCGATCACTCTTTTAATAAAATCATATTCTTTATCTTTTAATGTCACTTTAATGATCACAACATCTCCACGATGTAACTTGTCATTTTTCTGAAATTTCTTCATGATCAATTTCTGTCCATCTTTTAAAGTAGGATTCATAGATTGCCCATTTACTTTAAACCTTTGATATTGGCTGATATTCTGATACGCTAAAATACCAACATATCCAATGATAAGCAGAACCAACAAATTCCATAATATCTTTTTTAACTTCAATAAAAACACCTTCTTTATAACATGTTAGGATGGCTGCCGCTTTTAGGCCCGATTTTCCCCATATGTGACCATAATCGATTTTTTCCAGATTGCGTAGTCCAGTATACGGTATCTCCATCTTGCTTAATCACATCACAATCTAAAATTTTATGGTTCATTACATTTACTTCTTTTAAAGCTGTTACTTTTCCATTGGAATCTACTTCTGCAATCTGATTTTCTGCCCAACCGCATCCTGATCCAGCACTTAGTTTTCCATGCGTGTCGTCAGCTCCAAGATCTCCTGGAATTGTTACGCCATCAAGTGTGAAGGCATTTGGGGCATGAATTCCTTTTTCTCCACCCATAATCCCATACTCACATGCGATATTATAACAGCTGCTGATAGATTCTTCCGGATAAAAGAGATCGGCTACTGCTCTTGGTGATTCATATTTCTTTTTCACTATTTTTCTCCTTTGTATGGTTGTTCTCAAGTATATTAATGACTTTTCCATCTTTTCCTTTTACAACCGCTTTAGGCTGATGATATTTTCTTTTATTTATAATGTCTGATTTTTTGTTATCCATAATATTCCTCATAAATGTAAAAAAGAGGAGAGATTATTCCCTCCTCTTTCTTCCATCGGCTAACGCCTTACTGTATCTACTGCTCTTCGTCACCTTTCTGTTTCTTACGGATCACAAATGCTGTTCCTCCGGCAACTACGACTACAATGAGTCCGATTACAACTGGAACGATGGATTTCTGACCTGTTTTTACAGATGATGAACTTGATCCACTACCAGGTGTAGATGTATGACTTGTAGTTTTTGGAGTCTTCTTCACTCCTTTAACCTTTACAGTCTGATCTTTATCTGTGATATCCTCATGTGTTCCGATCACTGCTCCAGTTTCAACATCTAACATCTTTTCAAATGCTACAAGTGAATATCCTCCAAGTTTGCTTGCATCAAATGTAAAGCTTACCTTTACTTCTCCGTTTGCTTCTTTTGGAGTGAATTTTGCTGTTGCTGCAACCTCTTTACCATTCACTTTGACTGGTTTCTTTGTATCCTTATCATATAAGGTACCGGAAACTTCCAGTTCTTTGTTTGGTGTTACATTTTTATATTTCACAGTATCTACGATAGTGACTTTCTTATCAGCATTAACGGTGTGATCCCCGTCGGCTTTATCTGTTGCTGTAGTATGTAATTCAGGGAAATTTACTGTCTGGTCAGAATCATCAATGTCCTTATGAGATCCGATCAATGTTCCTGTCTTAACATCGTAAGCTTCTTCAAAGGCCACGGCTGTTTTACCAGCAATGCTTGTGGCATCGAATTTAAATTCTACCTGTGCTGTACCAGAAGCTTCTTCCGGAGTAAATTTAGCACTTGCAGTAACTTCTTTGCCATCGATCATAATTGGTTTCTGAGTATTCTTATCATATAAGATACCCTTTAACTCAACTTCTCTACCAACCTCTAAGTTCTCATATTTCACTGTATCGACTAAAACAGTTTCTTTTGCGGCGTTTACTGTCTTGTTTCCGTCTTTATCAGTTAATGTAGTACCGATCTTTGGTACAACGACAGTCTGTTCACCATCGTCAATATCCTTATGATCAGCAACTAAGGTGTTGGTTTCTACATCATAGGCTTCTTCAAACGCTACGAGTGTTTTACCAGCGAGATCACTTCCATTGAATTCAAATGTAACATCAACACTTCCTTCACTTGCTTCTGCTGTGAATGTAGCACTTGCTGTTACCTGTTTTCCATCAATTTCAAGTGGCTGCTTTGTCTCTTTATCGTAAAGAACACCATCAACCTTATACTCACGACCTTTTTCAAGACCTTTGTATTTAACTGTGTCTACCAGTGTGATCTTTTCGTCTGCATTGATCACATGAATCTGGCTGTCTTTACCGATTAAAGTTGTTCCGATTTCAGGAATCTCTACTGTCTGTCCTTCATCTTCAAGATCTGCATGAGTACCGATCTCGTTTTCTCCTTCATATAAGTTTTCAAAGACAACAGTAGTTGTTCCTTTTAATGCACTTGCATCAAATGTGAATTCAAGTTCTACGGTTTCATTTTCTCCGTTTGCTTTGAATGTCTTTTCTGCAGTAATTTCTTTTCCATCGACTAATAATGGATTTCCTGTTTTCTTATCCATTACCTTACCTTTCAGAGTATATTCTCTTCCAGCAACGATGTTTTTCACTTCAACTTTATCAACGATTGTTACATCCTTACCTGCGTAAGACATGTGTGTTCCATTATTCTTATCGCTCGCTGTTGTGCTTACTTTTGGAATAAGAACAGTCTGATCATTATCGTTGATATCTGCATGAACTGCATATTCTTTACCCTTATATTCAAGAGTTTCAAATGCAACAATCTTCTTACCAGCTGTTTTAACTCCGGAGAATTCAAAGATTACATCAACTGTTCCGTCCTCAGCATCTGCTGTAAATTTCACACTTGCTGTTACTTCTTTTCCATCATCATCAAGAACAACCTTTCCTGTTTCTTTATCCATAAGTTTACCGATCATTGTATAAGTTTTTCCTTTGATCAGATTCTTATAAGAAACAGTATCCTTGATCTTCATATCTTCTTTTGCTTCAACGATATTAGATCCTGTTGTTGCATCAGATGCTTTTGTCTTGATTTCAGGGAATTTAATTGTCTGTCCTTCATCATTAATGTCATGATGAACAGCAATCGTTGTTCCGTCTGTTTCACTTGTCAATGTTTCAAATACAACAACATCTTTACCTGCTAATGATAATTCCGCTGCATTAATATTGATTTCAACATCAACTGTTCCGCTTTTTGTGGTATTAGAAAATACTTTGGATGCTGCAACTTCTTTGCCGTCTTTATCAAGGATTGCTGCTTTTGTCGCTTTATCCATTAAGACCGCTGTTAACTTGTATTTACCTCTGTCTAGGTGTTCATAATTAACAGTGTCAATGATTGTTACATCATCTGTCGCTGAAGCCACATTTGTTCCTGTTGCTTCATCTTTTGCTTTTGTACCAATACTTGGCTCTGATTCATCAGTTAATGTTCCGCCATTAATTTTTTTACCATCTTTTGTGATCGTAAAGTCTGTACTGATCAGTTTCAGTCCTTTATTACTATCACTACGCAATTCTTCAATTTTGTATTTTCCGTAATAAAAAGCACCTAAACTATCATCGGCTTTTGCAACACTTCCATCTTCGCCCTGTCCAAACCATACTCCGGCATCCAGATCAAAATCAGAAGATTTTAAAACGGTATCCTTTGTATAGCCTTTTAACAATTTGTCATTGGCATTTGTATTTTTAGAGTGTTTGTTATCTGTAGAATCAAACTCTCCATTCTTATCTGTTACGATTACGTGGGTTTCTCCAGTCGCTTCATTTGTTACCTTGAACGCTGCACTGATACTCTTTCCTTCATCAGTTTTTTTTCTGACAGAGTAATCACCTCGAACTACCTGGTTCGGGAATTTTAAGTTTGCATCCAAATCTGGCGTATACATTGTTCCGTCTGCACCATGGCATACAACTATTTTTTCAGTTCCATCTGTCATTTTGTAACCCTGACTGCTTGAAATTTCCTGAACACCATATGTACCATAAGGTAATGTTCTCTCATCAGTCTGAGCTGTATATTTTTTCAGATTAGAATTCCATGAAGTTGTGATCTTTGTCACTTCTTCTCCCGGATTCACTGTCTTATCACCATATTTAATGGCTGTTGCACTTCGGTTGATAATAGAGAACTGAACACCTTCAAGTGTTGTTCCGGTTTCAGAGATCTTATGATCCTTTCCACCGATGGCTTCACTCTTATCAAGTTCTTTATCAACTTTCCATACCTGGATTCCATATTTCTTCGCTGGATCAGAAACTGTAAAGTCTGTAACTACTTTGGATGGCTGTTCACCATCTTTATCACTGACTCTTGTGAAATAAATACGATTACTTAAGACTTGCCCGTTAACGGAAACGGTACTGTCTTCAATTTTATATCCGTCGGGAGCCTTTGTTTCCTCAATCGTTAAAGTTCCCCATGGAACTACGGGTGTTCCATCTGAATCTCTATAGAAATCATCACCTGAAACTTTATGAGTATCGTCAAATGAAATCGTATAATCATTTCCAAGTTTTTTTGTCTGTAACACCCATGTTCTAGTAGCTTTTGACGGTAATTCAGAAGCACTATTATAGAAGTTATTATAGAATTTTACGGTAAACTCTGCACCTGAAAGATTTGCATCTCCCTGTACAGTTTCGCCTGTTTCCTTGTCTACCTTTTTTACTTCAAAGTTGATAGGGTCATCCTTTGGCTGATCTGGAATTGTAACAACTGCAGGGTTATCATCATCGTTCTTTTCCGTAACTTTTACGGGATAAGCCTGATCATTTTTCGCATACCCTGTAGGTGGATTAATTTCTTTAACAAAGTAATCTCCCACATCAATTTCGTCTGTGTCAGTATTACCATTTTCATCGGCAGTTAATGTTGTTACTTTATCAGTACAAGCTTTGTCTTTATAAACTCCGAATGTAGCTCCTTTAAAACTATAACATCCGCTTCCGTTTGTCATGGAAGGATTCGCTGATGTTTTCTTGACCTGCACATTACCGGATTTGTTGTACTCAAACTTCAACTTGTAGATACCAAAACCACTCTGTGTATTGATCTCCTGTGTGTTCAGTCCGATGATAACATACTGGTCTTTCAGGTCTACATGAAGTACAGATAAACGGATCTTAGCATCTTTGCCATCTTTCGCTTTACCCATTGGATTTGTGATGTGGGCACACTCGCCGGCAAACATATGCTTGCTAGAGTAAGTTGCATCATCTCCTGTGTATTTCGTTACGAAAGAACCCTTCATATGAAAATCAAGCTTTGCTTTATTCTTATTTAAAGCAGTTGCTTTGTATTTAGAGGATGAGCTTGGTAAACCGATACCAAAAGTCACATCTTCAAAGTTTGTTTTCTGATTAACACCATCCTGATCACCAAAATCAGATCCTTTGTCGTAAACATCGAACCATCCACTGTTCTGGCTTCCGGTTGGAAGATACAGATATTTAATGGAATGTCTGAGAGCTTCTGCAGTTGCTTTCATATTATAATTAACTTCCATATCACTCAGTTTTGAGAAGTAACGGATGGAAGATTTATAATCGAACACCTGTCCGTCCTGAAGCTTTGCTGGATCCACACGGTCTAAGATGATCGGATTTCCTGTTTTCTTGTCTGTAACAAACTTTAGTTTATCCGGATTCTTCACGGATGCACTGACATCTGTTGTAAAGAAACGTGCAACAGATTTGACAGCTCCTACTTTTTTCACTTCTACTCTGACAGAAGTTAAAGTTGCAGGAGATGCTGCAAGTTCTAAGACACCAGTACTCTTATCAAAAACCGCTGTATCATCTTTGCTTAGATCCATTGCTGTATCAGATCCATTTAAAAAGACTTTAAAATCACTCAATTTGAGTTTTTCTGCGATCTTTTTGCTTGTTGTGATCGGAACTTTGACAGTGACATCAAAAGCATTAGCTTCTACAGACTGTTTTTTCGTTTCTCCACCATTTTCAACCGTAGTATCGATAGCGATCGTCTGATTCTTGATAGAACCACCATACATGACCTGTCCAGTGATCAAAACATTCGGATTCTTTTCAAAATAACTTTTTGGAATATATGCAAGACCTGTTGTCTTGTCAAACTTGATATCTTTGATCACATCAGGATTTGCATTGTTTGTCCCTTTTACAAATGCTGCATCATAAATACTTCCCATTCCATTGATTTTTGCACTGGAAAGATTCGCAACATAATAATCTGCATCATCACTTGTATTGTACAATTTTACAATAGTTGAATACTGTGCAATAAATGCATCTTTGTATTTTGCCCATAATTGTATCAATTGTACAATCCTTTGGGATTTTTAGACTGTTCTGCGATCAACTGTTTTAATCGGATAGAATATCCGGTTTCAGTTAAATCATTTTTGATTTCTTTCGTAGATTTATCCGCTTCGGATGTTACTACTTTTTTATTTACATTTTTAGATACATATGATTCTGTATCATCATACTGCAATTTTCGAGCGGCTACCCCAACATTGTTATCCAATGACTGATCCGCCGCAAAGGCATTTGCCATGTTTGTAGCAACAACACCACCCGCAGACATAATGACAGCCATAGATCCAAAAAACAACTGACGGAGTTTTCCCACGATCTTATACTTATCCATAATATTGCTCTCCTTATTTTTATCGTTCTTACAAATACTTTTCAAAATATTTGATTTATGTTATACTTTTTTGTATATTTTGGCGAACAGTCAATTTGAACTGTCCACCAAAATATGCTCTTATAATTATTTAAAAGAAAGCAGCCGCAATCTGCTTTCTTTTTTTATTTACAAGGATTCCTATTTCGATACATAGCATATCACCCCCTCTCATAAAATTTTATAAGAGCAACTTTATGGATTTGTATATATGTATATTAAATTTTCAATGTGCTTTCATCTTTTATAAAGCAAGAACATACACTCGCTTTCATGGAATATACTAACATAAAATGTTATATTTTTCAATATTTTATATTGTTTTGTTTCATATTCGTGTAACATCCCCATGTTTTACTTTATTTTTTGCATGTTTTGTATATTACATTTATAAATATACTTCACTAAAAAAGGCAACAGCCCATAAAGCAAGCTGCTGCCTTCTCATTATTTGAATTATTATTTATTCTTTTACACTACCGCAATCACATTTATAACCGACCAAAACTTTTTCATCATATGATTTTTGATCCACTTTCCATACCTGTTTCGTTGTTGCTTCATGATGTACTATTACATCAACAGTCTGAGAACCATAATTATGTCCATCACAACTTCTATCCCATCCTCCTAAACTTAAATAAGCACCAAATGGTGGAACATCTTTCATGTTTTCTGGATCAACACCCATTTCTTTATAAATAGCATAATCACTACTATAATGAGGCCATCCTTTTTCTTTTGTATATCCCCAATCTTTTTTGGTTTCTTCATCATAATCTGGATAAGTTTTATTGTTAATACTATCAATAAAGTCTTGCGTTTTGTCCTTTCCGCAAACAAAACATACCTGATGTCTTCTCTGTACAGTTTCATCCCAAGCTGGAACTTCAACAGTCTCGTAATGACTGACTTCATTATGATGCACAGTCTTGTAAACTGCTTTGTAGTCATGGACATGCTTTTTTGTTTCTGTTACAGTCTTACCTTTTGTGTTAACAACCTTAACAGAGACCGTTGTTCCAATCTTTTTGTTGTTATCTAGTTTTACTTTCCAATATCCAGTAACTGCACTTGCTTTTTTCACATAAGTTTTACTAGCGATTTTTACTTTAACCTTATAAGAAGGTCTGGTGTAACCAGAAATAGATTTACTGTTTGGCGTATATTTATTGATCTTTAATTTCTTTGCAATCACATATACTTTTTTTGTTTTGTAAAGTTTCTTTCCTTTGTAGGATTTTAAAGTGTATTTCTTACCGGCAGCAACACGAGGAATTTTAACTGTAAATTTTCCTTTTTTGTTAGCTTTTGCTTTGTAAGTTTTCTTACCGATCTTAACTCTTACAATATTTTTCTTTCTAGTTTTACCATTAATTCGTGTTGCGTTTTCGTACACTCTATTAACAGAAAGTTTTTTACTTGCTGCATGTACATCATTTCCTTGAATACCGAAAGCTACACTTGCGGCCATCATCATAGATAAAAGTCCGATTGTTAATTTTCTTCGTCTCATAATACTTCTCCTTTTCTTTGAATAAACTATTTCCTTTTGTAGTAATTAGTTTAAAACAGGTTTAAAATAATTGCAAATCAATTAAAATATCCACAAAATCACTTACAAATGGCTTGTTTACGTGGTTTATCCACATTTTTCGTATATTTTTCCAGAAAATAAATTTATTTTTTTTCAAAAAAAAGAGATGCCATTTCTGACACCCCTTATTCCAGCGAATCGCTATACAAAAGGTAATTGTTTCTCAAAGATATGAGTCATATTACATTCTTATCATAACAACTCTTTCCAATATTTGCAAGTCAGTCCACAAACTATTCACAAAATTATTATTTTACAGTATACTGTAAGTGTAAGTTTTGGTTTTACAAATAGGAAAAGAAGTTAGTTCTGTATAAGAATTTTCTTCTTTTCTTTTTTACTATAAAATCATACCGCATTTCGTTATCTGCTTTTGTACGATCAACCATTTCCTCTGTAAAATAGAATCCAAGATGTTCGTAAATACGATATAAAGTTTCATTGTCTTTTAATATTTTTTCACCAAAGGTTTTTGGATAAACAATCATATACGGATAATTTTCATTTAAATTTTGTTTAATTGTTTTATTTAACAATTTACGGCCAAGTCCATGTCTTCTACGTTCTTCTGCCACATAGAAGCCTTCAATTCGCAAATAAAACTTCTCATTTTTTGAATCATAATGATCTGACCACACAATTTCTCCTATACGTTTTACTTTAAAGAAACCGATTTGATATGCATAAATACCATAATCTACATTTTTATAAATTATCATTGTTCTTCACTCCTTTTTAAAATAATTTTTCTCTTCATAATTAAATATGCGATTTTTGAAATTTTTTATGACACTCTAAATCACAGTATTGCAAGAAATTCAAAATTATATTATAATTTGTATGCAGACAGGCGACTGTGCTGTATAATCACGGGGTCTGAATTAACGTTTAAGTGGCGTGTTCCGCCATCAGCCGTGATGCCATCGAAAATTATTCGATGGTTTTTTCTTTTTCTGTTTTATAATTATATTTTATATGTTATAATAATAACAGTTTATTAGAATCCAATCAATCGGGATAAGTCTGAGATTTTTTAATTAAATAAATGAAAAAATGAAAGCATAGATCAAGCAGACAAAATGTCTGTTTTTTTTATGCTTTTTATTTTCATATAAACAATGAATCAGGAGGTATTTATAATGAAAAAAGGAGTAAAGAAACAGATGGCAGCAGTTGCATTAAGCTTGCTAACAGTATCAGGTATTGGACTTAGTGGAGCTAATGTAGTTAAAGCTGCCAGTCCATTAAAAAATAAGGCTACAATTAATATAACTGCCAAAAAAGTACGTAAAGCTGTTACAAAAACAAGTTCTTGTTCTATAAAAAAAGGAAAAAGTATTTGGGTTGGTCCAAGTTATGGAGGTGTTCATCCATCAACAACAAATTGGAAAAGTAGTAATTCAAGCATTGCCACTGTAGCAACAAAAGGAGATTCCGAAGGCGGACATAAAGTTACCGCTAAAAAGAAGGGAAAAGTTACGATTAGTTGTATCGTAAGTAAAACAAGCGGACATTGGGTAAAAGGAGATGTCTTCAAATGGACTGTTACTGTAAAATAATTTAATTTATACAAAAAAAAGAGCAACCTCAAAAACAAAAAGGTTGCTCTTTTTACATATTTAATATCTAATTTGCATGATTTTTTACAATTAACACATTATACACAAATTACATTTATGTCACATTTCGTGATCAAATAACTATTTTAGTATAAAAATTTATCATCATATTTTTCTTCTGCAACTGAAAGAATCATTTTACGCAATTCCTCCTTTCAATTATAATGTTCCCACAATTTTTCACTGAATACAAACCGATAACACTCATCACCTGATGCTGTTGTTTTTCTATATATCCTGTAACCATAATAATTCACAATTTTTCTAAAGTCACGATACCCTAAAGAAAATCTAGTAGCATCATCTGTTAAGATACAAAATTGATTTATCTCTATAGCAAAAATTCCTAATTGATTTGCAGTACCTTCTAAAATTTCAAGTGTAAGTGATTTTGGATTCTTTAAATTTTGACAAAATACTTTATTATACAATTCCATTACCACTTTTTCATGATATAATACATATTTCATATCATAATCAGCCAGATTATATTTTTCTTTACAAGAAAATCTTTTTATTTTTATCGAATTTTCCATTCGGAGCATACAATATTCTAACTATATATCCCATCTCTTGAAGATTATTGACAATATTTTTAATACCACAATCCATCGAGAGTAAAGATAAAGAATAACCATTTCTAAGGCAAGTCCGAATCTTATTTTTTGGTGCATCTGTTTGTATAATCAATGAATTTTTTCTACTTTTATTCGATTTAAAAAGGTAAATCTGAATTATTCGTAACTCAGTTTCTGTAACATTTCGTTGTTTTGTTCCTTCGCACGATAAACCATAATAGAAAATCACATTCATCAAAGTCAAAATATTCAATTAATTCCTCCTTCGTAAATCCCATATCCAAAAGCTTATCAATTATTTCTGGAATGTCTTTTCCAATTTGTACATAATTAACAATCTCATTTAGCAATTCCATCATTCTGTTTTTATCCATAATAAATCATCATCCTTTCTTTTTTTGCATCCTAATGCGTCTAAACGTAAATTTTTGGATTATTCAGTTCATCCAAAATATCATCAAATGTTTCTTCTTCAATTGAATTTCCTGCCTTGAATTCTCTTAAGCTTTTTCCAACTGTTAAATCATTAATGTAAATAAGTCTTGAAATATGATCAACAACAAAAGCATATAAATGATCATAACCCGACATAGTAAATTCTACTACAGCAAGCATATCTAAGCTTTTACAAACTTTTTGAATCTTCACATACTCATTTTGTGAAAGTAAAAAAAATTTTTTAGAAATTTAACAGTACATTCACATTTTCCCATGTATTTACCAGAACCGTTCTTCATTATTTCATCAATCTCTTCATACGTATATTTTTTTGTATTAATAGAATCTTTTTTGTAAACATATCCATAATCTCCAATATCATAAGAACTGATTGAAGCATCTCTGCCATATGCTTTGTAGTCAAAATATGATTCCATTTTGTTCTGTCTCATATAAACACCTAGTTTACTATTGTCAAATAAAGCATGTCCTAATTTTTCATCAGGATCTTTGATATTTTGATCTACCCAATTTGAAAAATATCCATAAATAATATCTTCGAGTTGTAGGCAGACATTAGATATTTCTAATGCTGCTGTAATTTCTCGTACTTTGCAATAATCTAAGACCTTTTTACAATCTTCATCTAATAAACAATTTAACAATTTTGCAGTCTGATTTAGATGATATATGTTTTCATGTTCGTCAATTTCAAAGTCTGCATGGTAATCAAAAATTGCAATAGCTGAATTATAATCTGCAATTCCTAAATGCTCTTTTAATATCTTCTGCAGGGATTCCTCGGCAATACCCAAGGTAATCCATCGACCATTGAGAATCCCTTGATTGTATTTTTTTAAATTTTCTACATATACTTCTATAACATTTCTCATTTTTCTTTCTCCTTCAAAAAACAAAAAGACATAAAATAAACAGGTATAACCTTTGTTTACTTTATGTCTTTAATTAATAAACTTTATTCTAATTATTTTATGCAAAATCAAATACATCTTTTTATTTTTCTAAAAAGATAACATTTTTCTCCTGCATTTCCCATTTCTACAATATCGACAACCTAATGATTTCGATCTGCAATTCTTCGCACTCCTGATGTTAATACATCCTGGGATAAATAGTCAGAATCATTTTTCAACATACAAAAACTATTTTCTTTCACATTGAAAATGTTTAAGTTGTTTGCAATTTCATTTAGATTCATATTTTCTTTAATATCATTATCGATACAATCCATAAGGTATTGTTTTGCTTCTTCTTCCGTTGCCGTAAGAAATTTTAAGATACTCTGCGGGAATTCTCGGCCATTCAATGACCGAGATGAAAGCAGGATGGCTCTTTGAGCCATCACCCCTTCCCTAAAGTTTTCTTTGCTCCTATGATCCAGTTGCCACAGTGATGCAGAATTCTGAGTTTTGAAAGACTGACCTGTTTGTATTTAGGGGATGTACTGAGATACTGATCATCCGCATCCTTTACATAACAGGATTTTCCGGTAAATCCGGAGATCCAGCCTTTCTTTCCATTCAGTTCTACACGATCAAACAGACAGCCAGTCATTGATACCTTTTTCTTATTCTGTCTTTTGGTAACAGTGACCGCCTTTGTGTTCTTATTATTGCGTGCAGCTGTGCGGTTTGGTTCCTTGCGTCCCTTTCTCGGAGTTTCTTCATGCAAAGAACGCTTCTTTCTTCTCACCTGTTGGATACAGATCACAGACTCTTTATCCTTTACAGCTGTGATCCCGGTCTTTACTAATGCAATGGCAGTCGCATCATTTCCATGACTTTTTGGAAGCTTTAGTTTCTCCCGATCCACTTTCGTGACATTTCCATAAGTAAAGACTGCTTCCGGAAATGCTCTTATCAGACGTTTCCTTAAAATGTTCATGAACGTGGCATCCCTAAGCCCTCTGGAAAATCTCTTCTGTTCCTGCATCCATTGATAAAGGATACCTCCCGGCAGATGATTCTGTGCACTATGACAATCACTGCATACGGTGACCATATACTGCGGATCATCGGTTGCACCATGGCTCCTGTACAAGATGTGATGTACGTGCAGCTTTCCTCCTTTCTTTTTACATATCTGACAAGTATATCTGTCACGGTCAAGGACATAGGCACGGACATTTTCATAGTCATACTGCGGCCCTTTCTGGTACAAATCTCCGTGGATCTCTGGGTTCTTCATTCTTGCTGGATCAAAACGTCCTAATTCAATAGAAAGACGGTATCCTTCCGGAAGAAGATCCTGTAGTTTTTTGATCCATCGGATATGATGATCTGTTTTTGACTGCAGGGATGGCGGTAGCCATCCTTTCGGTCTTTTCGATGTGAACGTGATCTTCTTTTTCTGCCAGTGTCTGCCTTTTCGGTCTGGGACTTCACAGTAAACACGCTTGGTCTTTGGTCTCCACTTTGGATGACGGTATCTGGTCTTCCGATAACGCCTTCCCCTTCTTAATGAAGCTTTTGCCTCCAGAAGTTTTCTTTTGCTCATGGAGTCCCTGAGACCGATCTCTTCCTTATGTAAGACTGTCCCATCCTCACGCACAACGGACACCCCGATATGTTGTGATCCGGTATCAATCCCAAGATAACCTAGCTGTGTGGTACTTCCTGTCTTGTAATTCAGTCTGATCGTAAATGGGACCTTCTGCTCAACAAAAGCTTTTCCTTGTTTCAGCAATAAACGGGCTTTCCTTTCAGATGTAGGCATCAGCCGGCATCCGTTCAGCCCGACCACGAATACACTCATGGCTGTTTTCTCCTTTCAATAAATATGATGGCAGGTACACAAAAGTCCTGCCCTCCTGACGGGAGTGATCACCCTTCGACAAAGTTCCAGATACTTCTTGCTCCAGGTCAGTGCCTTCTTCTCCGGGGAGACATCCGTTGCCTGAACCCTGTTCCCGGCTTAGGTACCACCGGGTCGGGTATTGATATCTGGGACGTAGCACTAATGGTATCCCTCACAAAACGTGGGTTCCGTTGCACTGAGTCTAGTCAGCCCGCCCTTTCGGGTACCATTGATCAACTTTGCATACTTAGCATGATTGATTATTCAATGGTCGAGAAGCTGACATTAATCTCGTCATTACAAGTATCACTGATTGCAATAATCCATTTCGTTTTTTCATTTTGATTCATGTTTTTCTCCTTTAAATAAAATTTTCTTTCTAATAAAACTAAAATTCACTACCATTTCCTATTACGAATAAAGTTCAACATAATCATTTTCCTCGGAGTATTCAGATCCACATTGAGGACAAACAATATATTCATCATTTGGAACAAATTCTGTACCGCAACAATTACAATATGCATGACGATATACTGTCGCCTGCATTTCTTTTGATTTTTGTAAAAATTTTTCTTCTTTCATAACTCTCCTTCCTTTTTAATAAAAAAAGACATAAAAATAAGCAGATCTATATATTATCTGCTAAATTTATGCCTTTGGGTTTAAGTTTCTATTTTTTTGGATTTCTTTAAAATGTTCAGAGCTTTTCCTAAAGCTCCAAAGTCTAATAAAAATTACATATTTAGTATAGCATATAAACATAAAAAAATAAAGAAAAACAAGCAACACATATGTACAATTATACGTGCTGCCTGATAACTAATTAGTAACTAATTTCCATTCTCCACAACTACATTTATACCCAACAATTACCTGCTCATCATAAGCTTTTTTGTCAACTATCCATTTATTCCAAGTTGCCCCTGGAGAACATACGCTAACAGTTACAATCTTCGTTGTAACATTCTTATTTTTACATGATCTGTCCCATCCACCATTATTTAAATAATCTTCATATAGAGGCATACTTGAATCATAAGAAAGATTATACATTTTTAATATACTGCTGCTTTTATTTTGAGAATAAGAAACATCAGATGTTATTTTAACATTTTTATAAGTTCCATCTTTAATCCCTTCAATATAAGCCTGTGTTAAATCTTTTCCACAATCCTGACAGATAACGTGTTCACATTTTTCATCATGATATGTTGGAGGATCGGTTACTGTTTCCATGTGACCTATCTCTTCGTGATGAACTTTAGCATATATAGGTTGAGTATACGTATGCTTGTGCTGTTCAGTTTCTGGATTCTTCCCTGCGTCACTAGCATAGCCCACCCTCTCCTTATTGCTTTATATTAACAGAAAGAGCAAGTCCTGGACTCGAACCAGGGAACCAAGAAAAATGCTGCAGCGTTCTTGGTGGACATCCAATATCCGACTTGCATAGTACATAGACACAAAAAAAGCGTATCTCTTGGACACGCCATTTTTGTTCATCGTTAAGGAATTTTTAATGGCAATATTCATGATATGATATTGCCTTTTCGAATGAGTAATACGATAAAATAATAACAATAGAAAGAGTAAACTGGAAATAACAAACAAAACAGTATACTCTTAGGGAAAGCCGGAGAATCGAACTCCGATTGTAATGATCGTGGGGTACCATATTTAACATGACGATCTGATCTTTAAGTAAATACAAGCAATCCTGAAAAAGTATTTACAAAAAAAGATAAAATACAAGATCATTAAATTTACCATTTACTTTCCAAGTTGTTTAAAGCAGAGTACATAGCATTTCCACTTTAAACATCAGAACTAATAAAATAACTTTATTAGCAGCGGTACAATCAGGATTCGAACCTGAATAGCTCAAAAAGCTAGAACGATTAGCACTCGCTTGTGATTCCATTTACACCATTGTACCATATAGACTTAATAAGCTAATGCAGACTCATAAACATGAGCCCACCTAGCCTGATTGGAAAATCAAAGAATCGAACTCCGAAATAAAATAATAAATGTTAGCATACTCCAACGGAATACATCCATTATTTTATTGTATCCCAATACTTTTCCAAGGGGAGTGGTAAGGAATATATTGCCTTTAAGGCTCGTATTTCCCTACCTATTTTTTGGAAGAATCAAAGATGTAAATATAAAAAACTCTATTTATTGTACAGTAACTTAACAGGGAAGTTTATAGGGGACCATACAAAAAAACGATATTCATATCTTTGATAAAAGGCGATGATTGGAATCGAACCAATCCATTTTACATTGACACATATCGATAAAATTTTTAAGGAGAAAAATCTTATGAAAAAGTAATTTCCAATGTCAATATAACCATTCGCCATCGCTATTATTTACACTACACGTTATTAACAAAAAATTTTTTTATTTCCCGAAATTGATTTTTCAAATAATAACTTTTCTGTTTATATTATAATATCATATTACATATCATTTTTCAAGTTTATTACACATTTTTATGTATTTTTTATATATTTTTACGTTTTTCTTATGAAATTTATGTAATACCCCCACATTTTATTGATTCTCATAAATTTTCACTTTCTGCATCTGATTCTGTGTTTGTAAAATAACTTTTCCAGGTCCTGTCAATTTTACAAGAAAATTTCCTTCTCCTCCAAATAATAATGTAGACATTCTTTTTACTAATGTAATGTTAAAATCTACGGAGTCCTGAAAAGCAACTACATTTCCCGAATTACAATACAGCACTTCACCCTCTTTAAGATCATGAATAATTGAATCCCCTGCTATTTCCAGAAAAACTCTTCCCTCACCATAAATTTTCTGTAATACAAAGCCTTCTCCACTGAACAAACCAGCACGTAATCTTTTTGTAAAAACAACATCTGCCATAATCTGCTCTTCTGCACAAAGAAATGCCGTCTTTTGACAGATCATCGAAGAACCTTTCTCTAATTTCAAGCACTGAATCGTTCCAGGGATTGTCGTAGAAAATATAACAATTCCCATATGCTTTTCTGCATAATACGTTGTCATAAAAGCTGACTCTCTTGCAAGAAGCTGTCTTGCAACGGATTTAACAACTCCACCTCTCAGACCTGTAGAATAATTTATATCCCCAGTATACATCATCATTCCACCGGATTGTGTATACATTGCTTCTCCTGGTTTTAAAATACATTTCACTGCCGGAACAATTGTTCCAATAAGTTCATACTCCATAATAAATATTTAGCCGTGAAGATTGATCTCTCCACGGCATCTCCTTTCAATTTTTAAAAATCAAGCATTTGAATACGTGAATTCAAATCAATACTTGCAGACTTTGCATCCCCATGAAGAATTGCTTCTTCTCCAAAATAATAATGTGTCGCAATAAATTGTAAATGACCATTGTTTAACTTTTCACCTAAACGATAAATACACTGATTAATCTTTCCATTTGGAATTTCGGTCCCAGTCGCTTTTTTTCCAATCAATACCTTACTATTTGGAAGCTCTTTTTCCAGATCTGTCAAATTCTTTGATAATTCAGTATAAAAACTTTGGATTATTTCTTTTTCTTTCTGATTTACCTTTGCTTTTGTCGCTGTTTTTTTATTCTTACTAATTTTTAAAACTTGTTTATTTGATTTACTGTCATTCTGTGTTTTGGCTTTCCCTTGTTTATAAATACTCCAAAATGGTCCTCCAGCACTTGCAACTTTAGATTGTGAAATTACATCATGAAGTGAATACTTATACTGACTTCTTTTACGACTTCCTACATCCGCAACAGTTACATTATCATTAGAATCAATTTCCGTTAATACCATAAAATGTCCACCGCGAGTAAAATAGCCAGGCCCCATCAAAGAAACAACAGGTCTGCCATGTTTTAAGGACTCTTTAATCTTTTGATAATTTGTTCCTAATCCATCGCATTTTAAGCCCCAATGTTCTGCCATTGCTGGAATTGCACGATGTTCACTTCCGGCAGAAGAATAATATCCCTGCTCATATGCCCAACTTGTTGTATCTACTGGTGTTACCCATTTTTCAGTTAACGTGCTGATACACACAGCCATTGAAGTCGGACCACATCCAGCAGCTCGAATTCCGTATCCACTACTATTCCACGCAGCATCTCCCTGATTAAAATAAATAAATTTTCCAATGTATTCTTTATTTTTTTTGATTTTAATAGATTGTTCCTGATAGGAAGATGAGATTGTTGGTTTAATTTTTACATGAACAACTTTTTTCTTTTTTTCCTTGACTTTTGCTTCTATACTCATACGTTCTGACATACTTTCTTTAG
>ENA-OQCO01000271-OQCO01000271.1-human-gut-metagenome-genome-assembly--contig:-NODE-271-length-30310-cov-6.272471_pt1 | contig 30310 bp, 21 predicted proteins | sample MGYA00242500_ERZ504582 | MGnify/ENA primary metagenome ERZ504582 (study PRJEB26092, sample SAMD00036346) | human gut metagenome | host: Homo sapiens | study: EMG produced TPA metagenomics assembly of... | reverse complement strand
TTTATTTTATATAGACTTTTGTTCTACTTACTTTGATTTTGTTCGCATTTATGATATGATTTCCATATGATTTCGAATTAGATATGAACATAGAAAGGATTTTCTGAAAATGATATCCAGCTTTGATATTGCCAAATTGCATTCTTTGTTAAAAGACTTTTATCAGCTCACAAAAATCCGCATCACTGTTTTTGATGACTCTTTTCGTGAACTGACTTCTTATCCGGATGAGATCGCAGATTTCTGTAAGCTGATCCGCCAGACACCCGGCTGTGCCATGAAATGTCATCTGTGTGACCGCCATGCCTGTGATATTGCTTCGCGTCGTACTTCTTCTTATACTTATCACTGTCATGCCGGGCTTACAGAGAGTATCATCCCGATCCGTATGGGAAACATTGTGATCGGTTATCTTCTGTTCGGACATGTTTTTTCGTATACAAGTTATGACGAGGGTTGGAAAGTGATCCGTGAGAGATGTGCAGATTATGGAATTTCTTTTGATGAGCTTGAGAAATGCTGCCGGAAGCTTCCAAACCTTTCGGAAGAATATATTGATTCCGCTTCGCATATTATGAAAGCGGTCGCATCTTATCTTTGTATGGACCGTATGGTTTCGATGCATCAGCAGGAACTTCCAGTACAGATTGATGAATATATTCAGTCACACTACACTGAAAGAATCGACGCGGTGTCGATTGCACAGCATTTTCACATTGGAAAAACGAAGATTTATGAAATCGCCCGGCAGAATTATGGAATGGGCATCGCGGAATATATCCGGAAACTGCGGATTGACCGGGCAAGACAGCTTCTGGCGGAGCAGACGGATCTGTCACTTGCTGAGATTGCCTATAAGTGTGGTTTCAGTGATTATAATTATTTTATCACGGTATTTAAGAAGCTGGTCGGAGTTCCACCGATCGCGTACCGGCAACAGATCGTGAAGGCAGAGTAAGGGGAGAGCGGCCTTCGCAACTGCGAGCGCCCTCCCCTCGCAAAGTTTTTCAATTGTCAAAATGATTGACGGGTCTAAGGACAGTTCCCTTACTTAACAATAAATCCCTCTTCATCCCACAGATCATGCCAATCCTTTGCACCTTCCCACAGGAATACCTGGCCTTTAACCAGACGGTTTCCTCTTTCCAGTGTTCCAATCTTGGCCATTTCTTCTTCTGTCAACGGATCTTCTGTCACACACTTCAGATTACTTACATAATTATGTACAGAGAATGGAATAGAAATCTCACCTCTCTGATGAGCCCATTTCAGAGCGATCAGTGCAGGATGAACACCGTGTGCTTTGGCAATTTCCTGCATTTCCGGTGTCTGCATATCCGCAACATCTTCCGGACAGATATCTCTTTCCGGTCTTCTCGGTGAACCAAGTGGCATATAGCTACCGGCTGGATATTATGAGCAACAAGATAATCATACTGTTCCTGCTGCTGGAAGCATGGATGAAGTTCCAGTTCACAGGCTGCCGGTTTGATTTTCATTAAAGGAAGAACCGCTTCCAGTTTCGGGATGGTCATATTGGAAATACCAATATAACGGATTTTTCCTTTTTCTACCAGTTCTTCACACTGACGATATGTATCCATGAATTCTTCTACGCTGAATGGTCTGGAATCTGGATTTCTGGAATCTACATCACAGAATGGTGCATGATAGTTCGGGAATGGCCAGTGAATGAAATACAGATCTACATAATCGCACTGAAGATCCTGAATACTCTTTGTGCAGGCTTCTTCAACCTTTCTGTGCATGTCATTCCATACTTTTGTCATGATAAAAAGATCTTTTCTTTCTACAACACCTTCATCAAAAGCTGTTTTGAAAACCTCACCTATCTGATGTTCATTTCCGTAGCATGCTGCACAGTCAAACATACGATATCCGCTGCGGATTGCACCTGCAACTGCTGCGGAAACATCTTCAGCGCTTACTCTGTCAGAACCAAAGGTTCCCATACCCATACATGGAACTTCTTCTCCTGACGGAAGTGTTACCTTCGGCACGATTGCCGGATCAATAAATTCTGCCATTTTTGTTTCCTCCTAAATTGTATTATATAGTTTTTGTATAACAATCTGTGGAAGCAGTTTTTCCATATCTTCCATTACAAAAAATCCCGTTTCTTCACGCATTGCCGCAGCGGCTGAGATTGCACTTGCTCTTCTTAAAGTTTCTTCCAGAGAAAGGCCCTCGCTTAATCCAAGTGCAAAACCTGCGATCATGGAATCACCGCATCCCACTGTATTTACGGCATCAATTTTCGGAACGATTGCACGGAAGATGCCTTCTTCACCAACAACCAGAGAACCATCTGCACCAAGGGAAACTGCTACGATCTCCACTCCGTTTGCATGGATTGTCTTAGCTGCATCAATGATATCCTGAATGTCATCACAGTGTTTGCCTGTCAGCATACGGATCTCATCAATGTTTGGTTTAATCAGTGTCGGACATGCTTCGATTCCCATTTCAAGAAGTTTGCCACTGGTATCAAGGATCACCGGTTTGCCAGCTTCTTTTACGATTTTGACCAGTCTCTGATATGCAGTTCCATCAAGCCCCTTCGGTACACTTCCGGACATGGAAACAACATCTGCATCCTTAACCAGCTCTGTAAATTTTTTTTCAAATCCCCGGAAATCTTCTTCAGTCAACGTAAATCCCGGTTCCAGAAATTCTGTCTGTACATGATTCACTTCATCCCATATATTGATGCAGGATCTACTTTCCGCATCTACATGATAAAACTCACCTTTGATTCCAAACGGTTTCAGAGCATCTTCAATATAGTTTCCTGCGTGACCACCTACAAATCCGGTTGCTACGACTTCCGCACCATAAATAGATGCCGGCTTGGATACATTAAGACCTTTGCCTCCGGGAACGTAAGAACATTCCCGGACACGATTTACTTCACCTGCTTTAAAATCATCAACTACATATCGTTTATCGATTGCAGCATTTAATGTTACTGTCAGTATCATTTTATTCTTCCTCGTTTGATAACAGGATCTTACCTTTTACAAGTCCTGGTGTCTTAAATAACTGGAATGCTTCCTGTGCCTGGCTCATCGGGATTTTCTTATAAATGAAGCCCGGATCAAATTTCAGCTGACCGGTTGCAAAGTAATGTGCTGTCAGATCCCATTCACGTCCCGGGAATGGTGCACTGTAAGACATCCATGAACCTGTCAGTTTGAACTCTTTACGGTTCATATTTTCCCACTGTTTTGGTGTAAAGGTCAGATTCTCATGCGGTGTTCCGATAAAGCATACATGAGCTTTGTTTGCAGCCAGTTCAAATGCCATATGCATGGTCGGAACCTGTCCGGCTGTCTCAAATACGAAACCATATCCTTTTCCGCCTGTGATATCCATGGCTTTTTCCATATATCCTTCTTCTTTTGTATTGATGACTTCATCTGCACCAAGACGTTTTGCAAGTGCAAGACGTTCATCACTGATATCGAATACAACAACTTTTTTGGAACCGAAGATCTTTGTCCACTGCATAGTGAACATTCCGACTGTACCACCACCAAGGATTGCAACATATTCGCCACCATGATAATCATTCTGGAATACACCGTGGATTGCTACTGTTGCAGGTTCAAACATAGCGCCCTGCTCATACGGAACTGTTTTATCAAACGGAACTGCATTCTGCTCCGGAACTACTACATAATCTGCATTGCTGCCCTGCTGTCTGGAACCAATAAAGCTGTAATGTTTGCAAAGAGAGAAGTTACCCTTCTGACAATCGTCACATTTCATGCACGGAAGAAGTGGAGCACCGGATACACGATCCCCAACTTTAACTTTGGTTACGCCTTCGCCAACTTCTACCACATCACCGGAAAATTCATGTCCCAGAACAATTGGATAAAAATGAACTCCGTGATTGAGAACACGAGGAATGTCAGAACCACAGATACCAGAGTATCTGACTTTGATTTTTACAGTTCCTTTGGTTACTTTTGGTTCTTCGACTTCCTGATACTGTACATCTTCATTTGCAACTACTACTGCTGCTTTCATAATATATATTTTCTCCTTTCGTGAAAGGAGGGAAAAGCCTTTTCTTTCACTTGAAAGTGGAGGAATCCCACTTGGTAGTGAAATGAATCCCGAGGGGGACGAGCGTCGCCCCCTCAGACTCCCCCTGCATTGGATGAATGTAAGCCATTTTATTCAAGACGGAAGGGAGTGAATAAGGTTGTTCTCTCCTGGTTGTTTAAATATGTAAGATGTCCTGTGTGGGGACATTCTATTGGTGATGAGTTATCTGTCTCCCAAGACAGACAAATATATCATTTTTATTTCGCGGTCATCATGTGGGCCAGGGACTTATAGAGTTCAAGGTATGTCTGGTAAGTCTGGTCGTAGATGGCTTTATTCTCCGGACTCGGTTCATGACGGCGGGTTTCTTTGACAGTAAGTGAAACTGCCTCATCATAATCCTTATAGAATCCAACTCCTACGCCTGCAAGGATTGCTGCTCCAAGTGTCGTAGCCGTATCAGATGCCGGAACAACGATCGGTTTACCTGTGATATCGGATTTAATCTGTGTCCAGAGTAAAGAATTCGCAGATCCACCCATGGCTCTCAGAACTTCTGCCTCCGCTCCGGCTTCCTCTGCAACTTCCAGATTATGTCTCAGGGAAAGAGCCACTCCTTCCATACAGGCACGCACCATATGTCCCTTGGTCTTGGCAAAATCCAGGCCGTAGAAAACACCTTTTGCATACGGATTCCAGATTGGTGAGCGCTCTCCGGACATATATGGAAGAAATACCATTCCATCACATCCCGGGGCTACTTTTTCTGCGATTTCATTAAGCTGATCCAGTGATGAAGCTCCTGTCTCTTCTTTCATCATACGCTCATAGTCTGCAAATTCATGTTCAAACCAGCGCATGACTCCACCGCCTCCGGTAGTTCCTCCCTGAAGGAGCCACTTGCCCGGAACAACATGATAACTGAGGATCAACCTTGGATCAGCTTTGTACTCATCTGTACAAATGCTCATTCCCCCGGCCTGTCCTCCCTGTTCCTGTGTTTCTCCTGTATGGATCACACCAGCTCCAAGCGTTCCGCATGCAGCATCAAGTCCACCGGCAACAACCGGTGTTCCCTCGGCAAGTCCACACTCTGCTGCTGCCTTCGCGGTGACAGTGCCTACCACATGATCACAGTCACATATTTCCGGAAGGAATCCCATCGGAATTCCAAGCTGTTCACACATCTCTTCATCCCAGCATCCTTTTTTCATATCAAAGCAATGCAGTCCATATCCCTGAGAAACATCCTGCGTGATCGCATCTGTCAGTTTAAATGCAATGTAGCTGTTCGACTGAAGGATCTTGTATATTTTTTTATAAACCTCCGGCTGATTTTCCCTGTACCAGATGATCTTTGCTGTAGAATAAGATGGCTGAAGGGAATTTCCTGATATCTTAAAAATCTCATCAGCTCCAATCTCCTGATTCAGTCTGTCACAAATAGACTGTGCTCTGGTGTCCATCCAGATCGGAGTATTGGTAAGGACTTTTCCTTCCTGATCTATTGCGATTGCCGACCAGCTCTGTCCGTCAATTCCCACTCCGGCGATTTCTTCCGGTGCGATTCCGGCTTTCTGTATCGTTTCCTCCGTTGCCTGGCAGACTGCACTCCACCATTCTTCAGGATTCTGCTCCGCCCATCCCTCATGCGGATAATATACCGGATAAGCACCATTTGCTGCTGCAAGGACTCTGCCTTCTCTGTCAAATACAGCAACCTTACAGGCACTTGTTCCGATGTCAATTCCAAGTAAATATGATTTTTTCATTTTGCTGCTCCCATTTTCCGAAATATCCGGATTTTCTTCTCTTCAGCTGACACTCCGATCTGTTCTCTCTGTATCATTTTAAAGTATTTACAGACTTGCCTTCTATGATTTCTGTCTGCAGTTTTTCTGTAAAAAACTCTTCTGATTCTTTTTTGCCATTTTCCAGATGTTCCAGCATGATTCTTGCCACTTCTCTGGCAATTCCATCCGTTGGCTGTGATACGATCGTCAGCTTTGGGTTACATGCTCTCGCAAACTGCAGATTGTCAAAACCAATCACAGAAAGCTGTTCCGGTATCTGTATTCCAATTTCATTTACTCCGATCATGGCCCCCATTGTCATTTCGTAGTTGGTCACAAACACCGCTGTCATATCCGGATTTTTCTGCACCAGTTCCTCCAGACTCCGTACACCGCCCTGAATCGTATAATCTCCATGACAGATCAGGGATTCTCTGACCGGAATTCCGGCCTTTTCCAATGCTCTGTAATATCCGGCCATACGTTCCTGTGCAGTAAAAATCCCCTTCGGTCCACCGATGATCCCGATATAGCGATGACCTCTTTCTATAAACTGTCGTACTGCATCCTCCGCAGCTTTTTTATTGTCCACCAGCACACTGTCACAGGAGATTCCCTGTATCTTACGGTCGATCAGAACGATTGGTTTTCCTGTCTTCTGAAATTTCTTCAGATGATTTCCCTCTTCATCAACCGGCATATTGATAACCCCGTCAACCCGCCTGCGGATCAGGAACTCTATTGCCTCCCGTTCCAGTTTCTTATCGGTTCGGCAGTCACAGACGATCGTGGCATAGCCATGGCTTCGAAGGACATCTTCCATACCCGTTATGATTTCAGCGCAGAATGTATTATTCAGCTCCGGAATCACCACACCTATCGTTTTGGTCGCATTCGTCTTCAGCCCTCTGGCAACTTCATTGACTTCATAATGGAGTTCCTCAATGGCTTCTTCAATCTTTATTCTGTTTTTCTCTCGGACATTACCGCCATTAAAATAAGAAGAGATCGTAGCCAGACCAAGTCCAGTCCGTCTAGCGATGTCTTTCATTGTTGCCGCCATTATGTCTCACTGCCTTCTTTTTCCAATGATATTTCTGTGTGCTGAATCATGGTTCTCGTACTTTTGTTTTTATTCTGCTTTTCCGTCACATCCGCAGACTTTCATTCTTGCCATAACCAGTTCCTTCACTGCTGCAATAGCTGTCTTGCCATATGCCTTCGGATCAATGGTATCCGGTTTTTCTGCAAGAAGTTCTTTCACTGCCTTAGAATATGCTACACGAAGTTCTGTAGCAAAGTTTACTTTGCAGATACCACGTTTTACACAATCCATAACATCTTCATCGCTGAGTCCGGATGCGCCATGGAGAACCAGCGGAATGTCTACGACTTCACGAATCTCACTGAGACGTTCTTTGTCGAGAACCGGTGTTCCCACATAGAAACCATGTGCAGTTCCGATTGCAACTGCAAGAGATGTAACTCCTGTACGCTCTACGAATTCTTTTGCTTCCTGTGGATCTGTGTTGGTGTCTGCCTCTGCTTCCAGATCATCTTCTTTGCCGCCGACCTTACCAAGTTCTGCTTCGCATGGAATATCAAGTGCTTTTGCTACATCTGCCACACGTTTGGTCTCTACGATGTTTGCCTCAAAATCCAGTTTGGATCCATCGATCATAACAGAAGTATATCCTGCATGCATTGCCTGCATAGCAAGCTCAAAGCTGCTGCCATGATCCAGATGAAGGCAGACCGGAACAGATGCTTTTGCAGCTTCTGCTGCAACGATTGCTGCATAGGTCTCTACAGTTCCATACTTAACAGTAGATGGTGTTGTCTGAATCATAACCGGTGCTTTCAGTTCTTCTGCTGCCTGAATGATTGCTTTGACCATTTCCATATTCTCTGCATTAAATGCACCTACTGCATAACCGCCTTTCTGAGCTTTGGACAGCATTTCTTTTGATGTAACAAGTGGCATAATGATTTTCCTCCTCATAATATATGTATGATTTTTGTTCTTACTGTTTCTGTAATGCCGGATAACATTTGCAAAACCGAAACGTTTCCGTTTGAGCCAATCATACCTCTGTTCTCTGCTTCTGTCAACCATAAAATATTCACTTTTCACTTTCTTCAAAGCAGTGTAAAATATTCATCTTTTATCGGAAAATATTCTCTTGCAAAGTATCATAAATGCAGGTACATTTTTAATATAAAGGCTGTCTCTGAGCGAGATATGCCATAATTCAGTAAAATTTTGAATGGAGGCATAAAGATATGTTAAAAGGAATTCCTGAAATCTTATCACCAGAATTATTAAAGGTATTATGTGAAATGGGACACAGCGATCGTCTGGTAATCGCAGATGGTAACTTCCCGGTAGAATCTATGGGTAAAAACGCAATCACAATCCGTTGTGACGGACATGGTGTTCCGGAAATTCTGGAAGCGATCCTGAAAGTTTTCCCGCTGGATACTTATGTAGAACATCCGGTTAACCTGATGGAAGTAATGCCTGGTGACGATGTAGAGACCCCAATCTGGGATACATACAAAGAAATCATCCGTAAATATGATGACAGAGGAGATGCTGTAGTAGGAAACATCGAACGTTTTGCATTCTATGATGAAGCCAAAACAGCTTACTGCATCATTTCCACAAGTGAAAAAGCTCTGTATGCAAACGTTATGCTGCAGAAAGGTGTTGTCATCAACAACTAATATCGACCGTCTTTTTTCCTAATCTGCCCTGGAGGTTTTCGGATCTCCGGGGCATTTTTATCTTCTCAAGACCAGCTTTATGTAGCTTTGCTTTTTTTTATGTATGTGCTATGATAAAAGAAATAATTTTTCCATACACAGTATAGTTATCAATCAGGAGGTTTTCATGATCCATCATAAACAACACGGCAAAAAGCGAACTCTGGCATTACTTCTGGCAGGTTCTGTTCTTTTCACTAACATACCGGTTTCCGCGAACGCAGTCAGTGATATTGAGCTTTCAGCAGACGAATCTGCTTCTGACGAAACAGATAACACAGGAAATACTGTTACAAATGATACTGTTGATATAAGTATTGATTCCATTGATGAAAATACTGCTTCCTCAACGGTTGACGATTCTTCTGAACTTCAATCTGCTGCCCCTGATGACTCAACGTCCTCAGATGATTTTTCTTCTGATGACGATGAAGCCGTCTTTTCTTCAGGGTCAGAATCTCCAAATAGCGAAAATATAGACTATATTCTTGGCCGTCCCATGACAGATGAAGAACGACAGGCACAGCTTGCACCATTACAGAACCTGGATGCATTTGCTCCGGAACCGGAAGTTGACAGTAATATCGGCATTGCAAGCTATGCACTTTATCCCGGAACTTACAATGCAAATGAAGAGAGATTTGTCACTGAGGTTAAAAATCAGAGAAATACCAGCCTCTGCTGGGCTTTCAGCCTCGCTTCCAACCTTGAGACTTCTCTGCTTACCCGGGAACAGAAGTACTACGATCTTTCCGAAGAACAACTGGCTTATTTCTGGGCAAATCGAGTAAACGATCCCCTCGGTAACACTCCAAATGATAAGATCACCCGGACTCAGTCAGATTATCATGGTACCGGAAATGGCCGTGTTGCCTCCTTCTTTCTCAGTACCTGGTCCGGCATGACAACCGAAGAAAAAGTTCCGTTTCAGTCCTCTGCAGTTACATGGCCCGACAGCCTCGCCTATGATACCAGCGCTTATATGGAAGATGCCATTTTCTCTCAATACACTGTGGATCGCACCAAACAGCTTCTTATGGAATATAATTCTGTTTCTGCCATGATCTACATGCTGGATAACTACTATTATCCGGATACAGCTTCATATTCCTGCCCACAGTCTGGTCTGGTAAATCATGCTGTAACCATCGTCGGCTGGGATGATACTTACTCCAAGGAAAACTTCCCGTCAGCTTCCGGTGTGAATAATGATGGTGCCTGGATCGTCAAAAACAGTTATGGCAAAAACTGGGGAAAGAACGGTTATTTTTATCTTTCCTATGAAGATAAATCCATCACCAATCTGGTCTCCAATACAGCAGTGACCACCCCTGCTTATCCAAATAATTATTTTTACGACGGTGCTGCTGCCGGAACTGTCACTTTCCCGGGCAACACCATCAATAATGGTTACTATGTATCCAATATTTTCAAGGCAACTGCCGGAAATGGAAAAGACGAAGAACTCGGTGAAATCGTTACTGCAGTTCCACAGGACAATACTGATTTTCAAATTCAGGTCTACACAGATCTGAAGAATACTTCTGATCCGACAAGCGGAACACCCGCCTATGCAGAATCTGTTGATTACACACAGCCACTGGCCGGAATCCACACGATCCACCTGAACACTCCGGTCAAAATTCCTCAGGGTACTTTCTATTCGGTTGTGATCAGAATACCGGATGGATCCAATAAATTTTATGTAGAAAAAACAACCACCAGCACATCCTGGTTTACGGCAACTGCCGGTATTGATCCGGATCAGAGCTTTTTTTCTACTTCCGGAAAGAAATGGTACGACGCAGGAAATCATCAGTATAACTGCTGTTTCTCTGTCAAAGCACATACAAAAAACTTAGACAGTTCTACTGTTGTAACACCTTCAGCGGAACCGACTCCTGATGCCAAACCAACCGTTAATCCAGAAGTGCAGCCGTCAGTCAGTCCGGATTCTCCTTCGGAAGTTACACCAATAATCACTCCCAAAGCAGTTCCAACCAGCACTCCAACTCCGGCACCGCCATCCAGTGCTCGTGTAAATACCAGTTTCCGTGTTGGGAACCTGAAATATCGTGTCACTGCCAATCAGGTTGTTACATGCTATGGAACGACCAACAGCCGAGTTACCAAAATCAGTATTCCTTCAACGATCCGTTACAATGGCGTTACTTATCGGGTTACCAGTATATGGGCCAACGCATTCAAAAAAAATCACGACTGACCACGGTTTCTATCGGACACAATGTCAGCGTAATCGGTAAAAATGCATTCTACAAATGCAAAAAACTAAAGAAAGTTACTATTGGTACCGGGCTGACGCAGATCAATCCAGGTGCATTCCGCGGTGTGAAAAAGGGCTGCACAATCACAATCAAAAGCCTGAAACTGAAAAAGATCTCTTCCCGGATCGACCAGTCTGTATCCCGAATGACAGTACGCGTTCCCAAAAGGAAATATACAGCTTATAAAAAACTGCTTCGCAAAAAATCAAAAACTGTAATTATAAAGAAGTATTAAAAGAAAATATGATAAAAAAATTCTCATCCGTTACAAGAGAAATCTCTTATAAACGAATGAGAATTTTTATTTTACATGAATACGTTTCATGCATATAATTTTGTTTAGTCCATTTCGAAAAGCTGACGCTGTTTCAGGTCAATGGATGCCCATTTCGTTTTGGGATTAAATAGGGGACGGTGTTTTAGGCTTTTTTAGTGTCCCCGGTGGTTCATAATTAAACAAATATATCTTGAAATTTAAAAAGACGGATCTTGTGCCTCAAATGAACACAAATCCGTCTTTTACTTTATTCACTTTTTATCGCCTTTTCTATAGATGTTCGCGAAATCCCTGTTAATCGATTGAGTTGACGTATCGTAATGCCTGACTGGTGCAACATTTTCAAATACTTATTTCTGGCAAATAATTCCAGACATTGAAAATCTGCTGTTGAATCACATCCTGTTCTTTCTCGAATCATCTGCAAGGCATCTTTGTCAGAAATGCCAGATTGAGGATATCCTTCCATACATTTAATATTTGAATCGGTAGAAAGAAAGTTTATACATTCTTCACTATCTGCAAACAATTTAATCACTTTATTGATATCAATAAATGAATCATCCAGTGCAAGATATTCCTGATAACTACTCCATGGGTATGTCCCTATAACACTTTCTAACCCTGCATGAAAAGGATTTTGATTAATATATCGGAATACGGTCAAAAAATATCTCATATCATTGATTGGTTCGCTTTTATATCTATCCTGAAACAAGTGACCTACTCGCTGATATTTCGTATTATACCACCGAACAAACTTAACCTCTATTTTCTTCATTATTGTTTCCATATTTGTACTTGAATGCTCAATCAACAAATGTATATGATTATTCATCAGACAATATGCATATATTTTGAAATCACATCTATTTTTATAGTATTTTAATATACTGATAAACTGCAAATAATCATTATCTTCCTCAAAAATAATCTGTCGGTTGATACCACGCAAAATCACATGATAGATATTCAATTCACTGACTTTTCTGGCTTGTCTTGGCATAATCTGGTCTCCTTAACTATATCTTGAAATTTTGCCATATCAATGGCAAAATACCTTGCGGAATATTACTGGTGAACAACAAACAACCGTTTATATTAAATTTGATAATTTGTATTAATTTGGAGTTTCTATGGGATTATATTTCGGAATTGGATTTAGAATTAATCTATGACTTGATCAATGATATATTAGATATTAGCACAGTTTGTACTTATAAGACAAGTAAAATCGTTCGACAAATTATTTAATTAAATGGCATTTTTCTATTTTTTGTATAATAGGAACATTACAGAGTAATTTCCAATTATACAAAAAAATCCCTCCTGCATCATGTTGATACAAGAGGGATATAACTGCCAGGGGGACACTAAAAAAGCCAGAAACACCGTCCCCTAGTCAAGGTCGAAAAGCTGACGATGTTTTAAGTCGATGGATGCCCATGAATGATTAACGATTGATTTTCCATACAGGTTTACGGTACTTGTAACTTTTACATATACGGTACAGTTTTCGTTGTATGAAGTATCGGCCTTTTTGAGATACTGTTCTATGTCTGGTATCTTAAAGCCATAGGCATTGTTGGAGGTCAGATGGAAGGTTCCGTCTTCTCCAAGCTTTACTGTGTTCTCGCTTCCACTTGGGAGCAGCTCAGCTATTGCACTGTTTAAGGAAACTACTGTCTTATTCGCCATTGCTTCCGGGCAGTTTTGAATAACTTCACCCTTTTCACTGTCAATGTAGAAATCTACTGTCATGTTAACCGCATTGTTGGAGGTCAGATCTGCGCTGACCATATTGTAGTCTTTTACATTGAAATAAAGTTCTTCATCTTTGTTCAGGACATTGCCTTCGTCAGAACCTGCGGTCCAGTTTGCCTGATCTGTCATATAATAACGAACGGACTCTGTCTCAGCCGAAGTATTCAATGACTTGACAAAATTAACCTCCGGTTCAACTGCTGCAACATTAGCTGCCGCAACCATCGCATTGACAAACAGCTTAATTTCATCATCACCTGTTACCGGATTGTGACCGGCACCTGTGTAGATCACATTGCCCTTACTATAGAAATAGTAGTTATTGCGCACATCATTTGGAGATTCATCATATTTTCCTCCAGCCAGACAATACCAGACAACAATATCATTACTTCCATCGTTGTCTTTATCCTGCTCCAGTGCCAACTGATAATACTGGCCATGGGTCTTGGCAATTGTTATGTCATCTAATACATAAGGATACTGGGTAATAGCACCATCGTTTACCTTAGTTGCCTGAGTAACAAATTTACCTGAACTAATTTCAGATGATTCAATCTGGAAATTTGTATATCCCTGAGTCTGCCTATAGCTGTGCTTGCCTGAACTACCACTTTGATATGCCACATCTCCGGCAAGCTTCATAAGTTCCCCAAATGAAACTCGTTTCCATCAGTCAGATCCGTTCCCTTTTTCAACAGATCAGAAACCGTCTCTGACGCCCCATTAAAAGTATATTTATTAGTTATGCCATAACGATCCATACCAACTATTTCCCTGAGGACTGTATTCATCTCAACGCCCCAGTCTGCTCGCTTGGCAGTATTTATCAGCCAATTATTATAGAGCCAGTGATTCGGGTTGCTGGCTTCACCAACATAATTATGATCTTTGTCATAATTATAGTTATAAAATGAAGTCGTATCATGCGAGAATATTACACTTTTTCCGGCTTTAATATACTCGAGCAGAGCATCCACTCCGTCTTTCTTAATATTCTGATATACATCATCAAATCCAATAATTACCATCTGTTTATTTTGCAGATAATTCTCTGCAGTTGTTCTGTCTTTTGCAAACTCATCTACTGTTACTTTGGTTACTTTAATATTAAAATCTTCAAGATTATTTACATAATTATACAGCTTACTATTATGGTTATTTAAATCCGATGCAAGATCCCAGGTACCATTCATTAGTTTAGCTTTTTTTCCCTCATCTGAGCATGTAGTTGACGGCACAATCTGCAGTACGTTAATGTCTTCTTTTGCTCCATTACCTGTCTGCTTTGAATATCCAGTCTCAGAGACTCTGATATTTGTATTCGAAGTATTAACAATTTCCAGCTTCCATGCAATCAGCTTATGATATCCCGAAGGAAGCTTTCGCGTTACTGTGTATTCCTCACCTGCTTTTAATTCATAATGTGAATCACCTTTGGCATCTGTTACACAATTCATAGCATTTTGAGAAGAATCTTTAATTTCTATGTAGGAAGCCTGCTCCTCAGCTTCAGATAAATTACCATCAAAATTAAGATCAAAGTAGAGTCTGCAATCATACCTTGTTCCGGCTGGCAGCACTGCTGCTTCATCTGCAATCTTAAATCGATATGTCATCTCCCCGGAAACGTAATTATAAGAGCATATCTGCTTCTTCCCGGATGCATCCTTAATTGCTTCACCAACATTATGCCCATCTCTAGGAGCCTCTGCCGGTTTCCCATTCTCAGAAAACTCGATTGATGGTTTTGACAGCATAGTCAGGAATACAATCTGTTCATTTCCTTTTTCCAATTCTGAACGTGAAAATACATTCTCATATTTCAAAGCTTCACTCAGAAATTTATACATATAAGAAGAGTTATCCACTTTTGAAGAAACTGTATTATTTTCCCTGTTCTCCACCAAAGCATCGCCCAGAACAACCGGATATCCACTTTTTACAAAGTTCATAAGTTCTTTATACTGCTGCTTTGTAATATCATTTCCGGAACCTCTGAATGACGCTGTAGCTGATGATGTATTCATGGAACCATCAGCATTAAAATCTTGAGGATAAAGCCCCATCATGCTATAGTCATTGCCATCTCCAGATCTTATAAGACTATCCTTCAGTCCGCCAACGTGCGTATAAAGAGTTCCATTATCACCAACGATATACTTATTAAAAGAAGTCTGTCCTTCTCCATCTCCGATGTAGAGCATATCGTATTTTGAATTGATATCATCAATATGACCAACATACTCAGATGATGTCATATTCGTGACAGTTGGTGTCGTCGAAATATCTCCAGAATAGCAGAAACCAAGTTCTGCACAGGAAGCATGGGATCCATTATTGTTAGTAAACGCTTCAAGAACTTCTACTTTTACGGAGCTGACATTTTCAACCGGATCAAACGTAAACTGTTTCAGAGTATTGTATGTCGTATCGGTATATGAGAACTCCTGGTCTGAGATTTCTTTAATACTTTCTCCATTTTCATCATAAAATGTCAGGTTAAATTTGCTTATTGTTCCATTTGTTCCAGATTTACGAGGCAGATACTCAAATGTATTAACCATTTGAGCTTCAGAGAAATATGCTTTGATCCAATGATTATCACTATGGAGAGTCTCTGTCCATCGAGAATGCCAGAATGTGTTCTCATCACCATCTATTGCATTTCCCTTTGGATCCTTTTCATTTCCATCTGTCTGTTCACAGCAAACTTCAACGTTATCGATTTTAGCCTTCTTATAGGAATCCTGATTAAGCCATCCCCGTACATCTTCTTCCTTTAATTCTTTATTATTGGTGATCTTATCCGGCTCAATCGCAAGTACTGAAATATCGCTTTTTACGGTTTCGATCCTTTTATATTTATAATTCAGAATATACTCTATTGCTCTGGCAAAGCTCAGATCGGAGCTTAATTTTTCTACAGCTTTGCCTGACTCATCCTTATCCAGTTCCCTGTATTTATTTTCACTTGCAATATAGCTGCTGATCTCTTCGAATCCCTCTGACTGAGTATCAGTAAATGTTTTATTAAAATCTTTATTCAGAAGCTCCTGCTCATTTACTGATTCATTGAGCATATTTTTGAAGAAATATACATACTTATTCACATAATGCCCATCTGCATCCTCTGTATCAGCCTTCACAAAGTCAGCCCTCATGTTCTCACTCAGTGAATTTGCAACTCCATCACGGGCATTATTGATTATACACGGCAGAGTATTTGATGAAACTGCACCTTCTAGGGCTGCTGCCATATCTGGACTTAATTTACCATTCACGTAGATCAGGTCATAGCCTTCCAGTGCGGTCTGTAGAGGATCTGCACTGGTTTCTGTAGTTTCAGCATCTCCTGCTTCGTCGATACTGTCTTCTTCGACATCTATCTCGCTCTGAGCATCTGAATCTTCTTCTGATGTTGTACCGGAATCTGTGGCTTCGCCCGCATCCTCCACCGGCTCCATATCAACGCTGTCGGTAAAGTCATCCGACTGCTCGTCTGCCACGGCTTCTTCTTCGATGTTTTCTTCATCCGTATCTACTGAAATATCCTGTATATCTTCGCTATCATCTTCCTGTCCGGCAGCATCTGCACTGGTATCTGTGCTTGCGGACGCATATACTGCCTGAAGAGAATCACCTGACGAATCAGCGCTCATCGTGTCTACCTGGATGTTAAAGTTTTCAAATTCACCATCCTCTGCTGAAGCATCTGCTTTTGGCTGAAGATGAAATACAAACTTTTTAAACCAGTCATTATTGGTCAGCCCACCATTATAATACATATGATTTACCTGGACTGACTGAGGATCTTCGTTATCATCAGGTACAAAATCAAAATCTCCTGTTCCTGGTGTCAAAGTATAACTGGCATCGGAAACATAATAGGTTGCTACTTTCAAATTCTCTGCCTGTACATAAATGTTCGACTGATCCTGATAGTTCACATAATACCATCCAGTGAATTTATAATTATTGTTCTCATCAGTGCTGTCACCATCTGTACAGCAGAAATAAACTCCATTTACACGATAATAATAGTCGTATCCAAGATTTTCCGGAATCTGCTGAATGTCCTGATATGCAACCGGCTGACGTCCGGTCACCAGCGTTAGCAGATATTTATTTGTTTCGGCATCATCAACTTTGTAATAATAGTACTGGTCATTTTCCAGGACAATATCTCCATTTTGACGAGTAATGCTCTCACCGCTATCCTGTGCTGCTTTGTCCCTCTGCGCAACCATCTGCTGCTTTGCCATCACATAAGAAAATGTACCAAGCTTTGTATATTTATAATATGGAAAAACATTGATCTGTTCACTGACGTAAACATATGGGTTCTCCTGCTTTCCAGGATTATCTCCGACTGTTTCCGGAGTTGTGTTTGTTTCTGTATTTGTATCAACTTCCTGAACTTTTTTGACACTTTCTGTCAGAAGCGGATCTCCCACAGGCTCATCTGCTGTAGTCATTTCTGCATCCACAGATTCACCGACATCTGCGTTATCATCCGCACTTTCAGTAAAATCTGACGCATCCGAAGTATTGTCATCTATACCACTTTCGTCATAGCTGTCTGTCACTCCCGAATCTGTATCTGAAAAATCAGAACCGAAATCATCTCCCGCACCCATTGCCTCGGATTCTATTTCGCTATCTGTGTCATTCCATTCATCAACAGAACCATCGGAAGAAATATCTCCTGTGCTGTCGGCAAAGCCATTGTCAAAGCTGACGGAATCTCCGTTGTCTCGCTCAGAAGAAGTCGGACTCTGTGAAGAGCTGTCTGAGCCAAATTCCGCCGGAGTGGATTCTGTATCAGCCGATGTATCTGCACTGTCTCCAATGTCACCTGATGAGAAATCTGCGACCTGTGAGATCGAAGACTGGAGATTTTCATAGAGCTTTCGTAATGACTCTTTTGCCGTATTTTCGCCTGGAAATGTATAAGTCTGCTTCTTAATATTCTCTGCCATCACAGAAGTAAGATCTTCGTATACATTCTCATAAAGGCCGAAAAACCCTTTATCCGGATCATATTCCTTCGAAAGTGTGTTGCCGGCTCCTGCCTTGAGATTTTTGTTTACAGTCTCATTTGTCACTGTCTCGAAATCCAGATCATATGCACCGCGGCTGTTCTCATCACTTTCTGAAAAATAAAAGTTCTGGATGTTTTCGCGGTATTTCTCTTTAGAGTCATCAACATTGTTTCCCTTGATCGGGTAATACTCTTGCTCTTCTCTGGTGTAATCTCCAGTGTGCGCTGTGTTTTCCTGATACTTGCCCTTCACCTGTACCTTGTCGATTCGGGTGTTTTTGCCTATCGGATCAGTGAAGTCGATTTCCTTCCACTGATCTGCATCGTCGCCGGAAGAAAGAAAGTATTTTTCCTGATAATCAGAATATGAAACCGGTACGTTTTTTCCGGTAAGATCACTCACTGAGCGGATTCCTGTTGAAGCCGAAGTATCTATCTCACCATCTGCATTTAGACGGACATTCATTGCAAACTCCTGTCGTAGCTTTGCTGTCGGCAGTTTTTGCAGACCTTCTGCCAGACTGGAAAAACGCATGGTCTGTGGCTGACCATTGGAATCCTGATACTGCCAGGTGTAAAGCTTCACGGATGGCTCCTGCCCGGACACATAGTATCCGAATTCTGCATCTGCGCTGTTGCTCACCAGTTCCAGAATCCGAAATGGCTTCTCGCTGGAGTTTTCGTCCACGATTGTCTCTATGCCGGGCATCATCTCGACCGAAGCCTGTACCGACAGGCTCGTCTGGATGAGCGTTCCGATTCCCAATGCCCCGGCCGCGACGACAGCCGTGCCGGATATAAGAAATTTTCTGTGTTTACGTTTCATGTGTATGTGTGTGCCTCCTTAGATTCGGTCAAAGTCACCTACAGATAATTATTTTGATTTATCTTCTGTTACCACTTTTGATGCGGTGTACCAGACACCGTCCACTAATGCTTTAGCATATATCTTAGAATTCTCAGGCCATTCTTCATTTTTCTTGGGAACTGATATACTTAAACAACCACATTGATCACTACAGAATCCGAAATCATCTTTCCATCGGTTGTCATTGCAGTTACAGTAACCGTGAGCTGTCCTGGCGTTGCGTTTGGATCAATTGTCAATTTTCCATTGGTTGGATCCTGAGGTGAGAACCATCCTCTTGTCATAATATCAGAACTCCACGCAACACTGCTCTGGTCGATGCTTCCGTTTCCTGTCAATCCCCAGGTCAGCATCACAGACTCACCCGACCTCATGGTCTGAGGCGCATTCAGAATCTTGATTCCAACATCTGTTGCGTCTGCTTTCTTAAAGGCGTCATCCGGGGCGAGAACCTTAATTGGATTTCTAAGGCTTACGCTGTGGAGGGTTTTGATCTCTTTGGTTCCGCTTATCGTTGAAAGCTGAAAGCGAACGATCTTGTCGGAAACCACCTTGGATACATCTGCGTGGAAATCTACGATTCCTGTTGCAAGGACGGACGGATTGATGGTCTGTTTCTGATTACGAACAGTTGCTGAAATATCACTCCCCGAACCCTCTGCTGTACTGTCGTCAGAAAAACCTTCATCTGACAACGCAGCGAGACCTGATTCTGTATTCTCAGATTCTTCCTCCTCGGAATCTGCATTCTGAACTCCACTGTCATCCTTACTGGATGCGGCATCGTATTCTCGCTGGCTGTAGTAAACCTTCTGTTCCTTTTTACTCCAGTCGATCACATCGCAGATATAACGGCTGGTTTTGCCATCGCTGTTTTTGTATTCGTTGCAGACAATAAATGTTTTATTGCCGGTGCTGTCCGCTCCGTCAATATCATCTGAAATCGCACTTCCCATAGCTGCACCGGTACCATTTGCGTAATACACACTGCGGTTGGCATCTATGATCAGGTCTTCCATTCTGTCGACAACTTCCTGCGTCTCCATCTGCACTTTTGCGTTGCTGGAAGTGCTTCGATAAGTATTGGAGCCGATACCTATGAAGCTCAGGATCACACCTGAAAATATCGCAATGATCGCCACAGTGACGATCAGCTCGATCAGTGTAAAACCTCCGCTGTTCTTTTTTAATCTATTGTCTCTCTTTTTCATTAGTTCCATCCTGCTGTGATACTGTATTTTCCGGTCTCTTTTATCAGACTTAAAGTCTTGTATCTTCGTCCGCCGCTGACGGTAATGGAAGTACAGTATGTTCCGGTTCTTTCAAGTGGACTATCCTTTCCCGCGTTAAGATTATTCAGTATTTCATCCTGCGAAATCACCTTGGACTGTATCGGCAAAAAACCTCCGGTCGCGCGGTCATAGGTAAGAATAAGGCTGTCTCCTGCCGCCATAACATGTGAAGTACCATCCGCATCTGTTGTATAGCTGATCTCTGTTCTGGCCGGAGCGATCTTTTCCGGGTCATCCTCAGTCACATGAGATGCTCCTCCCACCTTGCCGCGGTCCAGATAATAGCTGATGTAATATCCATCCGCGCGTTTTTCCAGTTTCATCTCCCCAACCAGGCGGCTGGAAGCTTCAATTTTGGTTCGGTCAAGTGCCGATGCAATGGAATTGGCCGCACGGTTTACACGAAAACCTAAAATTGAATTCAGGGAAGGAACTGCAATTCCCAGAAGAATCGTAAAAATTGCAACTACAACAATCAGTTCTACCAGTGTAAAACCCTTGTCACTCATCTTGTGTGTTTTTTCCACGCTTCTTCCCCCTTTACTCTTTTTTCCAGTTCTCATAGGATACGTAATCTGCAGCGCTGTAGGAATCTGAGCTGTTCTGATCATTGCCTGAACCAGATACCACTGCATTTCCTAGAACATATTTATCACCATCCCAGAAGAAATCCTGCGCTTTGACTATATCTGTATTTGTTTCGTTTGTTTTGTTGATCTGTGACTGGAATACCTTTGCAGCCTCCATCGGAGAAGATTCCAGGGAAGCACCCTCTTTTAGAGTCAGAGTTCCCTTTGTCATAATGATTCCCTTGAAATTTACACCTTTTTCTATCACTACATCTCCGGTACATACGACTAGACGAAGTTTTTCGGCAAGATCGGAAGTGATCTCCAGAGCTACTCCTGTTCCCTGCACGTTACTTCCATCAGAAATTACACTATTTCCACCATTATGGTACATGATTGCCTTCAGGCCACCGTCCTCTTCATCTGCGGTAAACTCATACTTCAAATTTCCATCCTTCGTATTATTCTTAACAAATTCGACCAGTTTTTTCTCGTTGACAAGATTGTCATACACACTTCTGCTGCTCTCTGTCTCGTTATGAGTGATATTATTTCCAGCAGCATCCTGACCTTCCACAACTGCGGTGTTAAGCAGATCATAGCTGGAAATCATCTTGCGGTTCAATGCATACCAGCTGTTCTGGTAACCAATCTGTTCCTGCACTAGCTTGCTGTCCTCTTCCGGATCGGTGTCTGTAGCTGCCTGAAGGGAACTGGTATCTGTTTTTCCATCATAGGAAAGAACATTTCCGCCTGTAACATAACGCAGATAAGAATCCACATCCTTTACAGTGATTCCGCTGTTTTCTCCACCAAAGTAGAAGGAAAGATATTTATCCATATTTGCTTTTGCATCCGGGTTGACTGCAAGATAATTCTGAAGAAATGCAGCTGCATTCGTCTCATTGGTAAAGTTCAGATAGAAATATACATAATTTGCTCCACCTGGCTCATTATAAAAAACAGTCTGCACCGGTTTCTCCACATCGACCCCAAGGTCTCGAAGTGTCTTTCCACCCCAGGCAACCACAGGCGTATCCATTTTTACTGCAATATTTCCAGTCTGACTGACTCCCGCAAATTTTTCCTGAAATGTTGCTACATCCATCGGATTCTGATAGCTCTGTTCTCCGGTTCCAAGCAATTCTGCCGGGAGCAGATAGGCAAGCTGCGTACCTTTGACTGTGATACTCTCACCTGTCATGATGTCATTTTTGTTCACCTGTTTTCCAGTCACTTTGGAACTTGCGATGTAGTTTTTGCCTGCCAGCATCAGTTTCTGCAGGTCTGAAAGATCAAGTGTTGTATTTTTTCCGTTGATAACGATAGCACTGCTGAGGTCAGCACTCTTTTGAGCCACAGTATTCCCTGTATTTTCTGCATCCTCACCAGTACCACTATAAATATTTTTAAAGAGGCAGTTCTCATTCAGGGCTGATTTTTCTGACCCGAAGCCATAATAATTTCCTGCGAGCTTTACATTATTGTTCTTGCCGGAAATTGTCAGGTCATCTGCAAAATATGTCGTACCCTCCAGGCTGACTTCTTTTCCAGACTCCACATTCAGTCCCTTTGCCCAAAGATTCACGCCTGCAGCACTTGCAAAGCTGCTGCCGTTTCCAATATTGATCTCACCGGCGCAGACTACCTTATCTCCGGAATTGATTTTAAGAGAAGCATTATTTTTTACATGAATACTCTGCGTGGAAAGTTCTCCCTGCGCTGTTTCTGTCTCTTCTGCCTTGCTCTTTGGCAGAAGCCCGGCATAAATACTTCCCTGGATTGTAGATTCGCTCTCTGCATTTCCTTCGCAGACGATTCCTCCATCTGCTACAACGATCATATTCATAAGGTCAGGCAGAGTAGAAGGCGTCGGAAACTGTACTGCCGGTACACCCAGGCGGATATCTGTCTCGATAATAGCTGCATGACCCTTCGGGTCAACATAGATGACTTTGAGATTCTTAAGAAGAATCCCGCTCTTTGTATTGGAAGTTCCGGTGCCTCGGATCACACTCATTTCCGCTCCGGCACTGTCCGACGGATTTGTGATGACCAGTGATTCTTTCTTTGCATCAAACACAGAAGAATCTTTTAAAAGATCCACGTAGTCAATCAGTTTGTGCAGACTGTACTGCTTCTTGCTTCCATTGTCTCCAACTCTTTTGACCAGTTCATCCAGAAAAAATGTCTCAAACTGGCTCTGACGCTGTGCATCCATTGTCGCATCCTGCGTATTGCTGTCTTTATCGTAATCTTCCAGAACCTTTGTGTATGCTGTGGACATAGCCTCGCCCACATCCTCCTGGAGTCCTGTACGGATTTCTTCCAGTGCACGTTCTGCTGTATAAAAGCTGTCTTTTCCCTTGAGGTCGGTGACCTTCATGTTAAAGTTTGCCAGAGCAATATACAGGATCAGCATTCCCAGTATTCCTACAAAGGAAACTGCGATCAGTACTGAAAAAAAGGAAAATCCTCTGTTGTTGTCTTTGTGCTCTTTCATTGTCATTCTCCCGAAAAAATCAATCTTTGGAACCATCCAGTGATGCGATCAGGTCGCTGTCTGGAAAATTCTTCTCTGCAGCGCCTTTTTTGAAAACCTCAACCTTAACTGTATAGATACGGTCTTCGTTTTCTCTGTCATCCAGACTGTTGCAGTCCAGAATCTTTTTGGCTGAGTTGCCGCTTACTTTAATACCTTTGGCCCCATCTTTGTTGACTGACTGGTAGGTAAGGGTCATCTGTGAAGTCTTAAGCCTTGAAGAAGTAGATAACTCACCCTCAGCTGCAGCTGAATCACTGATATCATAATCCAGATTTGTGCGGAGCTTTGTCACCGCACGATAGAGTCCGACGTTTGTATTCCAGTTGGTCTTTCCGCGCTCTGCCGGATTCTCCAGTATTGTCAGAGCCATACGGTAAGTGCTTTCCTGAAGATGTGTCGGAACATTATTTTCCTCATCCTTCTGTTTGCTGACATAGAAATTCAGTTCACAGTTGATTCGGTTATCGAATATGATCTGGTCATATGGTGTCACACTGCTTGTGGAATTGTAATTTGGATAATAAAAAACAAATATATTTTTCAGATTCTCACCGGCATCGGAACTGTAAAATGTTGTGTATTCGGTGTCGATGATATTTGACTGCTGTTTATCATTGTTCTTAAACTCTTCTTCCAGTTCCTCACTGTAATTATCGTTGATCCATTTCCATGGGTCCAGAGTACGTTTTGCTTCAGCCTTGACAGTACCGTTGTTTTCTTCCACACGAACGGTCAGGGTTCTGACAGAATGACTGTAAATATCATCTATCAGATCAAGTTTATCCGTCCTGCCTTCAAATCCACTGAACCATAACTTCATCTTTTCATAAAGACTGTCGATATTGACATCCTTCTCCTCAATCAGCAGGGCCGAAGATTTTCTGTCCATCTTTGCGACATTCGGCATCTCGTAATCATTCTTGCCCTGCTCCGAATTGGCAGCAGTCTTTTTCTTATAGCCGGAAGTCTTGCTTCCGTCAAAGGTCACAAGAACGTCAAAACTCTCCTTATCGTTTTTTACATTCGTCAGTTCAAAATAATATTTTGACGCATTTTCACCAGATTTTCGTGGATTGAATTTGTATGTTTTTCCACCATCCGAAGAAAGGACAGATGCCGTTACCTTAGAATCATCCAGATCATCCCTGGACTGGCTGACCGGTGAATACACATAATCACCACTGCCGGTTTTATCTGATGATCGAAGTACTTCACTGATTCCCAGCTCTCCGCTCTGGATCCTTGCACTCTGCGAATTTAGGAATGTAAGTCTTGTTGTGTTTTTTACACTGTCGATCGGATAGTTAAAAGCCAGCGAAACCTCCTCAAAGGTTTTGGCCTTGATCTCTTCCATGATATTCTGGGCTACTGTAGTCGCCTCCAGATAGATCCTCGATTTGCGGTTTATCCGTCCTGAGGTCACAAAGCTCTGAAGAAGAACCGCCGCCGTAATGGCAAAAATGGCAACGGCAACGATAACTTCGATCAGACTCATACCGGCATTTTTTCTTTTTTTCATTGATTTGCCGCTCCTTTAGCATTCTTCAAAAAACAGCATTAGAGGGGTATATGATTCTCCCCCTCTAATGTATATTTCGTATTTATTGTGCAGGCTGCGCCTCTGTCTCCGCAGTATCTGCCTGTGCTTCGGTGCTCTGTGCATCTGCATTTTGAGCATCAGTATTCTGTGTATCCATATTCTGATCGGATGCTTCAGCAGGTGCATTCTGCTCAACTGTACCAAAGATATTGGCGGTTCCGTATGCCACACTTCCGGCATCCGGTTCTGTGTAAGTACGGTCTGTTCCGGTCATCGAGAAGATATTTACGATGATTGTTCCGGTCAGGTTGCCAGTGGAAGTATCATAGGACGCATTGACATTGTCAAGTGTCATTCTTCCACTCTGGTCTGCAACGTAAAGCACAGCTTTCTTGAGACCTGCATAGGTTCCGTTAAACTGTAGAGTTACCTGCGTACGGTAAAGAACAGGTACCTGTGAATCGCTGCTCTGGTCTGCCACTGCAGCATCAGAAGCATTCTGAAGATTTTCCTCCGCCTGACTGTCGGTTCCTTCGATATTATCGATCTGCTCCTGCGTCTGTGCGTTCGCCTGCTCAGACATTGTCTGATCCTGTGACTGCGCCAGATCTTCCTCTGAACTTCCGTCAAGCGAAGCAACAAATTCCTTTTCACCAACGCCTACGTTTGTGATCTGGAATCCGAGTTCATTTTCCATCTTGTTTGCAAGTACGATTCCATCCTCCGGGCGTACATCTGCCGGAAATTCGGATATATATTCACTGATCTTATCTTTGATTGAAGCAGTCTCACTTACATAGAAATCCTTGTTTTCCGCAAGCTCAAGCAGATCCTGCAACTGCTCCTCCAATGCTCCGTTGAGGTCCTCTATCTGGTCTGCCTTCTCCATCTGCGGACGATATCCAAAATACCATCCCACGAAGAACACCAGAATGCCGATAAACATCAGCAGTATTTTTTTATCACGCATTGACACTTTCATGTCCTGTCTGCCTCCTTAGTTTGCTGTCTCATCGTCCATTGGTGCCGGATCTGAATAGGTACAGATCACACTCATGGATACGGTGCCGTCTTCACTTTCCTCCAGTCCTGTTGTGGTGACTGTTGAAAGACTCTCAAACGTACGAAGCTGCATCAGTGTGTTAGCTGCCGCCGATTTGCTTGAAACCCTCATAGAAAAGCTTACCTGTGTTCCGGTAGAACTGAATGTTTCTACGGTAATATCCGACGGCATCTTCTCTTCCATTTCTTCAAGGAAAGTCTTCAGCCTTCATTCGGAGTATTTGTATACTGATACATTCTCTGGAAATTTTCATAGTTGTACTTGGCATTGGTATATGCATAATAGATTGCTTCAATCGAACTCTCTTCATTTATCCTCTTATTCAGCTGATCCCGTACATGCTCCTGATACATTCTGCATCCAATACCAGCACCAGCCAGCACAACTCCACCAAGCACACCAACTGTGCAGACAAAAGCTGCACTTCTTAAATTCTCCGCTCTTTCTCCCTGCTTTTTGCTGATCTTCTCCATCAGATTCACACCGGAGACCTGTGGGGCCAGAACTGCAGTGTAAAGGAAGAGGCCTTCTCCCTTATCAAACTCCGGAAGCGTGCAGTTTTCCATATCATTGAGAATCATTATGTCATACTGTAATTCATTCTTAAAAAGTGTTCGAAGGCCTTTTACACCAGCACCTGCTCCACAGCACATAACAGAATCAAAAACAGTATCGGTATTTCGGGAAAGATAATAATCCATGATTCGGCCTATATTGCCAATCAGATAGCGAAAACTCTCAGTTATCTCGGCGCGGACATTGTCCATATCATCGTCTGAATTGTCCTCAATCCTGCCATCAAGAGTAGGAAAAACATATTTTTCTCTGTAGAGGGCAGCCAGTGCGCCTTCAGGAGTGAGTTCTTCTCCAAACTCCGGTAAGCTTCTCATAACCTCGATTGCGGATTCAAGTCCATATCCAACTGTACGCTGTAAGGTAAGCTCTCCATCTCGGATGATACTGATGTTTGTATTTCTCATCTCGACCTTAACCAACAGATGGGTACCTTCCATAAACTCGTTTCGAACTGCAGAATAGATACTGTCACCGGTACTGGTACAGCCCGCTACAGTAAGCCCTGCTGCTGCTGCCATTTCACTGAAAGCTGTGGATACCGACTTTGGTGCTGCATACACCATCAGGTGATACTGCCTGATCTCATTTTCTTCCTCGTTTTTCTTTGTCTCGATATCTATGATCGTATACGAAAGTACATAGTTTGATACATCAACCGGGAAATAATCGGTTGCGTTTGCCTCGATCAGGCTCTGGATCTGTCTCTTTTTGACAAAAGGAATTCTGACCTCACGGCTGGCAATCCTGGAAGAACCTGTTACGAAAAATACTTTTTTACTATGTATATTGTGCCGGGCAATTTCGTTCTTAAGAAGCTGTCCAAGTCCTTTTGTATCGCGGACCAGACCATCATCCACTGCGCCTGCCGGTACCGAACATGTAAAACAATTGAGGATTCGTTCTCCCCTGCCATGCGGTTCGACTTCCGCCACACGCATCTGTGAAGCTCCGATCTCTATGTTCAAAAAACGTGCCATTTCTTTCCTCCGTAGTTATAAATACTCAGTCACTAAAATATGAATTTCGATGTCATGTATAACGAGTTCGAAACTCATAGTTAAGTGGCTGATCAAAAGCTGTATCAGATGCCTAGAAGGCCCAGATACCAGCTGATCCATGCATTTCCCCATAGTGCCGACAATAAAAATCCCTGCCGACAGATATGGTCCCATTGCAAGCATACGTCCGGCACCACTGACTTTGATGCGGATCACATGTACCACAGAACCGATGATGCATCCCAGTACAAAAGCCAGAATGATCAGCTTCCATCCAAGGATCAGCCACAGGCTGCCATCAGTTTTACATCGCCTCCACCGATCGCGCTGCCGCCGCTTACCAGAAAAAGAATTTCCAGAAATGCGCTGACACATACTGCTCCGATCAGATGTGATGCAAAATTTCCTCTGTCGAGGATTGTTGCTGCTATTCCAAGGAAAAGCAGAAAGACATTGATTCCAAACGGAATCTCATAGGTGCGCCAGTCAATAAGACTAAGGGTCAGCAAAGCCGACACCATTAAGCAGTACAAGAGGCTGACCCAGGTCAGTCCATTGACTACACATACCACTACATAGAGTATTCCATTGAGGGCTTCTATGAGTGGATACTGCGCAGATATTTTTGATTTACAGTTTCGACATTTACCGCCCAGTACGATCCAGCTGAATACCGGAACCATGTCATACCATTTCAGCTTTCTCCCACAGGTCATGCAGTGGGAGGGAGCCGTTATGATTGATTCATGCAGCGGAAGCCTGTAGATACAGACATTCAGGAAGCTGCCGATTACGATTCCAAATATAAAGATTATGATGTACGGCACGGAATCTAAGAAAAGAAGCATAGGGGGTTCCTTTCGTGGGGGTGATTAGTCTTCTTTTACGTTGTTTTTAAGATCTTCTGGGGTATATGTTACTGTAACAGAACCATTTGGTGCAATTTTAATAACTGCTTTAAATCCATCTTTTCCCCAAGCTTTTGATTTTAAAGTTGTTTTCCCCAATTTGTACCTGCATATTCATTCAGTGCTTCCTTGATATTAGCAGATTTATCTGTTCCTGTTCCTCCAGTTTTAGTAAGAGTAGTCTCATTTGAAGTCATAGCAAGCGTATATGTAACTTCAGCAGTATCTACAATATCATATTTTCCATCAGCTGCAGCAACCTTTACTCCTGTTACTAAGTTATCTAAGTTAGCAGCATCTGCTGCTTTTCTTGATTTCTCAACATATTTTGTATACTGAGGTGCAAGAATTCCAACCAGGATTGCAAGGATTGCTACTACAATTACAAGCTCAACAAGTGTAAAACCTTTGTTGTCTTTTTTTCTCTCTTTAAGAAATTTAAACATATAACTCATTCTCCTTTGTCTCTTCTTCGTTGTCTGATCTTATGGTTTTTGAAAAGCCCTCTTTTTCATACCCTTCCATTGATCTTATTGTGAACGCGGTACCTATGCCTGCCGCGTGACAACCGTATTCTTGTGGAAACTTTTAATGCGGTTCCCAATCGCATCGCATATCGCCGCTGTACGGGACTTTTATTACAGGTTATCGAGGCCATTATACATTGTGGCGATTGGCATGATTACGGCGATTACCAGTGTACCTACGATCAGTGCCATAAAAACAATAATCAGTGGTTCCATGGCTGCAAGGACGCTCTGGGTTGTAATCTCGACTTCTTCGTCGTAGTAATCGGCGAGTTTGGCGAGCATTTCTTCCATGTTACCGGTCTCTTCACCGATTCCTGTCATGTGGTAGACCATCGGAGGAAATACTTCGCTGGCCTGCAGTGGTTCGGAGAGCGGGATACCTCGCATAACATCTGCCTTAGCCTTCTGCAGGGCATTTTTATAATGAACATTACTGATGACCTTGGTGCAGGTGTCAAGGCATTCCGGAGTCGATATACCGGATGCCATCAGGGTGCTCATGGTTCTTGCAAACCTTGCACAGGCTGTCTTGACTGTAAGCTTGCCGAAGAGCGGCATCTTCATCTTGATATAGTCGATCTTCCATCTTCCCAGCTCTGTTCGGTAGATCAGTCTGTATGCAGCAATCACTCCAACAAGCACCAGCAGGATCATGTACCAGTGCCCAACCGTCCATTTGCTGACATTCATGACTCCCATTGTAAGAGCCGGCATCTCTACATCCAGATCTGCGAACATATCAATGAAAATCGGAATAACATAGAGCAGCATAACGGCAATTACACCGATGACTGCGCATATCAGTATAATAGGATAAATCGTTGCTTTGCGGATCGTTGCCTTGAGCTTGGCTTCTTTTTCAAAATGGATTGCCATTCTTTCAAAAGAGGTATCCAGGCTTCCTGATGATTCACCAGCCTGTACCATATTTACAAGCATCGCCGGAAAAATATCCGGGAATGCTGACATAGAATCCGCAAGTGTATTACCTTTTTCTACGTTCGTCAGTACTTCAGCGATACCTTTTTTAAGCCATTTATTCTCAGTCTGCTCAGTCATCATCTGCAAGGCTTCCTTCATGGGAACACCTGCCTGTGTAATGCTGACAAACTGACGGCAAAAAACGCTCAGGTCTCGCGGCTTGACTTTTGCACCGATCGAGATATCCAGATCTTTGTTCAGGACTCCCTGCTCCTTGATCTCAACCGGAAAAAGTCCATCTTTTTTCAGCTGCTGTGAAACTTCTTCACTGCTCTGGGCTTCTATCCTGCCTCGTTTCTCCCTGCCGTTCTGATCAACGCAACGTAGGTATAACCGGGCATTTACTCAGTCCTTTCTGTTATAGTTATATAGTTCAAAATTTACCTTTTTATTCATTGCAACCGGATCCTGTGCATATGTCTGTACGGCATCTG
>ENA-OQCO01000269-OQCO01000269.1-human-gut-metagenome-genome-assembly--contig:-NODE-269-length-30341-cov-2.449096_pt1 | contig 30341 bp, 29 predicted proteins | sample MGYA00242500_ERZ504582 | MGnify/ENA primary metagenome ERZ504582 (study PRJEB26092, sample SAMD00036346) | human gut metagenome | host: Homo sapiens | study: EMG produced TPA metagenomics assembly of... | reverse complement strand
CTTTCTGTGTTTTTCTTCACGAAAAAAGCAGTAAAATACTGATGCTTTTAAGTTTTTTGAAAAAATTAAAAAAATTTACGAAAAGAGGAAAAATAACAACGATTACGAAAGCGTATAAGGAATGAAAAAACAGTTCGAATAATGAAAGGTCTATAGATGAAAAGTAAGGATGCACAAAAATCCGGTTGTTGCATAAAATAGCAGGAGAGAAATTTCTGGGAGAGAAATATCAATATGGGACGGGATCTGACCAAATGTCATCCACATTTACAGAAACTGGCGAAAGAACTGGTGATTGTCTGCGAAAAACAGGGATGTCCGATCGGAATCGGAGAGTGTTTTCGGACGGTACAGGAACAAAACCGACTGTATGACCAGGGAAGAACCAAGCCGGGTCCGGTGGTGACCAATGCACCGGGGAGTACCTATCGCTCCATGCATCAGTGGGGAGTGGCTTTTGATGTCTATCGAAAGGACGGAAAAGGAGCCTATAACGAGTCGGGAAATTATTTTCAGAGAGTCGGAGCTATCGGAAAATCGTTGGGTCTGGAATGGGGTGGAGACTGGAAATCCATTGTGGATAAACTACATTTTCAGCTGCCGGACTGGGGAAGTACCTCGGAAAGACTGCGAAAAGAGTATGGAAATATCTATGCTTTTCAGGCAACCTGGCCGGAATCGGATACATCGACCGGAAAAACCACATCTTCCGGAACGGAGGATCCGCATACAGAAGTGAGGCACTGACAGCGGACAGTACACAGAGAGAATGGATCCTGGCACTGCAAATAGAACTGATCCGGCAGGGATATCAGCCGGGAACCATTGACGGGATTCCCGGTTCGCGGACACTGATGGGCTGTCCAACGGTTCGGAAAGGTGCGAAAGGAGAACTTACGCGGTGGATTCAGAAACGGCTGTCTCTCTATCTGAATGTGTGCAGCGAAGGAGGGCAGACAGACGGAATTTTCGGAGAAAAAACGGAACAGAATATCCGAAATTTTCAGAAAACCAAAGGACTGTCGGCAGATGGCATTGTAGGGGAAAAGACTTGGAGTGCCCTGTTGCAAAGCAGGGAAAAATAAGGTATCATGACAGACAGAGAATACAATTCGGATTAAATAATAAGAAGAAAGTAAGTTGAGATGACGGGAATAACTGTAAAAGTACTGAACAGATACGGAAAAAGAAAGAGAGGAAAAAAATATGGTACGGGTAGGAATGGGATATGATGTACATAAACTGACGGAAGGACGGGACCTGATCCTTGGCGGTGTGAAGATACCGTGGGAGCTGGGACTTCTGGGACACTCGGATGCGGATGTGGTTGTTCATGCGATCATGGATGCACTTCTGGGTGCAGCAGCACTCCGGGATATCGGAAGACATTTCCCGGATACAGATCCGCAGTATAAAGGAATCTCAAGTATCCTGTTATTGCAGAAAGTGGGAGCTTTATTAAAAGAAAAGGGCTATCAGATTGTAAATATTGATGCCACGATCATTGCACAGAAACCGAAGTTACTGCCTCACATCGATCAGATGATCAAAAATGTGGCAGATGCACTGGAACTTTCCGAAGACCAGGTCAATATCAAAGCAACCACAGAAGAGGGACTTGGATTTACCGGTACACTGCAGGGTATTTCATCCCAGGCGATCTGCTGCATACAAACGGCACAGGATTGACAAAAAAGCAGGAATCTTATAGAATAATACAGACAAAGAGGTCACAGGTACTGTGGCCTTTCTTTTTTTATACGGGAAGTTGCAAAGAACATTTCACTTATGAAAAAAAGAGAGCTATTGGTTAATTGTGCTGCTTTTTGGGGTTTCCAAGGACAATTTTATGTGAAAACTGGACGATTCTATATAGCTTCTGTACGATAAAAAAGATATAATTTTGTTAAAAGAAAGGAAAAAATCACAGACGATTGTGAAAAAGAACGAAGGAGGAAAAATATGAATAAGAAAAAAGTGGTAGCGTGTTTATTGGCAGCAACTATGACAGCCGGTATGCTGGCAGGCTGTGGTGGAAGTTCAGGAAGCAGTGATTCATCTTCCTCTTCCTCAGGCGGAAAAGATAAACTGACTTTTTGGTTCCCGACCTTTGCATCTGCGGACGGAGAAGTGACAGACGAAGAATTCTGGAACGAAAAGATGGATGCGTTTGAGAAAGAGAATAATTGTGAAGTAAACGTAGAGATTATTCCGTGGGATAATTATGAAGAAAAATATCTGACCGGTGTAAATTCCAACGACGGACCGGATGTAGGATATCTGTACATGGAAATGTTCTATGACTATATCGATATGGGTGCCTTGGCAGACATCGATGAATACTTTACAGATGATGAAAAAGCAAATTACCTGTACTACGATCTGGGAAATATCCAGGGTGGACAGTATGCACTGCCTGTAGTTGTTGGTAATCCGAGACTTCTGGCTGCAAACATGGATATCCTGAAAGAAGCGGGTGTGGATGCCGTTCCGACCAACTGGGATGAACTGAAAGCGGCATGCGAAGCAGTAAAAGCAAGTAATCCGGATGTTGCACCGCTGAGTGCGACCTGGGGAAGTACCCATTATGGAGCACTGAACGAAGTATACTGGCCATATTTCTGGGGAGCTGGTGCACAGATTGTTGATGAAGACGGTAATCTGACCATCGATTCTGAGGCCGGTCTGAAAGCGACACAGTTCCTTGCAGATATGAAAGAAGAAGGCCTGATTCCAGAAACAAGTACTTCTACAGATGACTCTCTGGAACCATTCAAGAATGGTGAAGCTGCTATGACAGTCGAAGCATCCAGCAACCTGGCAAAAGTAGATGGAATCAACTGGGATTATTCTATTCTGTCCGGTCCGGAAAATACAAAGACATTTGTAGCATCAGACAGTCTGGTACTGTTTAACAAATGCAAAAACAAAGATCTTGCCATCAAACTTATGAAATATGTGACCAGCAAAGGTGTAATGGCAGATTTCCATGAAAGAGTATCTGAGCAGCCGCCGATCACTGCAGACGATACCTACAGCGGAGATGAGAAATTTACCGATCTGTTCACAAATCAGACAGACAAGTTCCAGTCACTGCCGGTATTTAAAGGCGCAAGTTCCATGTATGATACCCTGTATAAGAATATGCAGTCTATGATGCTTGGTGAACTGACTCCGGAAGAAGTTCTGAAAAACACAACAGAATACTATGACTCCAATCTGAAATAATCAGATGGAAATTTAGTTAGAGAAGGTTAGTAATAAAAGGGGGATGGTGCATAGGAGTAACCGGTGTACCGTCCCTCTCGTTTCACAATGGGGCAAACAAGATAAAAAGGAGAAATGACATGTCAAGAAAAACAAAAGAAGCAGTACAGGGAGTTATTTATATTCTCCCGAGTTTTGTATTGATTTTGATTTTTTGTATTATTCCGATTTTCATGTCCGGCTATTTCAGTTTTACAGAATATAATATTATGAATTCGCCGAAATTTGTAGGACTTGATAATTATATCAAAATGTTTAAAGACAGTTATGTGACAGATGCAGCCAAAAATACTCTGCTGTATGTGGTTATGACTGTTCCGGTACAGACGATTCTGGCACTGGCATTTGCAGCTTTTCTGGCAGCAAAGATACAGAATAAAAAAGGTGAATTCTTACGAAGTGTTATGTTTATTCCGGTTATCGCATCTGCAGTTACCGCAGGTACGGTATGGAGAATCATCCTGAATACAGATGGTGGTTTTCTGAATAACATTCTGAATTTCTTCCATATTTCTTCTGTTAACTGGCTGGGTAGTACCAAAACTTCTCTGTTAAGTATCTGTATTGTTGCAGTATGGAAAAACGTAGGATATTTTCTGGTTATCTATTATGCGGGTATCATGGGAATCCAGAAAGATCTGTATGAAGCGGCAAGAGTGGATGGAGCGACACCGCTGCAGCAGTTTACCAAGATTACGCTCCCGGTATTAAAACCGATCACGTATCTGGTAGTTACCCTTGGTATTATCTGGTCCTTCCAGGTATTCGACCTGGCTTACCTGATGACAGGTGGAGGCCCTGGTCATTCCAGTGTCACTCTGGTTATGGGTATCTATAATGCAGCGTTTAAACAGTACAAAATGGGATATGCATGTGCAATGGCCATGTTCCTGTTACTTATGATTATTATCATCAATGTAGTGGAAGATCTGTTCTTTAAAGAGAAAAAGGAGGCGAAATAGACATGAAGAAAAAACAGAAATGGACCGTTTTTTCCATCCTTGGATTATTGATTTTGTTAGTCTTTGCAGCTATCTGTATCGCACCTTTTATCTACATGGTAATCATGTCATTCACCCAGTCTACCACGCTGATGTTACACTGGAGTGATATTAACTTTGGAGATTTTACAAACTTTAACTACGTACTGGAAAAGACAGGATTTATCAGAGCACTGACAAACAGTGTGATCGTTGTATTCTGTTCCTGTCTGTTTAACTGTATTATTGCATCCATGGCAGCCTATGGATTTGCAAAGAAAAAATTTCCGGGCAACAAGATGATTTTCCGTATGTATCTGCTGACCCTGATGATTCCGGGACAGGTAACGATGATTCCGGTATTCATCATGATGAACAAAGCGGGACTGACCAATACATATTTTGCTCTGATTGTTGTCATTTTGAATGCATTCGGTGTATTCCTGATCCGTCAGTTTATGGATACGGTACCGGATGAACTGTTGGAAGCTGCGAAAGTAGACGGATGCCCGGAGTACCGGATCTTTATTCAGATCGTTATTCCGCTGATCAAACCCGTACTGATTTCACTGATTGTATTCACCTTTGTAACTTCCTGGAATGATTTCCTGTGGCCGTTGGTATCCACATCCAATTCCGATATGTATACCCTGACGGTAGCTTTGTCTCTGTTAAAAACACAGTACCAGACAAACTATGGTCTGATCATGGCAGGTGCAACAGTATCTTTCCTGTTCCCGTTCATCATGTATGTGTTCTTACAGAAACAGTTCGTGGAAGGTATTGCGCTGAGTGGTATTAAAGGTTAAAAAATTAAAAATGTATAAGGGGGTAGCTATGGAACTGTTAAAAGTTAAAAAATTACTTCGCTGGAAAAAGTGTTCCCGGATCAGGAGCCGAGTGGAGAGGGAATGGAAGATGTGATCACCGCACTGAAAAAGAGACGGTATCTTTCCAGATGGCTTACTACTGGGTGGTGAGAGAAAAGGAAGAGCACAGGTGCAGGTGACGGCCGATGACAAAGAGCAGGTACGTGTGAGAAGTGTCCGCCTGGTTCCTTGTGAATATCCGGCACATATGGTGTCAGATGAGGATTATCTGACTACCAAACCGGGTCTGTATCCGGATCTGCTGAGTGAGATCCAGCCGTGGGGTGTGGAACTGATCAGCGGACAGTGGAAGAGTCTTTGGATCGATGTGGACACCACAGGACTCGCTGCCGGAGACCATACCATAAAAGTGGATATGGTAGTGGAAGGAGAAGTTCTGGGCAGTTCGATAGAGTTGATTCATGTAGTAGATGCAGAACTTCCGGAGCTGGCAGTACCACACACAGAGTGGTTTCATTCGGATTGTCTGGCAAATTATTACGGCGTGGAAGTGTTCAGTGAGGAATACTGGAAGATCGTGGAAAATTTTGTACGCACAGCCGTAAAAAGAAAATGTAACATGTTGCTGACGCCGGTATTTACTCCTCCTCTGGATACAGCAATCGGTGGAGAGAGACGTACCGTACAGCTGGTAGATGTACATGTGACAGAGAACGGATATACCTTCGGTTTCGATAAGTTCGAGCGATGGGTAGATATGTGTAAACGCTGTGGTATCAAATATTATGAGATTTCTCATCTGTTCAGCCAGTGGGGAGCAACGATGGCTCCGAAGGTTATGGGTGAGAAAGATGGAGAACTGGTGCAGCTGTTTGGATGGGACACAGAAGCAGCAGGAAAAGAATACAGTGAGTTCCTGCATCAGTTCCTGGCAGCACTGAAACCGGAACTGGAGAAACTGGGAATCTCTGAGGTGGCATATTTCCATATTTCTGACGAGCCTTCCCGGGAGCAGTTTGATTCTTATAAAGCAGCCAAAGAAGTTGTAGAAAAAGATCTGGAAGGTTATCAGATGATGGATGCGCTGTCCGATTACGAATTCTATGAAAAAGGTCTGGTATCCCAGCCGGTATGCGCAGTCAACCATATTCAGCCATTCCTGGAGAAACGTCCGGAAAAGCTGTGGGGATATTATTGCACCGGACAGTACGTGGATGTAACAAACCGTTTCATCGTACAGCCGGGTTACCGTACCAGAATCCTGGGTACGCAGATGTACAAATACCAGCTGGATGGATTCCTGCACTGGGGCTACAACTTCTACAATGCAGAACATTCCATCTTCCCGATCGACCCATATCGCTGTACGGATGCAGCAGGGGCATTTCCGTCAGGAGATCCTTTTTTGGTATACCCGGGAGCTGACAAAGAGCCGGAAGAATCTCTGCGTATCATGCTGATGGATGAGGCAATGAGCGATCTTTGTGCCATGAATTATCTGGAAGAACTTGCAGGAAGAGATGTGGTTATGAAGTGTATTGAACCGGAAGGTGGAGAGAAGGTAGAGTTTGAGTCTTATCCGAGAAGTATTGCTTATCTGGTGGAGATGAGGAAGAAAGTGAATCGGGAGATTGAGAAGAGAGTGAAATAAGTTGTAACAAGACGGACGCAGCAAGTAGTCACCTGCCGCTGTTTTGTTGCAACCGGGAGAAAAGAGTGTGTGAAAAAGGGAAGGCATTCGGTTTTGGCTGAATGTCTTCCCTTTTGTTTTTTGTTGATTTATGTTATTTGTTACCTACACGAATTATTGATGATAAAAGCCGCATCGTGTAGGGTGGTGATTTAATTGCTATTCTGTGTCGGAAAAGTTTTTTACGGAGGAAGCGTATTCCGACGGTGTCATCCGGGTGAATTTTTTGAATTGCAAAGAAAAATACTGGTAGGAGGAATAGCCTAGCATATCGGAAATCTGAGTGTAGTTATATCGCCTCTGGCGGATCATTTTCTGGGCGGTTTCGATTTTCAGGCGGCAGAAGTAGTCGATAACGCCGCAGCCTGTTTTTTCATGAAACATTTTCTGCAATTGTGAACGCCCTACAGAATTTTCCTTGCAGATCTGAACAACCGACAGATGCTCAGAAAGATTTCGCTGTAGATACTGTATGATTTCCTGGAAGACTTCATCGGTATCTCTGCGGATCATCGGGTGATCGCTGAATGGCGGGCTGGCAACCGGATCGATAGCAGGCGGTGTGCTGTAGCGACGCTGCAGACTGATCAGAAGCAGTTCAAGCGACAAAAAAATAATCTGTTCACTGCCGAAATCATGAACGGAATTGCGTTCCAGCAGGCAGATGTTAGGATTGTTTAATGGTGTATAAAAAGTTTTTCTGGTTTCAGAGATAATCTGCCCCAGATAAAACCGTTCGTTCTGATTCAGAGATACCCGGCAATTTTCAAAGAACTTCATGCAGGGATTTGTGCATTCAAAAGAAACTACGACGAGATTCGGAGAAGTTTCTCCGTCTCCCCGCAATGCATGAAATTCATTTGGCTTATGAAAAATCATCTCATTAGAAGCAAGAAGGACTTCTTTATCACCCGCGGTCACGAAAAGATTGCCGCTGTCTACGAAGACAAATTCCCAAAAATCGTGAGATTCCCCGTCAAATACATAGTCTTTCATATATTCAAAATAGTGAATGGAATAGATCTTGCGAATATGAAGATCTTCCCTCAGAGTAATACTTTCGTAATTTGGCATTCTTGTCACCTCAGAAGTTATGAATACTAATAACACTTGTAACTGTTCATTACCTTTACAATTACAAAACAAAACTATTTTCAATATTATAGCATAAATAAAACAAAAGACAAAAGAAATTAGAATCAAAATACAGGCGGTAGGAGTTGACAAAACTACTTTTTTTTCATAAACTATAAGGCAGAAAGCATGAGAAAAGCGAAGAACGGAAAGAGTATCTGAAAGAGGAACCACAGAGAGGGACAGTCACTGGCTGGAAGCAGTCCCGGGGAATCGTCGGTGAAGTGCATCCGGGAGCTGATACGGTGAAAGAGAGTAGCCGGATCCGCAGGCAGGCGTTAAGGGCAGAAAGTGGAAGACGGATCCGGAAGATACGTCTTCAAAAAGAGTGGAACCACGGATGACTTCGTCTCTTATTGAGACAGTCATCCTTTTTTCTGTTTACAGAAAATAAAATGGAGGGGAACAATGAGTTTTATCAGTCATATCAAAGAAGAGTTCCAGGTGATTCAGGAACGAGACCCGGCAATCAAGACACCTTTGGAAGTGCTGTTATATCCGAGCTTTCGGGTGATGATCAAATACAGACGGGCACACAAATTATATCTGAAAGGTCATTACTTTCTGGCACGGTGGATCTCTCAGCGTGCAGCCAGAAAGACCGGGATTGAGATTCATCCGGGCGCTACGATTGGAAAAGGACTGTTCATTGACCATGGAAGCGGTGTGATCATTGGAGAAACTACGATCATTGGCGATAATGTAACCTTATATCAGGGTGTTACCCTGGGGGGGAACGGAAAAGAAACCGGCAAGCGGCACCCGACTCTGGAAGACAACGTTATGGTGAGCGCAGGAGCAAAAATCATCGGTTCTTTCACTGTCGGAGCCAACTCCAAGATCGGAGCCGGATCTGTTGTGATCGAGGAGGTGCCACCGAACTGTACCGTAGTAGGTATTCCGGGACGTGTGGTTCGTCAGAAAAATATGAAAGTACCGAGAACCAGTATGGATCACTGTCATCTGCCGGATCCGGTGCTGGATGATCTGAAAACGTTGCAGAAGGAATACACGGAAGTGACCAACCGACTGCTGGAAGTGGAAAAAGAACTTCGTTTTATCAAAAATAAAAAAGGAGAATAATAAGATGAAACTGTATAATACACTGACAAAGAAAAAAGAAGAATTCGTACCATTACAGGAAGGTAAAGTTACCATGTATGTCTGTGGACCTACGGTATATAACTTTATCCATATCGGTAACGCCCGTCCGATGATTGTTTTCGACACCGTGCGCCGTTATATGGAATATAAGGGATATGAAGTAAATTTCGTATCTAATTTTACTGATGTAGACGATAAAATCATCAAAAAATCCATCGAAGAAGGCGTAAGTGCAGAAGAAGTCTCAGAACGTTATATCAAAGAATGTAAAAAAGATATGGCGGATATGAATGTAAAACCGGCCACTACCCACCCACAGGCAACGCAGGAGATCGATGGTATGATTGCCATGATCGAAACACTGATGGAAAAAGGATATGCGTATGATGTAAACGGAACGGTATACTTCCGTACCAGAAAGTTTGAAGAATATGGAAAATTATCTCACAAAAATCTGGATGATCTGAGATCCGGTAATCGTTCTCTTCTGGTGTCCGGCGAAGATCAGAAAGAAGATCCGCTGGATTTCGTCCTGTGGAAACCGAAAAAAGAAGGAGAACCTTTCTGGGTATCTCCATGGGGTGAAGGACGTCCGGGATGGCATATCGAGTGTTCAGTGATGGCAAAAAAATATCTGGGTGAGGAAATCGATATTCATGCTGGTGGGGAGGATCTGATTTTCCCGCACCATGAAAATGAGATCGCGCAGAGTGAGTGCTGTAACGGAAAGACTTTTGCTCATTACTGGCTGCATAATGGTTTCCTGAATATTGATAACCGCAAAATGTCCAAATCCCTGGGCAACTTCTTTACCGTAAGAGAAATCGGTGAACAGTATGATCTCCAGGTGCTGAGATTCTTCATGTTAAGCGCACATTACAGAAGCCCGATCAACTTCAGCAGAGAGATCATGGAATCTTCTAAGAATGCTCTGGAACGTATTATGACTGCAGTTTCCAATCTGACACATCTTGCACAGGAAGCAGCTGTGGATGTTCTGTCAGATGAAGAGGAAAAACTGCTTGCAGAGATTCCTGTGTACCGCAAAAAATTAGAAGATGCCATGGATGATGATCTGAATACCGCAGATGCAATCTCTGCAATCTTTGAACTGGTTAAATTTGCCAATACCAATGCAAATGATGCTTCTTCCGGAGCGTTTGTCACAGCACTGAAAAAGGAGATTGTTGCATTAAGTGATGTATTGGGTCTTCAGGTAGAAAAGAAAGAAGAAAATCTGGACGCTGAGATCGAAAAAATGATCGAAGAACGTCAGGCAGCAAGAAAAGCCAGAGACTTCAAACGTGCCGATGAGATCCGTGATGAACTGTTGGCACAGGGAATTATTCTGGAGGATACCAGAGAGGGCGTAAAATGGAAACGAGCATAACATATCTGAAAGAACAGTTTCAGTTGAAGGATCCGGATATCCGTTCTTACTCTCCGCTGACACTTGCCTATATCGGAGACGGGATCTATGAGTTATATATCCGCACCATCCTGATCAAACAGGGCAACTGCCAGGTGAATAAGCTGCATAAACAGGCAAGCCGGTTGGTAAAAGCTCAGGCACAGTCGGAGATGGTGCAGGTGCTGGAGCTACATTTTACCCAGGAAGAAGAAGCAGTCTACAAGAGAGGTCGAAATGCAAAGTCCTACACTACAGCGAAGAATGCAACTACAGGGGATTATCGCCGTGCGACGGGATTTGAGGCGGTTATGGGGTATCTGTATCTGACGGATCAGTACTGCAGAATGATTGATCTGATCAAAATGGGATTGGAGGCACTGAAAGATGGAAAATAAAATCGAAGGAAGAAACGCGGTTTTAGAGGCATTACGCGCGGGAAAACCGATTGACAAATTATATGTTCTGGATGGATGTCCGGACGGACCGGTGAGAACCATTATCCGGGAAGCAAAAAAAGGCGATACGATCATCAATTATGTAAAAAAAGAACGCCTGGATCAGTTATCTGAAACGGGTCATCACCAGGGTGTTATTGCGATGGCGGCTTCGTACGAGTATGCTACAGTGGAAGATATTCTGGAAAAAGCCAGGGAAAAAGGGGAAGCTCCTTTTATTTTCGTACTGGATAATATCGAAGATCCGCATAATCTGGGAGCTATGATTCGAACAGCGAATCTGGCAGGTGCACACGGTGTAATCATTCCAAAACGAAGAGCAGTGGGGCTTACTCCGACTGTTGCCCGTACTTCAGCAGGGGCAATCAATTATACACCGGTTGCAAAAGTAACCAATTTAAAACAGACCATGGAACAACTGAAAAAAGAAGGCATGTGGTTCGTATGTGCAGATATGGACGGTACGCCGTATTATCAGATGGATCTGAAAGGACCGATGGGTCTGGTAATCGGAAACGAAGGAGAAGGAGTCAGCAGATTAATCAAAGAAACCTGTGATTTTGTAGCCTCGATTCCGATGAAAGGAGATATTGATTCCCTGAATGCTTCTGTGGCAGCAGGGGTTCTGGCTTTTGAGATCGCCCGTCAGCGTGGATAACAGTGAGGAAAACAGGATGAAGAAATATACAGAGTACACAGACGAGGAACTGGTGGAACTGCTTCGGCAGGGGGATACAGAGGTTATGGATTATCTGCTGGAAAAATACAAGTTTGTTGTACGCCAGAAAGCCCGTGTTCTCTATCTTGCAGGAGGAGAAGCGGATGATCTGATTCAGGAAGGAATGATCGGACTCTTCAAAGCGATCCGGGATTATCGCGGGGATAAAGAGGCTTCTTTTTATACGTTTGCCCAACTGTGTGTGGACCGGCAGATGTATAATGCCATCCAGTCATCCACCAGGCAGAAACATCAGCCACTGAATTCCTATATTTCTATGAATGGAGAAGAATGGGAAACACAGATGGGCAGTAAAACAGAACAGAGTCCTGAGACAATCATTATTGCACAGGAAAATGCCGTGCAGATGGAAGAAAAAATCAGAAAACAGCTAAGTACTTTTGAAAATGAAGTTCTGACACTTTATCTGGATGGAAATAATTATCAGCAGATTGGTGAAAAAATGAACAAATCATCCAAGTCCATTGACAATGCTCTGCAAAGAATCAAGGGTAAGGTCCGGGAGAGTCTTGGAAGGAAAAAATAAAATATTTAAAAAAATCTGAAAAATATGAAAATTATGCTTGACTTTTTCCGGAGCTTTTGCTAAACTATCTAACTGTAGCGGACAGATAAAAACGCTGCAGATGCTGATGTGGCTCAGAGGTAGAGCACTTCCTTGGTAAGGAAGGGGTCACGGGTTCAATTCCCGTCATCAGCTTACAAAGCTCCTTGAAGTGATTCAGGGAGCTTTTTTGACTTACAGGAATTGTTTTCTGTAAAGCAAAAATGTTTTTATGAAGATCCGGTAAAGGATATAACGGGGAAAGAAAGGAGAAGATATTTTATGGTAAGAAAAACAAAGGTAGCAGTCGTAGAACATCCGCGTGGAGGAGAAGGCAGTGTGGAATTTCACCACATTGTATCTGAAGAAGAACTGAACGGACACGGTTCCATGTATGCCATGGCAGTACTTCGTCCGCACAGCAGCGTTGGCTGGCATCAGCATGTGGGGAATACAGAACCTTATTTCATTTTAAAGGGGAAAGGGGTATTTGTGGACAATGATGGTACAAGAACAGAGGTAGAGCCTGGAGATGTATGTGTGATCGAAGTGGGACAGAGCCATTCTCTGGAGAATCCAAATGACGAAGAACTGGTATTTATGGCGTTAGTTTACAATGCATAAACAGACATACCGGTACGAGGCAATCAAATATCCGTCTAACGAAGATGTGTTTTTCAATGTCCTGTGGCACAACAGGGATTACACTGCACCTCACTGGCATAACGGGCTTGAGATTCTGTATCTGCTGGAGGGAAGTGAAGACTGTTATCTGGGAGAGGAAGAATGCATCCGGATGAAAAAAGGAGACTTTCTGGTAATTAATTCCCGGGTGGTACACAGTGTTCAGTGTCCACGACAGTGTAAGGAGATGCTGATACAGATCCCTTATCCGATGATGAAACGGTTTATTCCTCAGATCGACGGGCTGGAATTTGTCTGTGAAAAGATCACCGGAAGAAAGCACCGGATGGATACGTTTATGGTGGAGAGAGCACTGAGTGCTCTTGCAGAACTGCATCCTTTTCGGTCGCCGGAAGAAACTCTGGAGTTCTACAGCCGGATATATCATCTGCTGGCTGTACTGGTAAAAGACTTCAGCGTATCGGTTACTTCTGATAAGATGGAAATATCAGAAAAATATATGGAACGACTGGGAATGATCACTTCATATGTGAAGGAACATTATACGGAAGAAATTTCGCTGCAGGAGATTGCACGGCTGGTTTCTCTGAATCCGGATTATTTCACGCGATTTTTTAAGAAATATATGGGCATGACATTTCTGGATTATGTGAATTCGGTGAGAATGGAACATGTTGTCAGAGATTTGCAGAGAACAGATCTGAGTGTCCAGAAGCTGCTGGAGATTCATGGTTTCACTAATTATAAATTATTTATGAAAATGTACAAATCCAGATTTGAGAGTACACCGGGAAAGATGCGAAGATACCGGAAAGAACAGAAGATAGAAGATTAACAGACGAAAGAGATCTGCCGGCAAAGAACCGGAAGATCTCTTTTAAAGTTGCGTTGCATATCAATAATTGATCCGGTGGATCAATTTTGATTTCCTCCGGGAAGATAGGACGGTTGTAGTTGTATGGGGATGTGGTTACTGTGGGGAAACTTTGCTCTGATCGACTTTACGTTGTGGGTAAGTTCGATTATAATGGAAAAAGGTAACTGTTCAGTAACTTCACAGTTACGGAAAAAGATCAAAGGGAAATATGTGGGGAAAGAAAAGGGGAGAAAGAAATCATGAGTGAAATAACAGAACAAAATCAGGATCGGCTGATCATCGTGATTCCGGCATATAACGAGGAAGAAAACATAGAAAATGTAGTAGCACAGTGGCATCCCATCGTGGAAAAAACAGGAGGGGACAGTCGACTGTTTGTCATCAATGACGGAAGTACAGATCGGACGCAGGAGGAACTGGATCATCTGCAGGGAAGATATCCGCAGCTTCGCACGGTAAAAAAAGAAAACCAGGGACACGGTGCCACTATTTTATATGGCTACCGCTGTGCGATTGCGGAAGGGGCAGATTATATTTTTCAGACGGATTCTGATGGACAGACTCTGCCGGAAGAATTCTGGAAGCTGTGGGCAGACAGGAAAAAGTGTGGGCTTTTGATTGGAAGCAGAAAAAGAAGACAGGACGGCTGGCAGCGGATCTTTGTGACACGGGTTCTTCGACTGGTGATCCTTGTGACATTTCACTGCTGGGTGGAAGATGCCAATACACCGTTCCGGCTGATGCGGGCTGCAGAACTGGAAGAAGTTTTAAAAGAGATTCCACCACAGTATTTTCTGGCAAATGTACTGATGACGGTGCGATATACAAAAGAAGGACGGCGGGTAATGTATTATCCAATTACATTCCGTCCGCGACAGGGTGGAGTCAATTCCATCAATATGAAAAAAATTGTAAAAATCGGTAAAACAACACTAAAAGACTTCCGGAAGTGGGGAGGTGCGAAACAGTGAATGAGAAAAGAAAGGGAATATGGAAAGCTGTTGTACTGACGGTGCTTTTTATGAGTGCACAGGTCCTGTTAAAAGAGGACGGAAAAGTATTTGCTGTCTGGTGGCTGACCATACTGGTGCTTGGATGGTGCAGTTTTCCGCTTTGTCAGTATCTTTTTTCCGGATTTCGTGACAGAGGATATCTGGTGACAAAGATATTCGGTATTGCAGGTGCGGGATTTCTGATGTGGCTGGGAGCAAGTACAGGAATTGTGCCGTTTACGCATGTGGGCTGTCTTGTAAGCACAGGTGTGCTGGCAGCTGTCTGCTGGGGTGTCTGGATTGCGCTAAAGAAACAGAAGATAAAAGACAAAATGTCCTGGAAATTTACAACTGAATGGTTCCAGACAGTGCTGGATGATGAACTGGTATTTATCTTATTCTTTCTTCTATGGACTTATGTGGCAGGATTTCGCCCGGCAGCGTACGGAACAGAAAAGTTCATGGACTATGGGTTCATGATGGCGATGATGCGCAGTACCACACTTCCGGCGAAGGATCTGTGGTATGCGGGAGCAAAAATCAACTATTATTATGGCGGACAGTATTTTGCTGTATTTTTAACGAAACTGACCAATACGCAGGTGGCACAGACTTACAATCTGATGCGGACACTGGTGGCAGGGTTTTGTTTTTCCGTTCCGTTTGCTTTGGTACGCCAGATGGTACTTGACAGCTGGAAAAGAGAAAAACCGGCACTGCTTGGCGGTGCCCTTGCGGGGGCAGGGGTATCTCTTGCCGGAAATATGCATTATGTGGTGATCGGAAAACTTCTTCCGTGGATCCGGGAGATCTTTCATCTGCCAAAAGGGGATTATACTTACTGGTTTCCGAATTCCACCCGTTATATCGGCTATTATCCGGCGGGAAATGATAAAACGATTCATGAATTCCCTTCCTACTCCTTTGTTTTGGGTGACTTACATGCCCATGTGGTCAATCTGATGTTTGTGGTGGCACTGATCAGTCTGGTTTATGCGATGATGCAACATTACAGCGGAAAAAATGCGCTGCAGGCGGAGGTGACAGGAAACAGGAATTTTATAAAAACCAGGTAGCGGCAGCTCTGACAGATCCCTACGTGCTGGTGTTTGCTTTTCTGATCGGTATGTTTCACTGGACGAATTACTGGGATTTTGTCATCTACTATGTGATGGGTGGCATGGGAGTAATCTGGTGCAACTGCCAGAACTATAAAGAACTGGAAAAACCGCATCGTATGAGAATGACGATGGGAATCAGCCTGCTTCATGCGGTATGGGTATTCTTACTGGCAAACATAGCTGCACTGCCGTTTACTTTGCAGTTTCAGAGCATGGTCAGTGAAGTGGCACTTGCACAGAATCATTCCAGACCATATCAGTACTGGCTGATCTGGGGACTTCCGGTCATCGGGACAGTACTTTTTTTCTGGTGTGTGAAACGGGAAGGTGCGAAAAAAGCGGATGCTTTCGGTGTGTTGCTGGGGATCTCGGCTCTGGGGCTGATCGTGATCCCGGAGATCGTTTATGTGAGAGATATCTATGAAAAAGAATACGCCAGATCCAACACAATGTTCAAATTGACCTATCAGGCATTTACGATGTTTGGAATCTTATTTGGGTATGCACTGATCCGTCTGTGGATGGAGAAGAGGCATGTGATACGGAAAATTCTGACCAGCATGGTGTTTGCCTGTTTTGTGGGCTGTTGTTTTTATACGGTAACTGCTGTGCATGCATGGTTTGGTCAGGTGTGGAACCCAACGCAGTATCAGGGACTGGATGCCACCGCATATCTTGAGACAAGTTTTCCGGAAGACGCTGCGGCGATCCGCTGGCTCAATGAACATGTTACCGGCGATCCGGTGGTTCTTGAGGCAAATGGAGACAGCTACAGTGACTATGAACGGGTGTCCGCGATGACGGGACTTCCCACAGTGCTGGGCTGGTATGTCCATGAATGGCTGTGGCGAGGCGATACCGGGGCGCTGAATGAGCGTGCACAGGAGATAGAGGCTATCTATACCTCGACGAACCAGGAAGAAGTAAAAAAACTGCTGAAAAAATATCAGGTCAGGTATATTTTTGTGGGCGCGAGAGAACGGGAAAAATATGCGGCACTGAACGAATCCATGCTGCAGTCGCTGGGAAATATTGTATTTTCCGACGAACAAAGCCAGACTTATGTGCTGCAGGTTGCATTTTCGGGGCAGTAGGCTATAATAAAAAAGATACAAAATACGCGGTACACCCGACAGGGAGGACCAGCGGACGAGAAGAAAGGACGGACAACCTATGTTGAAAGGAAAAACAGTGGTTCTGGCGGTAAGCGGAAGTATTGCAGCATATAAGATCGCTTCTCTGGCGAGTGCCCTTGGCAAACTTCACGCTGATGTGCAGGTGCTGATGACACAAAATGCCACGAATTTTATCAATCCCATCACCTTCGAGACTTTAACAGGAAATAAGTGCCTGGTGGATACGTTCGACCGGAATTTTCAGTATTCGGTAGAACATGTGGCACTGGCAAAGCGGGCGGACGTGGTTCTGGTAGCACCGGCTTCTGCCAATGTGATCGGAAAAATTGCGAATGGAATTGCAGATGACATGCTGACAACAACAGTGATGGCATGTAAATGCAAAAAAATCATTTCTCCTGCGATGAATACACAGATGTTTGAAAATCCAATCGTGCAGGATAATCTGAAAAAGCTGGAACACTATGGATATGAAGTGATTCAGCCGGCAGTCGGACTTCTGGCATGTAAAGACGTGGGCCAAGGAAAGATGCCTGAGCCTGAGACCCTGCTCGAATACATTTTACAGGAAGTGGCTTATGAAAAAGATCTGAAAGGCAAAAAAATCCTTGTGACGGCAGGACCGACCCAGGAACCGATCGATCCGGTGCGGTATCTGACGAATCACTCCAGCGGAAAAATGGGGTATGCGATTGCAAAAGTCTGCAGCATGCGAGGTGCGGAGGTGACACTGGTCAGTGGAAAAACTGCCATAAACCACCACTCTTTGTGGATGTGGTGCCGGTTACAACAGCGAGAGAGATGTATGAAGCGGTGACCGGCAGATCTGACCGGCAGGATATCGTGATCAAGGCGGCGGCTGTGGCAGATTATCGTCCGAAAACGATCAGTGAGCAGAAAGTGAAGAAAACGGACGAAGAACTCTCTATTGAGATGGAACGGACAGATGATATTCTGAAATATCTGGGTGAACATAAGAGGGCGAATCAGTTTCTGTGCGGATTTTCCATGGAGACGGAACATATGCTGGAAAATTCCAGAAAGAAATTGAAGAAAAAGAATCTGGATATGATCGTGGCAAATAATGTGAAAGTGGAAGGTGCCGGATTTGCCGGAGATACCAATATTGTAACACTGATCACCGCAGACGATGAAACACAGCTTCCGTTGTTAAGCAAGGAAGAAACGGCAGTGGAGATTATGAATAAGATTCTGGAACAGACAGAGAAACAGTTATAAGGGAGAGAATTATGATATTAGCTATTGATATCGGAAATACCAACATCGTAGTGGGATGTATCGATGAACAGAAAACCTATTTTATCGAGCGGGTTTCCACAGACAGAAGTAAGACAGAACTGGAATATGCCATTGTGATCAAAAATGTACTGGATATTTTCAAGATGTCTCCGAAAGAACTTGAGGGTGGTATCGTGTGTTCTGTTGTACCACAGATTACACAGATCGTAAAACTGGCAGCTGAAAAAATACTGAAAAAAGAAGTCATGGTGCTTGGCCCCGGAATTAAAACCGGCATGAATATTCTGATGGACAACCCGGCGCAGGTGGGAAGTGATCTGATTGCAGATGCGGTGGGAGCTATCAGAGAATACAAACCACCGATGATCATCTTTGATATGGGAACTGCGACGACGGTTTGTGTAGTCGACAGAAAGAAAAACTATATCGGCGGCATGATTCTTCCCGGTGTGCGGACTTCTCTGGATGCACTGACGGCGAGAGCTGCGCAGCTTTCCGGCATCGATCTGGAAGCACCGAAACGGGTGATCGGGAAAAATACCATTGAATGTATGAAGAGCGGCATCGTCTACAGCAATGCGGCACTGATCGATGGTGTGATCCTTCGGATGGAAGAAGAACTGGGTGAAAAAGCAACTGTGATCGCTACCGGAGGTCTGGCAAAGAGTATTGTTCCATATTGCAAAGAAGACGTGATCCTGGATGATGATCTGCTGTTAAAGGGACTTCTTTGGGTGTATAAGAAAAACAGCTGAAATTATATAATTCAGTGCGGGATATTATCAGTGAACAGTAAAATAATTCAATAAAAGGATAGAAAGAAAAAGGGGAAATGGTTGCATTTCCCCTTTTTATCGTCTACAATAAAACCATAAAACCCTAAGGAAAAGAGGAATTATTATATGAAACTGAAAAAAGATACTATTTGTGTCCAGGGAGGATGGCAGCCCAAGAACGGAGAACCGAGAGTACTGCCGATTTATCAGAGCACTACGTTCCGCTATGAGACAAGCGAAGAGATGGGAAAACTGTTTGATCTGGAGAAAGAAGGTTACTTTTATTCCCGTTTGCAGAATCCGACCTGCGATATTGTAGCACAGAAAATCTGTGATCTTGAGGGGGGCGTGGCAGCTATGCTTACTTCTTCCGGTCAGGCAGCTACGATGCTTGCGGTGACTAATATCTGTGAGGCAGGAGATCATATCATCTGTGCGGCAAAAATCTATGGCGGAACTTCTAATCTGTTAGCCGTTACCCTGCATCGTTTCGGTGTGGAAGTAGATCTGGTGGATCAGGATCTGCCGGAAGAAGAACTGGAAAAATACTTTAAACCGAATACAAAAGCAGTATTTGCCGAGACAATTTCCAACCCGGCAGGTGTTGTACTTGATATTGCAAAATTCGTGAATCTGGCACACAACCATGGAGTACCGATGATCTGTGATAATACCTTTGCAACACCGATCAACTGCCAGCCATTTCAATTTGGTGTGGATATCGTCACGCATTCCACGACAAAATATATGGATGGACATGCCATGGCACTGGGTGGCTGTATCGTGGACAGTGGAAACTTTGACTGGGAAGCTCACAAAGAAAAATTTCCGGGTCTGACCACACCGGATGAATCGTATCATGGTGTTATTTACACACAGAAATTCGGGAAAAAAGCCTATATTCAGAAAGCGGTAGCACAGCTGATGCGAGATATGGGTTCCTGCCAGTCTCCGATGAATGCATTTCTGACCAATGTAGGCCTGGAAACATTGCACCTGAGAGTACCGCGACACTGTGAGAATGCATTAAAGATCGCGAAATTTCTGGAAAATCATGAAAAAGTGGCATGGGTGGAATATGCAGGGCTGGAAAGCAGCAAATACCATCAGCTGGCAGAAAAATATATGCCAAATGGTGTCTGTGGTGTACTTTGTTTCGGTCCTAAAGGAGGGAAAGAAGGTGCAATGCGATTCACCAATGCACTGAAACTGATCGCAATTGTAACTCATGTGGCAGATGCCCGTACCTGCGTTCTGCATCCGGCAAGCCATACCCACAGACAGCTGAACGAAGAACAGCTGATTGAGGCAGGTGTCCTTCCGGATCTGATCCGTCTCTCAGTTGGTATTGAAGATGTGGATGATTTGATTGCAGACCTTGCGCAGGCACTCGAAGCGGTGTAAAATAAAATCAGGATACTCCGGTACAGGGAAGATGACCGGGGACAGAAAAGGAGAAAGGCATCATGAGTAAAGCACAGGAGCTTATTAAAAAAGAAGGACTGGTGGGAATGATCATCACCGATCCCTATAACATGAGACGCATCAGTGGTTTCCGCGGAGGAGAGGGTGCACTGTACATATCTGCCACTCAGCAGGTCCTGATTACAGATTCCCGTTATACGGAACAGGCAGAAAAAGAAAGTGATTTTACCATTGTTCAGGAACATCGCGGACATACCAGAGAGCAGATTTTTGCAGAATGTCTGGAAAAAGAAGAAGGCACACTGGCAATCGGATACGAAGATCAGTCGCTGCTTTGCAGCCAGTTCGACAAGATGAAAAAAGCACTTCCGGTTAAAGAGTGGGTGCCGATGGGGGGAAAAGTGGATGCACTTCGCAGAATCAAAACTGCAGAAGAAATCGAATATCTGGCACAGGCAGAGCATATCGGTGATGTTGCATTTTCCAGGATCCTGGATTTTCTGAAACCGGGAGTCAGTGAACTGGAAGTGGCAGCAGAACTGGAATATCAGATGAAAAAAGCAGGAGCAGAAGATCTCGGATTTAATACCATTATTGCTTCCGGACTGAACTCCTCTATGCCACATGCGATTCCGGGCAGAAAGAAACTGGAAGCCGGAGACTTTGTAACGATGGATTTCGGATGCAAGTATGAGGGATACTGCTCTGATATGACAAGAACTGTAGTAATCGGAAAAGCCAATGATAAACAGAAAGAGATCTACAACGTGGTTCTGGAAGCACAACTGGCTGGCCTTGCTGCTGTAAAAGCCGGAAAAACAGGTAAGGAAGTGGATAAGGCCGCCAGAGATATCATTACAAAAGCTGGTTACGGTGACTGTTTTGGTCACAGTCTTGGTCACAGTGTGGGTCTGTTTATTCATGAGAAACCAGGACTTGCTCCGTCTGATGAAACCGTGCTGCAGGCAGGTATGATCGAAACTGTGGAACCGGGTATCTATGTACCGGGATTCGGCGGCGTTCGTATCGAAGATATGGTGCTGGTTACCGAAACAGGTTGCAGAAATCTGACGGGTTCTCCGAAGGAACTGATTGAACTGTAAAACCCAGCCTGATCACAGGAAAGCAGAAGGTCAGTAGTCAGATAATAAGAATATATGCATAAAAAGGAAGAGATATCTGTGAAAACAGATACCTCTTCTCTTTTTTATACGAGTAACGAACCAAAGTCCGTGCCTGCACGAGATCGAAAACTATTAAATAATTATGCAGCTGTGCGGAAAATAGCAACTCTGTGTTTATCAAGAATTGTATACACAATCATGCCCAGGATTCCACAGGAAATCACTTCTCCGATACCGACCGTACCCATCAGAAACGGAATCGGAAGAGGTACCTGATAGCCGTAGTGCAGAACAAAGGGAACGATCAGGATATTGGAAATGATCGGTGGCAGTGGAGCCAGGAATTTGTTCCGGTTGCGGAGCAGATAGGTGAAGCAGGCGCCCAGTAAGGTGGCGATACTGCCGAAGATAATATCCGGAAGGTACATCCGCCAAGAATATTACTGATCAGGCATCCCACGAACAGACCGGGGATAGCTGCAGGCGTAAATACCGGAAGGATGGTCAGTGCCTCTGAGACACGCACCTGTACCTCTCCATAGGAAAACGGTGCCAGAATCACGGTCAGAACCACATAGATTGCTGCGATCATCGCAGATTGTGCGAGGAACAATGTGTTACTTTGTTTTTTCATATTCAGTTTCTCCTTTAGTTTTGTTTTACGAGTGGAAGGTCACGAACACTCGATTCATTTTCACGCGGCTTTTGAGTCAGACAGACATGGGTACATGGATATCTGGCGAATGCCGTGGAGGCATATACTGAAAGTATATGACCTACGCCGGAAATCGGCGGTCAGCCTGTAAGACCTTGTTTTTATGGGCTTTGCGACAGGTCAGAATATAGCATATCAGCTGACAAAAAGCAAGAGGATTTTATAAAAAAATAAAATTGAGAAATACAACTTGTAAAGTTGTGCATACAAGTTATAAGATAGAGGAAAGAATACAGGCAGGAGGTGTGTATTACGGAGAAAGGGAAAAAATATATGTCCCTGATGGAAGAATTGAAAAGTAAGATTCTTTCCGGTGAGATCCGACCCGGCGCGAAGCTGCCATCGGAAAATGAACTGGCGCAGGAATATGAGATCAGCCGCCATACAGTGCGAAAAGCACTGGCGATTCTGGTAACAGACGGATATATTACAACAAAACATGGCAAAGGAACTTTCTGTTCCGACAGGATGGCACACCGGAAGAATTCGAAAAATATTGCAGTGGTTACGACTTATATTTCCGATTACATTTTTCCACGTCTGATCCAGGGGATGGATCGGGTACTGACAGAACAGGGGTACAGTATCATGCTGAAAAATACCGGAAACAGCCGGCAGAAAGAAGCACAGTGCCTCGAAGACATCCTGACTAAGGATGTGGACGGACTGATCATCGAACCGAGCAAAAGCCAGATTTTGTGTAGAAATATGCCTCTGTATGAGCAGCTTGACCGTATGGGCATCCCGTATGTCTTTATCCAGGGAAGCTACCTGCAGATGAAAAATAAACCGACGATTCTTCTGGATGATGCGAAAGGTGCGTACCTGCTGACAAAATATCTGATCGATACAGGACATCGACAGATCGCCGGTGTTTTCAAAGCGGATGACAGCCAGGGGGCAGAACGTCACAAAGGATATGTCAAAGCACTGCAGGAAGCAGGAATGTCTTATCAGCCGGAACTGGTGGTGTGGTTTCATACCGAAGACCGAAAGGTAAAACCTGCGGTGATGGTACAGATGATGCTGGAGGCGGAACTTCCGATTGATGCAGTGGTCTGCTACAACGACCAGATTGCGGTGGAAGTGATCCGGATGCTGGAACGGATCGGGAAAAAAGTACCGGAGGATCTGTCCGTGACAGGCTACGATGATTCGATGATCGCAAGAACCGGTCCGGTGGAATTGACGACGGTGTCTCATCCACAGGAAAAACTTGGTGAGATGGCAGCAGAACTTCTGTTGGAACTGCTTCATGGGATACCACCCGAAGAATCCAGAGTACTTCGTCTGATTGAACCGGAGCTGGTGATCCGAAAGTCTTGTATGGAACGCCGGTGAGAGGAAAATAAAAGAAAACGCTGGCAGCAGGCATCCGGAGCTTTTCGGAAAAAGGAAATAGAAAACATCAGTAACAGATAAAAATCGAACAAAAAACCTGTTTGATAAAAAAATAAAAACGAGCAAAATAAGGAGGAATTTTTCACATGAAAACAGCAAAAAATTATAAGTTCTGGTTTGCAACCGGCTCACAGGATCTGTATGGAGATGAGTGTCTGCAGAAAGTAGCAGAACATTCAAAAATCATTGTAAACGAACTGAACAAATCCGGGATTCTTCCATATGAAGTGGTATGGAAACCAACCCTGATCACAAATGAAGTCATCCGTAAAACATTTAATGATGCAAATGCAGATGAAGAATGTGCGGGTGTGATCACCTGGATGCATACGTTCTCCCCTGCAAAATCCTGGATTCTGGGATTGCAGGAATACCGGAAACCACTGTTGCATCTGCATACGCAGTTCAATGAAGAAATTCCATATGATACGATTGATATGGACTTTATGAATGAAAATCAGTCTGCTCATGGCGACCGTGAATATGGACATATCGTATCCCGTATGGGAATTGTCCGTAAAGTTGTTGTCGGACACTGGGCAGCGAAAGAAGTGCAGGAAAAGATCGCTTCCTGGATGCGCACTGCAGTCGGTGTCATGGAAAGCAGCCATATCCGTGTGATGCGTATTGCGGATAATATGAGAAATGTAGCGGTTACCGAGGGCGATAAAGTAGAAGCGCAGATCAGATTCGGCTGGGAAATAGACGCTTATCCGGTTAATGAAATCGCAGAAGCTGTACAGGCAGTTGGAAAAGGTGATGTGGATGCGCTGGTAGAAGAATATTACAGTAAATACCAGATTCTGTTAGAGGGACGCGATCCGGAAGGATTCAAAAAACATGTAGCCGTACAGGCACAGATTGAGATCGGTTTTGAGAGATTCCTGGAAGAGAAGAATTATCAGGCGATTGTTACTCATTTCGGTGATCTTGGCGCACTGCAGCAGCTACCGGGTCTGGCCATCCAGCGACTGATGGAAAAAGGTTATGGATTCGGTGGTGAAGGTGACTGGAAGACCGCAGCATGGTACGTCTGATGAAGATCATGACTACAGGCAAAAAAGACGCAAAGGGAACTTCCTTTATGGAAGACTATACATACAATCTGGTTCCGGGAAAAGAAGGTATTCTGGAAGCGCATATGTTGGAAGTATGCCCAACCATCGCAGACGGTCCGATTTCCATCAAAGTGAATCCGTTGTCTATGGGTGACAGAGAAGATCCTGCAAGGCTGGTATTTACCTCGAAAACCGGTCCGGCTATTGCAACATCTCTGATCGATCTTGGCGATCGGTTCCGTCTGATCATCAACGATGTAGACTGCAAGAAGACAGAAAAAGAGATGCCGAAACTGCCGGTAGCAACTGCATTCTGGACTCCACAGCCAGATCTTGCCACAGGTGCAGAAGCATGGATTCTTGCAGGAGGAGCACACCATACCGCATTCTCCTACGATATCACCGCAGAACAGATGGGCGACTGGGCAGAAGCGATGGGTATCGAAGCAGTTTACATTGATAAAGATACGCAGATCAGAAATTTCAAGAACGAACTGAAATGGAATTCTATGTATTATAAACTGAACAAATAATCGTTCCAATAACAGAATGGAGAAAAAAATGACAGATAAAAATCAGATTATAAAAGAGATCCGGGCTGGGGAAACCAGCCTGGGAATCGAATTCGGTTCCACCAGAATCAAAGCGGTTCTGGTAGGCAAAGAGCATGCACCGATCGCTTCCGGAAGCTATGAGTGGGAAAACCAGCTGGTAGACGGCATCTGGACCTACAGCCTGGAAGATATCTGGAAAGGATTGCAGACCAGTTATCAGGAACTGGCAAAAGATGTAAAAGAACAGTACGGAGAGATCTTGACAAAGATCGGATCCATGGGATTTAGTGCCATGATGCACGGCTATATGCCATTTGACAAGGAGGACAATCTTCTGGTACCGTTCCGTACCTGGAGAAATAATATCACCGAGCAGGCGACCGATGTACTGACCCCGCTATTTGGTCAGCAGATTCCACAGAGATGGAGCATCGCACATCTGTATCAGGCCATCTTAAACGGTGAAGAACATGTAAAAGATATCACATTTTTCACTACACTGGCCGGTTATATCCACTGGAAACTGACCGGGAAGAAAGTTCTGGGTGTCGGCGACGCTTCCGGTATGTTCCCGATCGATTCGGAAACCGTAGATTATAACCAGAAGATGGTAGAACAGTTCGATGAACTGAAAAAAGAAAAAGGATATCCATGGAAACTGAGAGAGATCCTGCCACAGGTTCTGTCTGCAGGAGAAGACGCAGGTACGCTGACCGAAGAAGGTGCAAAACTTCTGGATGTAAGCGGTAACTTGCAGCCGGGCAGTCTGGTATGCCCGCCGGAAGGTGATGCAGGAACCGGTATGGCAGCGACTAACAGCGTAGCCGTACGCACCGGTAACGTATCCGCAGGTACTTCTGTATTTGCCATGATCGTTCTGGAAAAACCACTGTCAAAGGTATACGGAGAAATTGATATGGTGACAACACCGGACGGTATGCCGGTAGCTATGGTACATTCTCAGAACTGTACCTCAGATCTGAACGCATGGGTGAACCTGTTCCGGGAGAATCTGGAAAGTTTCGGCGTGAAAGTAGATACTAATACACTGTACGGTACTTTATATAACAAAGCCTTAGAGGGAGATGCAGACTGCGGCGGACTGCTTCCATACTGCTATTTTTCCGGAGAACATATTACACACTTTGAAGAGGGACGTCCGTTATTTGCGCGTACACCGGACAGCAAATTTACCCTGGCGAACTTTATGCGAAGCCACCTGTTTACAAGTGTGGGTGCGCTGAAACTGGGTATGGATATCCTGTTAAAAGAAGAAGGTGTGGTTGTAGATAAGCTTCTTGGGCACGGTGGTTTCTTCAAGACAAAAGGCGTGGGACAGAAGGTGATGGCGGCAGCGGTCAATGCGCCGGTATCCGTGATGGAAACAGCAGGAGAAGGCGGTGCCTGGGGAATCGCTCTTCTGGCTGCTTACCGTAAAAATAAAACAGAAGGCGAGAGCCTTGCTTCTTATCTGGAAGAACAGGTATTTGCAAAAGAAGAAAGTGTACAGATTGCACCGGATCCGAAAGATGTGGAAGGATTTGAAGCTTTTATGGACAGATATAAAGAGGGATTGGAGATTGAGCGTGCAGCAGTAGTACATCTGCACTAGGCAGGAGGAAACTATGTTAGAAGAATTAAAAAAAGCGGTATATGAAGCCAATATGCTGCTTCCAAAATACAATCTGGTAACCTTTACCTGGGGAAATGTCAGCCAGATTGACCGGGAAACCGGATATTTTGCCATCAAACCCAGTGGTGTTGACTATGACAAACTGACACCGGACGATATGGTGATCATGGATCTCGAGGGAAATAAGATTGAGGGAAGATACAATCCATCCTCTGATACACCGACGCATCTGGAACTGTACCGTGCATTTCCGAAAATCGGCGGTGTGGTACATACACACTCTCCATGGGCAACCAGCTGGGCTCAGGCAGGAAGAGGAATCCCGTGTTACGGAACCACCCATGCAGATTACATGTACGGAGAAATCCCGTGCGTGCGCTGCCTGACAAAAGAAGAGATCGATACGGCGTATGAGAAAAATACAGGACTTCTGATCGTAGATTACTTCAAAGATAAAGATTATGAAGCAGTACCTGCAGTTCTGTGCAAAAATCATGGACCATTCACCTGGGGAAAAGACGGACACGAAGCGGTTCATAATGCGGTCGTACTCGAAGAAGTTGCAAAGATGGCGGCACGCTGTGAGATGATCAATCCGCAGGTGAAACCGGCACCGCAGGAATTGCAGGATAAACATTATTATCGGAAACACGGAGCAAATGCATATTACGGACAGAAATGAAAAAGAAAACGGCAGGCATCGACAGTAATTGACAAAAAATAATGCAAATGGTATCATTTACGCTGGTACATCGAAAACGATGTACCAGTAATAAGTAAACCAATAAAAAGGAGGCTGTCGGGCGTGTCAGCAGACGATAAAGAGCAGGAAGAGGCAACGCAGAAAAAAAGCCGAGAATGTCCAAAAAGAAAAAAGGGGCGATTGTTGTCGGGATTTTTCTGGTGCTGATTGCGATCATTGCCGGAGTTGTATATTATATGGGACACCGATATTATACAAAAACCAACTATATGACGGATGATGAAGTTCAGGCATTGATTGAAAAACAGAAAGAAGAGCAACAGGAGGAAGAGACAGAGAAAGAAACGACGGTAGAAGAAGTAGATCCGGAATTGCTGGAAGCACAGCAGAACATGGCACAATATGCATCTGCGGAGCCGATCACTACGGATGGAAATGTATACAATATTATGCTGGTTGGTCTGGATACGACAGACAAAGGCTGGATTGGGAACTCAGACTCTATGATTCTGATCTCTGTTAACTATCGTCTGGAACAGATTGCCATGATCTCCCTGATGCGTGATACCCATGTAATGATTCCGGGAATCGGATACCGTAAGTTGAATGCCACGTATCCCAATGGCGGAGGACCATTGCTTACCAAGACCGTAGAAGAGAATTACAAGATCGATGTAGACCGGTATGTTACGGTGGATTTTGGTGCGATGATCGATATTATCGATGAAATTGGTACTATCAAAATTACTTTTACCCCAAAAGAAGCAGAAAATGCAAACAAAAGTATCAAACAGCAGTGCAGGATACTGGGATTAAAATCTAAAAAATATCTGATTCCGGGTGAGGGAACCTATGAATGTAATGGTATGCAGGCGGTGGCTTATGCACGTATCCGAAAAGTAGGTAATTCCGATTATCAGCGTACAGAACGTCAGAGAGAGGTACTGTTAAAACTTCTTGATAAAGTAAAGGCTATGAGCTTTGAAGATCTGGATCGTCTGGCAACCCGTCTGCTTCCGTTACTGACACATAACGTACCGGAAAGTGAATTCTGGGGTTTACTGGCAAAAGCGCCGACATTGATGAAGTATAAAATTATTTCCGATCGCATTCCTTATGATGGTATGTATCATGGCTACAACGGGGATCTCGTTCCGGACTGGGAGCCTACCGTACGAAAATTGAAAGAGACGATTTATGGTGCGGATGTACTGGATGAGGAAGGAAATGTGGTGACACCGACGCAGGAGGCAGAAACAGCAGACACCACAACCGGAAGTGAAACAGATACACAGAATACAGAAGCAACAGGCGATTCCGGTCAGATTACCATGGAAGCAGAAATCGGAACGGGAGATCCGTCCGCACAGATTATCCGTGGAAATGATGCAGATGGGCAGGTAGAGGAAAGCCTGCAGAATAACAGTGGGAAAAAAGCTGCTGTGATAGCGGATAATACAGGTACCACGGAGAGTACAGACGGAACGATGAATGAAAAAAAACTGAAGAATCCGTATACTGATCCGGTCTTTGTCCTGCGGGTTCCACAGGCACCGGAGGAAGAGGACAGCAAACTGGTCGACGGTGATTATCAATGGCAGAAACCTAAAGTGAGCAAGGGAATCCAATAATAAAAAGAGCAGAAAATTTTATGGAGCACATAAAGTTTTCTGCTCTTTTTGTGGGAAATGAGTTAAAATCCGTGGGTGCATAAGATCCTGGCTGCTGCGACAGCAGCAAAATCCGGTGTGGTATGTTTTGTCTGGTTTGTAGTTGAAAATCAGACAACAATCTGTCATACTAAGGGAAGTGAAGAAATGTATTCATGAAATATCAGATACCGAAAGTTCAGGAATACAGGAAAGAAGGGATAATAATGAAGGTATTTGCACATCGAGGATTCAGCGGAAAATATCCGGAAAATACTATGCTGGCATTTAAAAAAAGCGGAAGAAGTTGGCTGTTATGGAATCGAGTTGGATGTCCAGCTGACGAAAGACGATGAGATCGTGATCATGCATGATGAGACCATTGACCGAACGACCAGTGGAACAGGAAATATTCGTGATTATACGTATCAGGAATTGTGTCTTGTTGACTGCTACGGAAAGTTTGAAGGGGAATATGACTTTCAGCGGATTCCAACGCTGCGGGAGTATCTGACCTGGGTAAAGGATACGGGACTGGTTACCAATATTGAACTGAAAAACAGTGTGTATTACTACGAACATCTGGAAGAAAAAGTAATCGATATGGTGCGGGAATTCCAGATGGAAGACCGCGTGATTTTTTCTTCCTTTAATCTGGTATCCATCAACAAATGCAAGAAAATGCTGCCGGAAGTTCCAATGGGATATCTGATGGAAGCACGGATGGATAATATGGGATTTTTCACAGAAGAAAATGGTGTGGAATATTATCATCCGGATAAGAACTTTCTGACAGAAGAGATGGTGCGGGACTGTCATGCGCATGGGATTGGTGTCAATGTGTGGACTGTCAACAAAAAAGAACTCATGAAACAGTTAAACAACTGGAACGTCGATGGTATTTTCACAAATTTCCCGGATCGGGCCAAAGAACTGGGACTTGAAAAATAAAAAATCGTAACTGTCCGTATCTTTCGCAACGGCTGTTGAATAGTTAAAAAAACTAATGTCCTGTTCTAGAGCGTGTCTGAAAAATCATTTCCGCAACCTGCAAGCCCCACTTTGCGGTATATTTTACCCTCATTCGGTTGCCGTAGCCCGCTACGCCGCCTCATTCG
>ENA-OQCO01000268-OQCO01000268.1-human-gut-metagenome-genome-assembly--contig:-NODE-268-length-30480-cov-1.704247_pt1 | contig 30480 bp, 35 predicted proteins | sample MGYA00242500_ERZ504582 | MGnify/ENA primary metagenome ERZ504582 (study PRJEB26092, sample SAMD00036346) | human gut metagenome | host: Homo sapiens | study: EMG produced TPA metagenomics assembly of... | reverse complement strand
TATCAGTAGTTTGTTGGCCCATCATTAACCTTTCAAAATCATAGGATAGTACCATGACAGCATTTTCTTTTTCGAAAAGCATGACAAAATCATTTTAAGGTATAAATTCATTATATTTAACATAATTATATTTCTGTAATAATTTAATTTAAAATAAAAAGATAGCAATCTATCTTTTACATAAATTAAGTTATGTCTATTTACCGAGACAGAACTGACTAAAGAGTTGAGTAATAAGCTCATCCGGTGCGGCGTCACCAGTAATTTCTCCAAGAATTTCCCATGTGCGAGTCATATCAACTTGTAATAGGTCAACAGGCATACCTAATTCAAGACCTTGATTAACGGCTTCGAGACTTTCAAGCGCCTTTTCAATGAGTGAGATATGGCGTGCATTTGAAAGATAAGTAGCATCTTTTTCTACTAAGCCAGCATTATCAAAGAAGAGTTGGTTGATACGATCTTCGATTTTGTCAATGTTTTCATTTTTGAGGACTGAAATTGGGATAAGGTCCTCAGGAAGCTCTTCAGTCTGGATAGCTTGTGGAAGGTCCGTCTTATTTAAGAGAATGATTCGGTTGCTATTTTGGCTGATGTCAAGCAGTGTACGGTCTTGGTCGGTAAGTGGTTCAGAGCTATTAAGCACAAGAAGGACCAAATCAGCCTCTTCAAGAGCTTTTTTAGAACGCTCAACACCAATTTTTTCGACCACATCATCTGTGTCACGAATACCAGCGGTATCGATTAACTTAAGAGGAACACCCTTGATATTAATGTATTCTTCAATAACATCACGGGTAGTCCCTTCAATATCAGTGACGATGGCTTTCTCCTCACGTAGGAGATTGTTGAGAAGGCTAGATTTTCCGACATTAGGACGGCCTATGATTGCAGTCGAAAGACCTTCTCGTAGGATTTTTCCTCGTTTAGCAGTTGCAAGAAGATTTTCCAAGAGAGCCTGGAACTCTTGAGTTTTCTCACGGACTAGATTTGTGGTAACTTCTTCAACATCATCATACTCTGGGTAATCAATATTGACTTCGACTTGTGCCAAAGTATTAAGGATTTCTTGGCGTGTGTTGTTAATGAGATTTTTAAGCGAACCATCTAACTGAGAGACGGCAACAGTCATAGCCTTATCAGTTTTGGCACGAATCAAATCCATGACAGCTTCAGCCTGGGTCAAATCTATCCGTCCATTTAAGAAGGCACGTTTGGTAAATTCCCCTGGTTCGGCCATACGAGCACCAGAACGGATCAGGAGTTGAAGGATTTCATTGGTAACTGCGACACCACCATGTGTATTGATTTCTACGACATCCTCACGTGTAAAGGTTTTTGGTGCACGCATAACACTGACCATGACTTCATCAATAATTTCATTATTTTCGACAATATGGCCGTAGTTGATAGTATGAGAATCAACGGTTTCAAGATTTTTACCTTTGAAAACCTTATTAGCAATAGCAATAGCATCGGTCCCAGACAAGCGGACGATACCGATAGCACCTTCACCTAAGGGAGTTGAGATAGCAGTGATAGTATCGAATTCTTTGGTAATTGACATAGTTTTTCCTTTGGATTTTTTTTTACAAGTTTTAAAATGATTTAATTTCATTGTAACTCAAATGAGCAGTAGTAGCAAGGATTGGTTACCTTTAAAGGCAAGAAAAAAGAGCCTGAGCTCTTTTCCTTATTTATGACGTTCAAAATATGATTTAGACTCTTTGAGAATAATTGGTGAAAGGACTAGGAGGGCAATCAAGTTAGGCAATGCCATCAAGCCATTTACGATATCCGCAATTTTCCAAACAACCTCAAGTGTTAGGTAGCCACCAAGAGCGACCATAACTACAAAGATAAGACGATAAAATGAGAGGAATTTGGTAGATTTGAAAATAAATTCGAAACAACGTTCCCCATAATATGACCAACCTAGAATAGTCGTAAAGGCAAACAAGACTAAAGAAAGTGTTAGAGCAAGTTCTCCAAAAGTTCCAAAAATAGAAGAGAAGGCCGCTTGTGTCATTGGTGCACCTTCTAAGCTACCAGACCATTGTCCAGTTACGAGAATAGCAAGTCCAGTAAGCGTACAAATGATAATAGTATCGATGAAGGTACCTGTCATAGAAATCAAACCTTGTTCAACAGGCTCTTCAGTCTTGGCAGCAGCAGCAGCAATAGGGGCAGAACCAAGACCTGATTCATTAGAAAATACCCCACGCGCAATACCAAGTCGCATAGCAGCCATGACAGTTGCTCCAGCAAAACCTCCGACAGCAGCTTTACCAGTAAATGCTGATTGGAAAACCATCTCAAGCACAGGGAGCAGCTGATTGAAATTAGCAAAAATGACAATAAGTGCGGCAATGATGTAAAGACCAGCCATAAATGGCACAACTTTTTCGGATACTTTTGAAATAGATTGAATACCACCAAAAATGATAGCAGCAGTAATAAGAGCTAAGATAACACTAACAATTTTTGGTGACCAACCAAAGCTGTTTTGAAGAGATGATGTGATTGAGTTAACTTGCGAGAAGGTACCAATACCCAACCATGCGACAAGAACGCCAGCAAAAGCGAAGAAGTAGGCTAAAGGCTTAGCGATTATTTGCCATTTTCCACTAAAACCGTGTGTGATGTAATACATTGGTCCACCAGAGACATTTCCTTGGTCATCAAGCGTACGGAATTTAATGGCTAAGAGACCTTCAGCATATTTGGTTGCCATACCAAAGAAAGCAGCAATCCACATCCAGAAAAGAGCACCAGGCCCACCAGTCTTAATGGCTGTCGCAACACCAACAATATTACCAGTACCAATAGTTGCAGCAAGTGCTGTGGCAAGGGCTGCAAAACTAGAAATATCACCCTCTCCTTTATCTTCAGCAAAGATAAGTTTAAAGGCTTTAGGCAGACGAATGATTTGCAAAAGTCCAAGACGGATTGTCAGGTAGATACCAGTTCCTACAAGAAGGACAAGAAGGGGAGGTCCCCATACAAAGTCATCAATGGAAGTGAAAAAGTCTAACATGCGTTTAAAATCTCCTTAGACCGAGACGTCAAAAAGAGGTTTGGCTTAACCAGACCTCTGAAAGTACAAAGCTATTACTGAAAGTTAAAAACTTTCAATGCTTTCTGTCCTTTTACCTGAGAGTTTCGGGTCTTATCCCTTGCCCCTTCGGTGTCTTGTCTACAGCATAAGCCGTTTCAAGATCTCTCCAGAAGTCCGTCAATCACCAGTCATCCTGATGACATCACTCGGTTATTATTTTATTACGGTTCCATCATATCGAAAAAACCGAACGCTGTCAACATATAATTTTATTATATACGTAAAAAATCCGAATATTGAGCTTTCAATTTATCGTTATCTATAGTTTTCAATCTCTCAAAAAGCACGTAATGTCATCCTTTTTATTAAGCTGAGACCCTAGCAAAAACAAACAGTTTTTCACTCAATTATTTTTTTCTATTACGAATAGACTCTGCATTTTCATCTAAAAAATGATAAAATAGTAGAGCTTATTTTTGAGAATGGAGAATATGATGAACCCATTATTAACTGGTATGAATGATCAACAAGCCGAAGCAGTCCAAACGACTGAAGGCCCTCTTTTGATTATGGCTGGTGCTGGATCAGGTAAGACTCGTGTCCTTACCCATCGCATTGCCTACCTTATCGACGAAAAAATGATCAATCCTTGGAATATTTTGGCCATTACCTTTACCAATAAGGCTGCCCGTGAAATGCGTGAACGTGCAGTGGCTTTAAATCCCGCAACTTCAGAAACCTTGATTGCGACCTTCCATAGCATGTGTGTACGAATCCTTCGTCGTGAAGCGGATCATATTGGCTACAACAGAAACTTTACTATTGTAGATCCAGGAGAACAACGTACTTTGATGAAACGTATTCTCAAGAATCTGAATTTAGATCCTAAAAAGTGGAATGAACGTGCCATTTTAGGGACCATTTCTAACGCCAAAAATGACCTCTTAGATGAGATAGCTTATGAGCATCAAGCTGGTGACATGTATACGCAAATCGTAGCCAAATGTTACAAGGCCTATCAAGAAGAACTTCGTCGTAGTGAGGCCATGGATTTCGATGATTTGATTATGATGACTCTTCGTCTCTTTGACAAAAATCCCGATGTCCTCGCTTATTATCAGCAACGTTATCAGTACATTCACGTAGATGAGTATCAAGATACCAACCATGCTCAATACCAATTGGTAAAACTCCTAGCTTCACGCTTTAAGAATATCTGTGTCGTGGGTGATGCTGACCAATCAATCTATGGATGGCGTGGAGCTGATATGCAGAACATTCTTGATTTTGAGAAGGATTATCCTGAAGCTAAGGTTGTCCTTCTGGAAGAAAACTACCGTTCAACCAAGAAAATTCTTCAAGCGGCTAACGAAGTCATCAAGAACAACCGCAACCGCCGTCCTAAAAAACTTTGGACTCAAAATGATGAAGGTGAACAGATTGTTTATTACCGTGCTAACGACGAGCGTGATGAAGCTGTATTCGTAGCTCAACAATCGATAATATCGTCCGTGAAAAAGTCAAGAATTTCAAAGACTTCGCTGTTCTTTACCGTACCAATGCTCAGTCTCGTACCATTGAGGAAGCCTTGCTCAAGTCTAATATTCCATATACAATGGTTGGTGGGACAAAATTCTACAGCCGTAAAGAGATTCGTGATGTTATTTCTTATTTGAACTTGATTGCCAACACTTCGGATAACATTAGTTTGAACGTGTCGTCAATGAACCTAAACGTGGAGTTGGGCCTGGCACACTTGAAAAGCTTCGGAACTTTGCCTATGAGCAAAACATGAGTCTCCTAGATGCTTCAGCTAATATCATGTTGTCTCCCATTAAAGGGAAAGCAGCTCAAGGTGTTTACGATTTCGCTAACATGATTCTGAACCTACGTGATCAGTTGGATGGGCTAAGCATTACCGATACTGTAGAAGCTATTTTAGATAAGTCTGGTTATCTGGATGCTCTGTCCATGCAACAAACGCTTGAAAGCCAATCACGCATTGAAAATATCGAAGAGTTCATGTCTGTAACAAAGAATTTCGACGAGACTAATACAGATGGAGCTGAAGATGAGACAGGCATTGACCGTTTAGGCCGTTTCTTGAATGATTTGGCTTTAATTGCTGACACGGACGATGGTGAGGTTGAGGCAGCAGAAGTAACCTTAATGACCCTCCACGCCGCCAAAGGGCTTGAATTCCCAGTTGTCTTCCTAATTGGTATGGAAGAAGGAGTCTTCCCTTTGTCACGTGCTTCAGAAGAGCCAGATGAACTCGAAGAAGAGCGTCGTTTGGCTTACGTAGGTATCACTCGTGCGGAATGTAGATTCTTTTCCTTACCAACGCTAATACGCGTACGCTTTTTGGTAAGACTAGCTATAATCGTCCTAGCCGTTTCTTACGTGAAATCTCAGATGATTTATTACAATATCAAGGTCTAGCACGTCCAGCCAATTCATCATTTGGTGTTCGTTTTACAAAGGAAGAGCCGATACAATTTGGTCAGGGCATGAGTTTACAACAAGCGCTTCAGACCAGAAAAGCAAATGCACAGCCGCAAAAACATACTGGCGCTCAGCCATTTTCAAAAGCTACTGGAGGACTACCTTTTAGTAAGGCTTCAGACTCTGGAAACTCAGCTACAGATTGGAAAATCGGAGATATCGCTCACCACAAGAAATGGGGAGATGGTACCGTCCTAGAAGTAACTGGAAGTGGCAAGACACAGGAACTTAAGATAAAATTTCCAGAAGTTGGACTTAAAAAAGTCTTGGCAAGCGTAGCACCTATTGTGAAGAAATAGAAAGGGACCGAAAGGTCCTTTTTATAAGCCCTCCCTATCACATTAATAAAAAAATTTCTATTAGACAGCTAGCTTTTCTAGGTGTAGAATGAAGGCAACTTTTGTTTTGGAGGACACTCATATGTCACGAGAATTTTCATTTGAAACCTTACAATTACACGCTGGACAAACACCTGACAAGGAAACAAAATCACGTGCTGTTCCAATTTACCAAACCACTTCATATGTTTTTGACGACGCTCAAGAAGGTGAAGATCTCTTTGCCCTTAGAAAGCCTGGTAATATCTACACACGTATTACTAATCCAACAGTAGCAGTACTTGAAGAACGTATTGCAGCCCTCGAGGTGGTGTTGGGGCCCTGGCTACGGCATCAGGTATGGCTGCAATCACCTATGCTATCCTTGGTTTGGCACATGCTGGCGATCATGTTGTTGCCGCAACAACCCTCTATGGTGGGACATTCAATCTCTTAAAAGAAACTCTTCCACGCTATGGTATCACAACAACTTTTGTAGATGTTGACAATCCTGAAGAAATTGAAGCTGCTATCAAAGATAATACCAAGCTTGTCTTGATTGAGTCTTTGGGAAATCCGCTTATCAATATTCCTGATTTTGAAAAATTGCTGAGATTGCTCACAGTCATAAGATTCCGTTGGTTGCTGACAATACTTTTGGAACTCCATATCTCATCAATGTTATCTCCCATGGTGTAGATATCGTGCTTCATTCTGCAACTAAGTTTATCGGTGGACATGGAACAACTATTGGAGGTCTTATCGTCGATTCTGGTAAATTTGACTGGGAAGCTTCAGGCAAATTCCCCACAGTTGGTTGACGAGGACCCATCTTACCACAATATCAGCTATACGCGTGATGTTGGTCCAGCAGCATTTGTAACTGCCCTTCGTACACAACTTTTGCGTGACACAGGGGCTGCCTTGGCACCTTTCAATGCTTTCTTGCTCTTGCAAGGACTTGAAACACTTTCACTTCGTGTCGAACGCCACGTCGAAAATAACTAAAAAAATCGTAGACTTTTTGGAAAATCATCCAAAAGTTGAAAAAGTTAACTATCCTGGATTACCATCAAGTCCTTACTATGATTTGGCACAAAAATACTTCTCTAAAGGACCAGGTTCTATTTTCACTTTCCATGTTAAAGGTGGACAAGACGAAGCACGTACCGTTATAGATAATCTTGAAATCTTCTCAGATTTAGCTAACGTTGCTGATGCAAAATCTTTGGTGGTGCATCCTGCAACAACAACTCACCAACAATTGGCAGAAGCTGATTTACTAGCTTGTGGTGTCACTCCAAATCAAATTCGTATCTCAGTTGGTTTGGAAAACGCAGATGATTTGATTGAAGATTTAAAACTAGCTCTTGATAAAATCTAAGTATTTCAATACAAAATGATTTAGCCAGCTCTTTAGTTGGTTTTTTGTTATACTATCCCTATGAAATTTGTTTTTGATTTGGATGGAACCCTATGTTTTGATGGTATGACCATGTAAAAAGACCTACAAAAGGTTCTTTTAACTGCACCAACTTATTTTATTGATGATACCTTTAATTATGCTATTCAAAATTCTGAGTAAATCCCTTTTCTTTCAAATGTTGATCCATTAAACAAAGCAAGGATTTTGCCTATTCATGAACTTAATGAGCCCATCAAAGTTGTTATTCCACTTGTAGAGCATGAAGATATACGTGAAGACCTTATCTTTAATCTAAACAAACTGGAATGTTTAGACCTTAGTTATCATGATATCGAAAGGTGTCTTTACATTAATCCTAAAGGTGTGACCAAGGCTAGTACTGTTTTAAACCACTTTGGTAAAGACTTTGTAGCTTTTGGAAATGATCAAAATGATATTTCTCTTTTCAAAAATGCTATATATGGAGTGCAAATTGGTGATTATCCCTACCTAAATAACTTTGCGGATGAGGTTATTCCTGCAATTAATGCAGTTATTGCTGAAAAAATTAGACTACTGTTTGAAAAATTCTAAACAAATGCTTAGGCTTATCCCTATATTTACAGTACAATAGTTAAAAAAGTATTGGAGGACTAACATGCCAACATTTATTGGAAAACCAGTTACAGTAGCTGAAGACAAGCAACTTCAAGTTGGAGATATCTTGCGTGACTTTAACTTGACAGCCACAGATTTGAGTCAAAAAACACTTTCAGAATTCGACGGTAAGAAAAAAGTTATCTCTATCGTTCCATCCATTGATACTGGTATCTGTTCAACTCAAACACGTACCTTTAACAAGGAATTGTCAGAACTAGATGATATAGTGGTAATTACTATTTCAGTGGACCTACCATTTGCACAAGCTCGTTGGTGTGGTGCTGAAGGTCTTGAAAATACTATCATGCTTTCTGACTACTATGACAATAGTTTCGGAAAAGAATATGGTGTCCTTATCGAAGAATGGCACTTGTTAGCTCGTGCAGTTTTAGTTGCAGATGCTGACAACAAGATTACCTATGTTGAGTATTTGGACAATATCAATTCAGATCCAAACTATGAAGCAGCAGTAGCAGCTGTTAAAAGTTTATAATTAAGAGACTTAGGTCTCTTTTTTTGCCTTTATTACAGTTTTCACTTGCAAAAGCATTAGCTTCTTGCTATTATTGTATAGCAATACTCATTACTGATACTAGAATATAAAAAGGAGATCCAATGTCTGAAAAAGAAAGACCTCAACTTATTATCGATTACGAAGCTAATACAGATAAACTCGTTCGTTTAGGAGATGTTGTCGATCAATTTAAAGGAAAAGCCGTTCCTGCTAAGGCAGAACCAGGAGAGTTTGCAGTTATTAACCTATCGGATATGACAAGCAACGGCATTGCCTACGATAACCTAAAGACGTTTTCTGAAGAACGCCGAAAATTATTACGCTTTCTTTTAGAAGATGGTGATGTCCTTATTGCTTCTAAGGGAACGGTTCAGAAAGTTGCTGTTTTCGAAGATCAAGGTAAGCGTGAAGTAGTCGCTTCATCAAACATAACAGTGCTTCGTCCCAAAGAGAAACTTCGTGGTTTCTACATCAAATTCTTTCTTGAAACTGAGATTGGGCGTGCCTATTTAGACTATGCTGATAAGGGTAAGGCTGTCCTAAATTTGTCGACAGCTGACCTCTTGGATATTAAAATTCCTGAGATACCGATTGTTAAGCAAGATTATCAAATTGCTGCTTACTTACGTGGGCGTGCCGATTACCACCGTAAGATGGTTCGTGCAGAGCAGGAGTGGGAAAATATCCAGCAAAACGTTACAGAATCCCTATTTGGGAATTAACAAAGCCAACAAACTAAGATTTGTTGGTCTTTTTTTCATTCACTATAGATTTATCACAACCTGTTGCAACAATCATAAAAGAGCATCCAGAGGTCAAGGAATTACTGATTAATCTTGGTTTCAAGCCCTTGTCCAACCCAGCTATGCTAAATACTGTCGGTAAGGTAACAAGTTTAAAAGCTGGCTCTAAGTTATCAAATATTCCCTTATCTAAAATTAAGCGAACCTTACTGTTCAATGGTTATGATGTCATCGGAGACTAATATAGAAAACAATCGTATTCAAATACTTAAAGAAATTCTCCTTGATTTACATCATGGAGCTAGTCCCGAAAGTGTTCAAGGGCTTTTCAATCAACACTTCAAGGGAGTATCTGCACTTGAAATATCTATGATGGAGCATGAATTGATGGCATCTGAAGATGGGGTTACCTTTGAAGATGTAATGAGTCTCTGTAATGTCCATGCCAACTTATTCAAGGGAGCAATTGCAGATGTCGAAGTATCAGATGCTGATCAAGAAGGTCATCCTGTCTATGTTTTCAAGCAAGAAAATCTAGCCCTACGTTCAGCTATACTTCGTATCCGTCGTATCATAGAAAACATCAGTAAACCTGAAAATGAGCCCTTTAAATCTGATTTATTAAACGGTCTTAAGCATCAGATGACTTTACTTGGGCAATTCCATAATCATTATACGCGTAAAGAAAAGCTTTTCTTTCCCATTATGGAGCGTTATGGTCACGATTCACCTCCAAAGGTTATGTGGGGAGTAGATGACGATATCCGAAAACTCTTTCGAGATGCAGAATCTAAACTCCAAGAACTTTCGAACTCTGATGCTGATATTGAAGAATTCTCAAAAGCATTCGAAACATTTTCGGAAGAATTTGAAGCTATGATCTTCAAAGAAGAGGCTATCTTACTTATGATTCTGCTTGAAACCTCCACACAGGATGATTGGCTTTCAATTGCCGAGGAAAGCGATGCCTATGGCTATGCAATTATAAAAAAAAACAGGCTAGGACAAGGACTGAGGAAAATACCGAAAATACTCGAATCATCGACACTCCTGAGGGTCAATTCACTATCACCTTCACGCCAAAACCAAAAAAAAATCTGTCGCAAACAGAGAAACCACTCAGCCATTTGGTAATGGTTACCTTTCTGTTGAACAGGCTAATCTCATTCTTAATCATCTCCCTTTGGAAATCACTTTTGTTAATAAAGATGATGTTTTCCAATACTACAATGATAATGTCCCGGCAGATGAGATGGTCTTTAAACGAACACCTAGCTAAATTGGACGAAATGTTGAACTTTGTCATCCACCAAAAGTACTTGATAAGGTCAAGAAAATCTTTAACTTACTCAGAAGTGGGGAACGTGACCAAGTTCCAATGTGGTTCAAGTCTGAACGTTTAGGAAAATTCGTCTATGTAACTTATGCTGCTGTCAGGGATGACCAGGGGGATTTTCAAGGTGTCTTAGAGTATGTGCAAGATATTCAGCCTTTCTTTGAATTGGAAAGTGATCTAAATAGAGATATCGATTAAAATGAACAAGTAGTCCTGTGATTTCTTCTCATTATAAAAGTTAGGAGGTTAGAGATGTTGTTCTCTGCCTCTTTATGTTTCTACCTAGCTCTTTAGGATTGCTTTTGATATAATTAAAAGTATGATTTCAGGAATTATTAATCTAAAAAAAGAGGCTGGAATGACCAGTCATGATGCTGTTTTTAAACTACGCAAAATATTACATGAGAAAAAAATTGGGCACGGCGGAACTCTTGATCCAGATGTTACTGGTGTTCTACCTATAGCAGTTGGAAAAGCTACTCGTGTTATTGAATACATGACTGAAGCGGGTAAAGTCTATGAAGGCGAAATCACCATTGGATTTTCGACAACTACCGAAGATGCTAGTGGAGAAGTCGTCCAAACAACTCCAATAACAGAGCTAGATGGAGCAACTGTCGATCAGGCGATGGCTAGTTTTGAGGGAGAAATCACACAAATTCCTCCTATGTATTCAGCGGTTAAGATCAACGGAAAGAAACTTTATGAGTACGCCCGAGCTGGAGAAGAAGTTGAACGTCCTCAACGTCAGGTAAAAATTACCGAGTTTGTCCGAACCTCACCTATTGAGCTAGAAAACGGTACTGCAAGATTCACCTTCCGTGTTGCTTGTAGTAAAGGAACTTATGTCCGCACCTTATCTGTTGATTTGGGTGTAAAACTAGGCTTTGCTAGTCATATGTCTGCTCTGCGTCGAACAGCTTCTGCAGGTTTAACATTAGATTCATCCCTAAGCTTGTCACAAATTTCTGAAATGGTAGAAGCAGGAGACCAGTCCTTCCTACTCCCTATCGAATTTGGCGTTCAGGACCTGCCAGCCGTACAAGTCACTGAAGATGATGCCAAAGAAATCTCATTTGGTCGCTTTATTTCAATTAATAGCCAAGAGCCTTTGGTTGCTGCCTTTTTGGGCGACAAAGTTCTAGCTATTATGGAAAAGCGAGGTCAAGTCTATAAACCTAGAAAAGTATTAAGTCAATGAAAGTAACGCCGATAAACGATTATAAAGATATCCATCAGGATAAGGAAACCGTCTTGGTCTTAGGGTATTTCGATGCTCTTCATCGTGGTCACAAGGTCCTTTTTGATAAGGCACGCCAGATTGCTGATGAAAAACAGCTTGAAGTAGCTGTCTTTACCTTTAACGAGAGCCCTCAACTGACTTTCCAACGCTATACGGATGATCTCCTTCTGCATATCACAGCACCTCAGAGACGTTGTGATCTTTTTAAAGCCTATGGCACAGATCAGCTTTACTTAACAGATTTTAATAGTGATTTTGCTCGAACAAGTTCTGACGACTTCATTACACGTTATATTAACCGTCTAAAAGCTCAAGAGATTGTAGTTGGGTTCGACTATAAATTCGGACACCATCGCACTGATACGGACTATTTAGACCGTAATTTTTCTGGTACTGTTCATGTCATTGAGGAACAGCAAAGTGGTGGCGAAAAGATTTCATCAACGCGTGTTCGTCAATTAATCCGAGAAGGCAATGTGAAAGAGGCCAATAATCTCTTAGGACATGAATTCTCTACGCGAGGGATCGTGGTACATGGTGATGCGCGTGGTCGGACTATTGGTTTTCCAACAGCAAATCTAGCACCTATCGATAGGACTATTCTACCAGCAGATGGTGTCTATGTCACGGATGTCGTAATTGATGGTAAGCGCTATCGTTCCATGACTAGTCTAGGAAAAAACGTCACTTTTGGTGGTACAGAGTTACGTCTTGAAGCCAATATCTTTGATTTTGAAGGTGATATATATGGAAAACAATCGAAGTCTTCTGGTTAGATTATATCCGTGATATGATAAAATTCAATAATATAGACGAGCTATGTGACCAACTGAAAGCGGATAAAAAAATTGCGGAAAAACTTTAAGAAAGCGTAGCCAAAACTAAGAAAATAATGTATAATATTTTTGGAAAGTTAATGTGAAAGGGGTGTTTGCATGGTAACTTTATTTTTATCACCTAGCTGCACCAGCTGTAGAAAGGCACGAGCATGGTTGATCAATCATGAAGTTGCTTTTGACGAACGCAATATCATCACGAGCCCATTAACTCACGATGAATTGATGAATATTTTGTCTCATACGGAAAATGGTACTGAAGATATCATTTCAACTCGTTCTAAAGTCTTTCAGAAGTTGAATATTGATGTGGATAATTTGACAATTGAGGAGCTCATTCAATTGATTTCTGAATATCCAAATCTTCTTCGTCGACCAATCATTATGGATAACAAACATATGCAAATCGGTTTTAACGAAGATGAGATTCGTGCCTTTTTGCCTCGTGACTATAGAAAGCAAGAATTGCGTCAAGCGACTATTAGTGCTGAAATTAAGGGTAATAATGACTAAAGGAAATTATTCCTACCCACTCGATCCATCATGGAGCACTGAGGAAATTACCACAGTGCTTCATTTTTTGAGTCAGGTAGAAAAAGCATATGAGAGTAAGGTTGACCGTGATCAGCTCTTGGAGGCTTATAAGGCGTTTAAAACAGTTGTTCCAGGAAAAGCATCTGAAAAGCAACTAGACAAGGCCTTCCAAGAAGCAAGCGGTTTTTCAACCTACCAAGCTGTCAGAGCTGCTAAAGCAAAAGAAAAAGGATTTGTAACACTTGGAAAATAAACTTGTTTTTGCTAAAGAAATCATCAAGGAAGCTGGGGCGTTTATTAAAAAAAGTTTGAGTAAAACAATCACGGTAGAGGAAAAGTCTGCTTTTGATGATTTAGTAACTAATATTGATAAAGAAACGCAAGATTTACTGGTAGCACGCATTAAATCAGCTTTCCCAACAGACAATATTTTGGCTGAAGAAAATGACATGGTTCATAATATCAAAGATGGAAACGTCTGGGTCTTGGATCCTATTGATGGGACAGTCAATTTTATCGTCCAACAGGATAATTTTTGTGTCATGATTGCCTATTACGAAAAGGGACAGGGAAAATTTGGCCTAATATACAACGTTATGGCTGATCAGCTTTTCTATGGTGGGGGTCAGTTTGACGTATACTGCAACGATAAATTGCTTTCACCATATAAGAGACGTCCTCTGGATCGTTGTCTAGTAGGTAGTAACGCTGCTATGTACGCTAAAAATTACCATGGTATAAAAGGATTCATTGACAAAACTTTGGGTGTTCGAGTGTATGGTGGTGCTGGTCTAAGTATGTCCAAGGTCCTTTCTGGTCAAATTTTAGCTTACTTTTCAGTTATTTACCCATGGGATTATGCTGCAGCAAGTATTATGGGAAAAAAATTGGACTACCAACTTGAAACCATTACTGGAGAGCTACTTGATTATTCTAGTCGCCAAGCTGTGATGCTTGTTCCTAAAGATAGACTTGAAGAAATCAGAGATATTCTTAACTCAGAAAATTAACTTTAAAAATATATACTATTCTGGACAAATCAGAATAGCAAGTTCTCTTGGGTGGTCCAGTTTTTTGATAGAAAGGAAACTATGAAATTTCCATCAGATTTTATAGAAAAATATAAAGACTTACTTGGTGCTGAAGCGGAGGAATTCTTTACATCTTTTGATCAAGAAGCCGTGTCTGCCTACCGCATTAACCCTCTTAAAAAGCAGCAGAAGGACTATCCTGATCCTATTCCTGGAACACCTTGGGGCTATTACGGTAAAATTTCAGGAAAATCTTCTGACCACGCGACTGGTTTAGTTTATTCTCAAGAACCAGCTGCTCAAATGGTTGCTCAAGTGGCAGCTCCATCAAAAGGAAGCCGTGTTCTAGACTTAGCCGCAGCACCAGGCGGAAAATCCACGCATCTCCTAAGCTATCTGGATAACACAGGTTTACTCGTCAGCAACGAAATCAATTTCAAACGTAGCAAGGTTCTAGTTGAGAATATTGAGCGATTTGGTGCTAAAAATGTTGTTGTGACTAATACGTCAGCTGATAAACTAGCCAAAGTTTTTAAAATTATTTTGATATGATTGTCTTTGATGGACCATGCTCTGGAGAAGGAATGTTTCGCAAGGACCCTGATGCAATCCAGTATTGGCACAAGGACTATCCTAGTGAACTGGCACAATTGCAGAAGGACATCCTAGCAGATGGTTTGAAGATGTTAGCCCCAGGAGGACAATTAGTTTACTCAACATGTACCTGGTCTCCTGAGGAAAATGAAGGTGTTGTTGCTTGGATTTTAGAGAATTACCCTGACCTTGAATTGGTGGCAATCCCTAAATTGAACGGGATGAGCGATGGGATTGATTTTCCAGAAACAGCTCGAATGTATCCACACCATTTCAAGGGGGAGGGTCAGTTTGTGGCAAAATTCCAGGATAAGCGCATGCCTGAGCAGTCATGCATCAAAGAGGGGAAAACAAACCTCAATAAGGAGCAAAAACAGCTCTGGGATGATTTTGTTAAAAAACACCTTAAGCTACCTCTAGACGGTTTACTACAAGTCTTTGGCGACAACCTCTATCTACTTCCTAGGGGACTACCAGATCTTTCCAAAGTTAAAATCGCACGCAATGGCTTGCATCTTGGCATCTTCAAGAAAAAACGTTTTGAGCCAAGTTTTGCACTTGGAATTGCTTTAACATCGGATGAAGTAGTCTCAAGTATAGAGTTAACTCAAGAACAATTTGCACAGTATGCCTCTGGTAATGTGGTTACACTTGACCAAACGTTAGAAAACGGTTGGTATCAACTTTTGGTAGATGGTAATGGATTTGGCTTTGCTAAGGTTATTGGAAATACTTTAAAAAACTACTATCCTAAGGGGTTAAGATTCCATATTTGAAGCCTGTAATAAAACTTTAACATGACATAATTAACCTAGACTTGGTATAATTAATTTAATGTCTTTTAACAGTATATATTGAAGGCATTGGTTAAATTTTGTGACAACATATCGGAGGATAGAAATGAAAAAAACAAAAGGCCTTGCAGTGATTTTATCACTGGCAATGGCCATGCTAGTCTTAACTGGTTGTGCCTCTTGGATTGACCGTGGTCAGTCCATTACAGCAGTTGGTTCTACGGCTCTTCAACCCTTAGTAGAAGCAGCATCATATGGTTTTGCTGAAAAAAATCCTGAAATTGTGGTTAACGTCCAAGGGGGCGGTTCTGGTACTGGACTTTCCCAAGTGCAATCAGGTGCTGTTGAAATTGGGAATAGTGACCTTTTCGCTGAGGAAAAATCTGGAATCGATGCCAGTAAGCTCGTAGACTTTCAAGTTGCAGTTGCAGGTATTGCAGTTATCACTAATCAGAAAGTATCCGTTGATAATTTGACAACAGAACAACTTCGTAAAATCTTCACTGGAAAAATCACAAACTGGAAACAGCTTGGTGGACAGGATTTGGAAATTACTATCGTTAACCGCGCAGCTAGCTCAGGAACACGCGTAACTTTCGATGCTGTGATTATGGATGGCAAATCACCAATCCGTACCCAGGAGCAAGATTCTAACGGAATGGTTAAGTCAATTGTCGCTCAGACACCAGGTGCTATTTCATACCTATCATTTGCTTACCTTGATGATTCAGTTAAAACATTGAAACTAAATGGATTTGAACCTAATGCGAAAAATGTTGCGACTAACGATTGGCCTATTTGGTCCTACGAGCATATGTATACTAAAGGGAAACCTAATAGCTACACCAAACAATTCTTAGACTACATGATTAGTGACGAGGTTCAAGAAAATATCGTTAAAAAAATGGGATACATTCCAATTCATACTATGAAAGTTACTAAGGATGCTGACGGCAAGGTTACAAAGAAGAGTGAGGAGTAATCATGAAAAATGAAAAATTGATGAAACAATTAACTTCACCCTCTAAAAATTCACGCCTTGAGAAATTTGGTAAAACAATCACTTTCCTTTGCTTGGCCTTGATTGTTTTCATCGTAGCATTGATTTTACTTTTCGTTGCTCAAAAAGGCTTGGCGACTTTCTTTGTTAATAAAGTCAGCTTAGTCGAGTTTCTCTTTAGTGGCGATTGGTCACCGTCTGAAGGCAAATTCGGGCTCTGCCAATGATTATAGGGTCATTTTTGGTTACCTTACTTTCAGCCTTGATTGCAACGCCATTTGCCATTGGTGCTGCTATCTTTATGACTGAGATTTCTCCTAAGGGAGCTAAATTCCTACAACCCGCTATTGAACTCTTAGTAGGAATTCCATCTGTTGTTTACGGATTCATTGGTCTGCAAGTCGTGGTTCCATTTGTTCGCTTCATTTTTGGTGGAACAGGTTTTGGTATCCTTTCAGGTACCTTTGTCTTATTCGTCATGATTCTACCAACCGTAACCTTTATGACAACAGATGCACTTCGTGCAGTGCCACGTCATTATCGTGAAGCTAGTCTTGCCATGGGAGCTACTCGCTGGCAAACAATTTGGCGTGTGACACTTAATGCGGCTAAACCGGGTATTTTCACTGCCGTTATCTTTGGTATGGCCCGTGCCTTTGGTGAGGCTCTTGCCGTTCAGATGGTTGTTGGAAATTCCGCAGTTATTCCTACGTCTTTAACGACACCAGCAGCAACGTTGACCTCTGTATTGACTATGGGAATCGGAAATACAGTCATGGGAACTGTTTCAAATAATGTCCTTTGGTCACTTGCCTTGGTGCTCTTATTGATGAGTCTTGGTTTCAATATGTTGGTGAAATTTATCACTCGTGAGAGAAAGAGAAATTATGAACGCTAAAAAAGTCGATAAAATTGCTATCAGCACGCTCTATGTGATTGCTGGCATTATTGTAACAATCCTAGCAGCCCTGATTCTCTATATCTTGGTTCGCGGGATTCCACACATCAGTTGGTCATTCCTGACTAGTATGTCATCATCTCACAAAGCTGGCGGAGGAATTGGAGTTCAACTATACAATTCATTATTTTTGTTGGTTATTACTTTAATTATTTCTGTTCCTCTTTCAATGGGAGCTGGTATCTTCCTATCAGAATATGCCAAAAAAGGCCGGCTCAGCAACTTTGTCCGTACCTGTATTGAAATCCTTTCATCACTGCCTTCAGTGGTGGTCGGACTCTTTGGTTATTTAATTTTTGTTGTACAATTCCAGTACGGATTTTCAATCCTTTCAGGTGCCTTGGCATTGACTGTCTTTAACTTGCCTCAAATGACTCGTACCGTTGAAGATAGTTTACGCACAGTTCACCACACTCAACGCGAAGCTGGACTTGCCTTAGGCTTGTCTAGATGGGAAACTATATGTCACGTTGTCATTCCTGAAGCTTTGCCTGGTATTGTGACTGGAATAGTACTTTCCTCTGGACGTATTTTTGGGGAAGCAGCAACACTTATTTACACAGCAGGACAATCTGCACCAGCGCTTAACTGGAGCAACTGGAATCCGCTTAGCATATCTAGTCCAATATCAATTTTCCGTCAAGCTGAGACACTTGCTGTTCACATCTGGAAGGTCAACTCAGAAGGTACGACACCTGACGCCACTGCAGTGTCTGCTGGTTCAGCAGCAGTGCTTATGATTTTCATCTTGATTTTCAACTTTGGTGCACGTCGTTTAGGAGCTTACCTCCATAAGAAATTAACATCCGCTTAAAGGAGATTTCATGACAAAATACAATTGGGACGAGCGTCATATTATCACCTTCCCAGAGAAGAAGCTCGCTCTTGAAACCAAGGATTTGCATGTCTACTATGGTCAAAAAGAAGCCATCAATGGTATTGATATGCAATTCGAAAAAAATAAAATCACTGCACTCATCGGTCCCTCAGGATGTGGGAAATCAACCTTTCTTCGTAGCCTAAACCGCATGAATGATACTATTGATGTTGCCAAGGTTACTGGACAAATCCTTTATGAAGGAGTTGATGTCAATGCAAGTAATATCAATGTTTATGAAATGCGCAAACACATTGGAATGGTATTTCAACGTCCAAACCCATTTGCCAAGTCTATCTATAAAAACATCACCTTTGCCCATGAATGTAATGGTGTGAAAGATAAGCAAACTTTGGATGAGATTGTTGAAACATCACTTAAACAAGCGGGACTTTGGGAACAAGTAAAAGATGACCTTCATAAGTCAGCTTTTACACTCTCTGGTGGTCAGCAACAACGTCTTTGTATCGCAAGGGCTATCGCCGTTAAACCACAGATTCTTCTTATGGATGAGCCAGCAGCTTCATTAGATCCTGTAGCTACTATGCAGCTAGAAGAAACCATGTTTGAGCTGAAAGAAGATTATTCCATTATTATCGTCACACACAATATGCAACAAGCGGCTCGTGCCAGTGATTATACAGCATTTTTCTACCTTGGTGATCTTATCGAATATGATGAAACCAAGAAAATCTTCCAAGATGCTGCTCTACAGTCAACCAGTGACTATGTATCAGGACGCTTTGGATAGAAAGGAGCACTTATGACTGAACCAATCATTTCAATCAATGATTTATCGGTGTATTTCAATAAGAAAAAAGCCATTAATAATGTGACTATGGATTTCTATCCAAATGAAATCACAGCCCTTATCGGGCCATCTGGATCAGGAAAATCAACCTTGCTTCGTTCTATCAACAGAATGGGGGACTTAAACCCTGAATGCACAGTTACTGGTGCAGTTTCCTACAATGGCCATAATGTCTACAGTCCTCGAACAGATACTGTTGAACTCCGTAAGGAAATTGGTATGGTCTTCCAACAACCCAATCCCTTCCCTATGTCTATATATGAGAACGTAGTCTATGGCCTTCGTATCAATGGTATCAAAGATAAGGCGGTTCTTGACAAAGCAGTAGAAGAATCTCTAAAAGGAGCTTCAGTCTGGGAGGAGGTTAAGGACCGACTTCATGACTCAGCACTTGGTCTTTCAGGTGGGCAACAACAACGAGTTTGTGTTGCACGGGTACTTGCCACCTCACCAAAGGTGATTCTTCTTGACGAACCAACATCTGCCCTAGACCCTATTTCCGCTGGTAAGATTGAAGAAACACTCTATAACCTTAAAGATCAATATACATTGTTGCTTGTCACACGTTCTATGCAACAGGCAAGCCGTATATCTCAACGAACAGCCTTTTTCCTCGATGGAGAACTTATTGAGTATTCATCAACTAAAGACATGTTCCTTAATCCACAACACAAAGAAACCGAAGATTACATTACCGGTAAGTTAGGTTAAGAAAGGACGGAGTCATTAACAATTATGATGTTACGAACACCCTTTGAAGAAGAATTAGAAAAGCTTCACAACCAATTTTATGCCATGGGTACTGAAGTTGCTGCACAGCTCAAAAAATCTCTGCGTGCCTTTATTAGTCATGACCTTGAATTAGCCAAGGAAGTTATCGAAAACGACGAAATCGTCAATAACTACGAAACCAAACTTGAGAAAAAATCACTTGAACTTATTGCGCTCCAGCAACCTGTATCAAGTGATTTACGTACTGTAATCACTGCATTAAAAGCATCTAGTGACGTCGAACGTATGGGTGACCATGCGGTGGCCATCGCTAAAGCAACCATCCGTATTAAGGGTGAAAGCAGAATGACAGATATTGAAACTGAAATCAAGAAAATGGGAAAAGCCGCCCGCCACATGGTCGAAGAAGCTCTCGAAGTTTACTTGAATGGTGACGAAGAACGTGCTTATGAAATCGCAGCTTCAGACGAGATTATTGATAATTATTTCCGTGACATCCAAGCTATGACAGTAGAAGGTGTCCGCGAAAATCCAGATGCAGCATTTGCTGCCAAAGAGTATATCCAAGTACTCGTGTACCTAGAACGTATTGGTGATTATGCCCGTAATCTTTGTGAATGGGTTGTCTACCTCAAGTCTGGAAAAATCATTGAATTATAGGCAAAGTTTAAAATCTATGTTATAATGAGCTGTATTGAATAATTCAGGCTCATTTCTTTTGTTAAAGTACCTGATAGCGAAACAAATATCAGTCTGTTTCGATACGAAAAGTTAGATTAGGAGTATTTACATATGACAGCATCTGTTGCTCGTTTTATCGAAAGTTTCATCCCTGAAAATTACAATCTTTTCTTGGACATTAATCGTTCTGAAAAGACCTTTACAGGGAATGTTGCCATTACTGGTGAAGCCATTGATAATCACATCTCTCTTCACCAAAAAGACCTTACCATTAATTCAGTTCTCTTGGATAATGAATCCTTGAACTTCCAAATGGATGATGCCAATGAGGCTTTTCATATTGAACTTCCAGAAACTGGGGTTCTAACAATTTTCATAGAATTTTCTGGCCGCATCACAGATAATATGACTGGTATTTATCCATCATATTACACTTACAATGGTGAAAAGAAGGAAATTATTTCAACACAGTTTGAATCTCATTTCGCCCGTGAAGCTTTTCCTTCTGTTGATGAACCAGAAGCAAAAGCAACTTTTGATCTTTCATTGAAATTTGACGCTGAAGAGGGCGATACTGCCTTGTCAAATATGCCAGAAATCAATAGCCATTTGCGTGAAGAAACTGGAGTTTGGACATTCGAGACAACACCTCGCATGTCTACATACCTTCTCGCCTTTGGTTTCGGTGCTCTTCATGGTAAAACAGCTAAAACAAAAAATGGCACTGAAGTTGGTGTCTTCGCTACAGTTGCACAAGCAGAAAATAGCGTCGACTTCGCTCTTGATATTGCCGTTCGTGTCATCGAATTCTATGAAGACTACTTCCAAGTCAAGTATCCTATTCCATTATCATACCACCTTGCTCTTCCTGACTTTTCAGCGGGTGCCATGGAAAACTGGGGTCTTGTTACCTATCGTGAAGTTTACCTCCTTGTAGATGAAAATAGCTCAGCTGCAAGCCGTCAACAAGTTGCCCTTGTTGTTGCTCACGAATTGGCTCACCAATGGTTCGGTAACCTTGTTACCATGAAATGGTGGGATGATTTATGCTTAACGAAAGTTTCGCCAACATGATGGAGTATGTTTCAGTGAATGCTATTGAACCAAGCTGGAACATCTTTGAAGATTTCCAAACAACTGGTGTACCTAATGCTCTTCAACGTGACGCAACAGACGGCGTACAGTCTGTCCACATGGAAGTCAATCATCCAGACGAGATTAACACCCTCTTTGATAGTGCTATTGTTTATGCCAAGGGTAGCCGTCTTATGCATATGCTCCGCCGTTGGTTAGGCGATGAAGCCTTTGTCAAAGGGCTTAAAGCTTACTTTGAAAAACACCAATATAACAATACTGTTGGACGTGACCTTTGGAATGCTCTTTCAGAGGCTTCAGGTAAGGATGTCTCTAGCTTCATGGACACATGGTTAGAGCAACCAGGATACCCAGTGGTTAGTGCAGAAGTTGTTGATGATACGCTTATCCTTAGTCAAAAACAATTCTTCATTGGTGAACATGAAGACAAAGGGCGCCTTTGGGAGATTCCATTGAATACAAACTGGAATGGGCTTCCAGATACACTTTCAGAAGAGCGTATTGAGATTCCAAATTATAGCCAGCTTGCTACTGAAAATAATGGAGTTCTCCGTCTTAATACAGCTAATACAGCACATTACATCACAGACTATCAAGGACAACTCTTGGACAATATCTTAGAAGATTTTGCAAACCTTGATACTGTAAGTAAACTTCAAATCTTACAAGAACGCCGTCTTCTAGCGGAAAGTGGACGTATCTCGTATGCAAGCCTAGTTGGTCTTCTTGATCTTGTCGAAAAAGAAGAAAGCTTCTTGATTTCTCAAGCTAAATCTCAAATCCTTGCTGGTTTGAAACGCTTTATCGATGAAGATACAGAAGCCGAAGTGCATTATAAAGCCTTGGTACGTCGTCAATTCCAAAATGACTTTGAACGCCTTGGTTTCGATGCCAAAGAAGGGGAGTCTGATAAAGATGAAATGGTCCGTCAAACAGCTCTTAGCTACTTGATTGAAGCAGACTATCAACCAACAGTCCTTGCAGCCGCAAATGTTTTCCAAGCCCATAAAGAAAACATAGAAAGCATTCCAGCAAGTATCCGTGGCCTTGTCCTCATCAACCAAATGAAACAAGAAAACAGTCTTTCTCTTGTTGAAGAGTATATTAATGCATACGTGGCAACAAACGACAGTAACTTCCGTCGTCAATTGACCCAAGCACTTTCATATCTTAAAAATCAAGAAGGTCTTGACTACGTATTAGGTCAGCTAAAAGATAAAACGTTGTTAAACCGCAAGATTTGTATCTCTGGTATATGAACTTCCTCAGCAAATCTTTTGCTCAAGAGACCGTTTGGGACTGGGCTAAAGAAAACTGGGAATGGATTAAAGCAGCTCTTGGTGGCGATATGAGCTTTGATAGTTTTGTTAATATCCCAGCAGGAATCTTTAAAAATCAAGAACGTCTTGACCAATATATTGCATTTTTCGAGCCACAAACAAGTGACAAAGCTTTGGAACGTAATATTTTGATGGGAATTAAAACAATTGCTGCACGCGTAGACTTAATTGAAAAAGAAAAAGCTGCGGTTGAATCAGCTCTTAAAGATTATTAATATAAAAAACAAGCTTTCCATGAAGGAGAGTTTGTTTTTATTTACATAATTTTAGTTCTGCTAACAATCGTAAAAAAAATTAGCATCACATAATTAAATTTATGTATAATAAAAATAATCAACCTAAATCGGAATGGTTTTGATTGGTTAATTATAAATTATCTAGAGCATTTTTTTGCTCATCATTTACAATATGGGTGTAAAGATCAGTGACCTGAGTGGAAGCATGACCAAGTTGATGACTAACTAAAACTTGAGACTTAGTAGCATCATAAAGACGTGTTGCCAAAGTATGACGTAGTTTGTGGGGAGTGACACGAATCTTGAAATCCTGAGAATACTTAGCAACCATTTTTTCGATACTTGAAGCATCAATACGGTTGGGAACGCCTCGATATTCTGTTAAAAATAGAGCAACATCTTGCTTTTCAGCCTTATAGCGTTTATTACGTATGCTAAGATAGTTTTCAAGATAGGGTCTTGCAAAACTCGCCATATTAACCGAGTCCCGTTGACCACCTTTTCGAGTAACGTCAATAACCATCATTTTTAAATTGATATCTTTAAGGTCCAGATTTACAGCCTCAGAGAGTCGAACGCCTGAAGACAGCAGCAGGGCAATGATGGCTAAATCTCGCTCTTTATTCTTATAAAACGAAGATTTCGCACGATTTGAGAGTTTGACTTCGTATTCATTTTCTACATAATCAAGGAACTTCATGGTTTCATCGCCTAGAAAAAGTTTTTGTTTGATATTCTCAGCACGTGCAGCCAAGGTCTCTTTCTTTTTCTTAGTCGAAATTTTTTTCATGACGTTACGATAGAAATATGGTTCACCATCAGGTCCCTCGACCTCCTCAGTTAAATACTTATAGAGACTAGATAGAGCTGAAAGCGTACGATTAATGGTTGTTTGAGAGACACCCTGTTTCTTTGAATAGGTATTTAAAGATGGACGTTCACGTAGATAGAGGACAAACGATTCCATATCTTTTTTAGTTAGATTCTCCAAGGTTTTGATATGAATTGAGGCAATATCATCAGCATCTGAAATACCTGAGTCAATTAACCAGTTAAAAAAAGCGTTTATATTCCTTGAGATATTCATATAAGGTCGTGAAAGAATACGGTACCGATAGTTTAGATTGATAATACTCCAAAACAAACCAAGGCATAAGAGATTTGTATTCTTCAATTTTTTCTAGTAAGAGTTCACGTTTCATTAATCTTATTCTCCATAATTACTTAAATTACTTAATAGAAGTATATCACACCCTTATATTTCTTTCAAGAAAATTACAGTTTTTCGGAAAGATGTTATGAGGTGTTCTTCTCTTATGGTCTTTTTAGGTTTGCTGGCCTATGCTATTAAAAACTTACTAATCATCTACAATAATTTACTCATACAAAAACAACCTGGAGTTTGCCAGATTGTTTCAAACAATGATTAAGCTACGATAGCTTTTGCAACCTCCTCAGTTGTCATGTGTGAGAAATAAAGCGTTGTGTCAATGGTTTTGAGTTTTGCCAGGACATCTTCGTACTCGTAAGGTACACCGACCAAAAGTTCTTCAATATCAGATACATCGCCTATACCAAAGAAATCTCCGTAAATCTTAACAGATTTAATAATTGAATTTTCAACATTTGCATAGGTAGAAATCTTACCAGCTGGGTAACGGACATTACGTTCTACCGTGTATTCTGGAGATTGGCCGTATGTCCAGTCCCATGTATTGAATTGTTTCTCATAAGACTCTTGAATCTTAGCCAAATCGTCTTCAGAAAGGACATATTCGGTCATTTCTGGGTAGAATTCTTTCATTTTTTCCAAGATCTTATCTGAGAATTCATTTACAGTGCATTTTTCTGGCAATTCGTCTACAATGTTAGTCACACGAGCACGTACAGACTTAACGCCTTTAGATTCAATTTTGTCTTTGCTGACTTTAAGGGCTTGACCAAGAACGGACATATCAACGTCAAAGAGTAAGCAACCATGGTGCATCATACGACCTTTATAGTAGGCTTGGGCATTTCCGCAAAATTTTTTACCATCGATCTCAAGATCGTTACGGCCAGTAAATTCAGCCTTAACGCCCAAATCAGCAAGTGTTGCGATTACCGGTTGAGAAAATGTCTTAAAGTCAAATGCTCCTTCATCTGCCTTATTTGAGATGATAGTATAGTTGAGGTTGTTCAAATCGTGATAAACAGCACCACCACCAGATAAACGACGAACGACCTTAATATCATGAGCATCAGTATATTCTTTGTTAATCTCTTGAATGGTATTTTGGTGTTTACCAACAATGATAGCTGGACGGTTAATCCAGAGAATGAACAATTCATCTTCATCTACCAATTCACGAAAGGCATAGGCTTCCAAAGCAATATTATAGGCAGGATCATTTGATGTATTTACGATATATTTCATGATGTCTCCTCTTGTAATGTGGTACCTATATTATAATGGAAAACGGTGACAAAGTACACGAAGATGGCTTGAGAGCAATTATTTTCATGATATAATAGTAAAAAACATGGGAGTTAGGGATGATAAAGTAATTTTGTAGGTTTTGTAGGTATTGTAAAAGACTGAAAATCATACTAGCGCTTCTTCTTATGGCTTGTATAGGTCTTCTTCTTTTTTAACGGTTACAATAGAGCTTTTAGACCTTATCTCTATGATAAGAGCAATTACTATTACAAGGCTTATCATTACAAGGTCAAGAAGATAAAACCTCAAAAGAAAATTGTCAAAGATATAGAGATTGAAGTTCTACACTTTGGAAAAGACGATTTCCCTGATAATCTCTCTACATATAAGGACAGCCATTATACTGACAAAGGAATTAATCCGAGAAGGATTTTTTTGCATATCACTTTTACAGATAATACCAATATGACTTTACCATTTGGACAGGTGACTTCCACTGAAAACTATTCTGAACGTTATGAAAACAATTTCGATTATAAAGTTTTTGAAGTCGGTCTAGGCTTTGATAAAGAATGGTTTTCTAATGCAGAGAATTACAAACAAATGATTCAGCGTTTCCATGGTCTTTTACTCAGATGAATTTACAAATTTTCCACTTAGTCTTGATTTAATAGGTAAGAACGAGAATTTTAAGATTACTATTACGGATTCTTCCCTAGAAGAAGAATCTAGAACAACAAAAGACGAAAATCCATTATCTAAAATACTCTAAGTCTAATACTTACGATTCATCAAATAAAGAAGCATATATTAATGATGTACTAAATTATCATGCGAAATAACATAATCTTATTTATGTAAAAATGGTTAATTATCCTATTGGCTGTGTTTTTTCATGCAAAAAAACAAGACCATTTCTGATCTTGTTTTCCTTCTATACAACTAGGCTAATATTTTGTGTGCCAGATATCTTTGTCATATTGTTCGATTGTACGGTCAGATGAGAAGAATCCTGCTTTAGCAATGTTGTAAACAACTTTCTTGTTCCATGCATCTTGATCTTCGTAAGCTGCGTATACTTCTTCTTTCTTCTCGATGTATTCGGCCAAGTCAATCAATGTCATGAACCAGTCTTTAGAGATAAGTTCTTTGTAAAGACGTTCCAAACGTTCTTTATCCCCAACTTTTACAAGATCCTCGCTTACGATAAAATCAACAGCTGCTTTGATGTTAGCATCGTTTTCGTAGTAATCACGTGATACGTAACCTTCTTTTTTATAAAGGTCGATGATTGTATCAGAGTCTTTACCGAATATGAAAATGTTTTCTGGTCCTACCAATTCAGCGATCTCAACGTTGGCACCATCCATTGTACCAAGTGTAAGGGCACCATTAAGCATGAATTTCATGTTACCTGTACCTGAAGCTTCTTTAGAAGCCAATGAGATTTGTTCTGAAATATCTGTCGCTGGGATAAGGTGTTCAGCAACTGTTACGTTGTAGTTATCAACCAAGTGGACGTTGAGGTATTTGCTTACTTCTGGATCATTATTAATGAGTTCAGAAAGTGATAAGATCAAGTGAATGATATCTTGAGCAATAACATAGGCAGGAGCTGCTTTACCACCAAAGATGATTGTGATTTTACGTTTTGGAAGGTTTCCTTTTTTGATTTCTAAGTATTTGTGGATGACATACAAAGCATTCATTTGTTGACGTTTGTATTCGTGGAAACGTTTGACTTGTGTATCGATGATTGAATTTTCGTCAAGATCAATACCTTTATTGGCTTTAAGATAACGTTTAAGAGCTAATTTGTTATCATATTTGATTTGAGACAAACGTTTGTGTACTGCAGGATCATCTGCAAAGGCAGCTAATTTCTCCAATTGAGTGGCATCAGTAAGGTAATCATCACCAATTAACTCTTTTATGTAATCAGCAAGTTCTTGGTTAGCGAATTCCAACCAACGACGGAATGAAATACCGTTTGTTTTGTTGTTGAAACGTTCTGGGTAAAGGTCGTAGAAAGGTTTCAACTCAGATGTCTTAAGGATTTCTGTGTGAAGCTTTGCAACACCGTTTACGCTTGTAGAGAAGTGGATATCCATGCGGGCCATGTGAACACGGTTGTGTTCGTCAATAATTTGAACACGTGGATCATCGAATTTGCCACGAACGATGGCATCCAATTTCTTGATGATAACAACAAGGTGTGGAACAACTTCTTCAAGATAGTCAAGAGGCCATTTCTCAAGGGCTTCAGCCAAGATAGTGTGGTTTGTGTAACCTACCATTTTGCTCACGATTGCTACTGCTTCATCAAATTCAAATCCATGTTTTTCTGTCAAAAGACGAATCAATTCAGGGATAACCATTGATGGGTGAGTATCGTTGATTTGTACGAAAGCGTAATCTGGAAGATCGTGAAGGTTAGAACCACGTTCGATAGCTTCGTCAATCAAAAGTTGAGCAGCGTTTGACACCATGAAGTATTGTTGGTAGATACGCAAGAGCTCACCTTTACGAGTTGAATCATCTGGGTAAAGGAAGAGTGTCAAGTTCTTTTGAATTTCATCTTGATCAAAAGTGATTCCTTTTTCAATTAAACCATAGTCCAAACCATTGATATCGAAGAGGTTAAGGTAGTTCTTAGTTTCTTTCTTGTAACCCAAGACATCCAAACGGTCCAAACGAGATTTCAAAGTGAAGTTTTTGAATGGAACATCGTAAGAGATGTCAGTTGGAACCAACCATGATTGATCTTCAATCCAGTAATCTGGTTCAGCATATTGTTTGTTATCTTTGAAGACTTGTTTGAAAAGACCACAGTGGTATTTAAGACCGACACCTTCACCGTTAATGCCAAGTGTTGACATAGAATCTATGAAACATGCAGCCAAGCGTCCCAAACCACCGTTACCAAGAGATGGTTCTGGTTCAATATCTTCGATTTCACTGATTGATTTTCCGGCAGCAGCTAATTCAGCTTTCACATCTTTATAGATACCCAAGTTAATCAAGTTATTAGACAAAAGTTTACCAATCAAGAACTCAGCTGAGATGTAGTAAACTTTACGTTTACTATCATTTTAGGTTTTGAAGCAGCTGCTTCTTTTACAAATTCTAACAAAAGGTAGTAGATTTCTTCGTTTGAAAGTTCTTTAAGGTTTTTATTTTTCGATTCAACGTAATTTGTAAATGTAAACATTTTATTTATTTCCTCGATTTCCTCGATTATATCTTTCTGTAATATCAGTCAAAAATTCTTTTTTATCAACGGTGATTTCACCTGGAAGCATACGCCATCTCCAGTTTCCTCCAACTGTGTTAGGGATGTTTTTACGGCTATTTTCATTTTTATCAAGAATATCTTGCATAGTCGCAATAGCTGTGTTACTTACTGTTGCGAAGAGTGTGCGAAGAAGGGCACGTGTGATTGGTTCACCTTGACGACGGTTGATATAAGCATCAGTGTAATCACGTTGCTCTTGTGTCAAGTTATTATACCAACCATTAGTAACTTCATTATCATGTGTACCAGTGTAAGCCACTGAGTGTTGTGTGTATGCGTGTGGAACATAAATGCTGTTACCGGTGGTATCATAGAAACCAAAGTGAAGAATCTTCATTCCTGGGTAACCACAGTCTGCAAGAAGTTTACGTGTCTTATCATCAATATTACCAAGATCTTCGGCAATAATCTTAAGATCACCCAACTCTTCTTTAACCACTTTGAAGAGGTCATAACCAGGTCCTGGAACCCATTTACCATTTTCAGCAGTTTCATCTCCAGCAGGAATTTCCCAGAAATCAGAGAAACCTTTGAAGTGGTCGATACGCAAGCAATCAAAAAGTTTGAATGATTCTTGAATACGGAAGACCCACCAAGCATAGTTTTCTGCTTTGTGTTTATCCCAATCATAAATTGGATTCCCCCAAAGTTGTCCTGTTGGTGAGAAGTTATCTGGTGGAACTCCGGCAATGTAACGTGGCTTACATTCAGCATCTAATTTGAAAAGGTGTGGTTGAGTCCAGACTTCCACACTATCAGCTGAAACGTAGATTGGCATATCACCAATAATTTGAATACCGTTCTTATTAGCATAGGATTTCAACTCTGCCCATTGGCTAAAGAAGAGGTATTGCACAACTTGATGGTATGTGATAACACCAGTAAGTTCTTTGCGAAGCTTTTCAAGAGTTGCTTCATCACGTTTAATCACTTTTTTATCATCCCAATCTTGAAGGGCTTTGTTACCAAAGTATTCTTTGATAGCCATGAAGTCAGCATAATCTGCCAACCAGTTAGCATTTTCAGCTTTGAAAGTTTCAAACTTCTTAGCTTCGTTTTCATCTGCCAAGATTGCTTTGACTGCTTTTTCAAGAAGTGGGCGTCGTGCTTCGTAAACTTTAGCGTAGTCGATAAACTCTGGATCTGAACCAAAATCAGAACCTTCAACATCTGCTTCAGTCAGGAATCCGTCACGAATAAGGAAATCCAAATCGATAAAGTGAGTATTTCCCGCTATTGCTGAGAATGATTGGTAAGGTGAATCTCCATAACTTGTAGTAGTCAATGGCAAAATTTGCCAGTATGTTTGCTTTGTTTCTTTCAAGAAATCAACAAAGTCGTAGGCTGCTTGACCGAAAGATCCGATTCCGTAGTCACCTGGAAGTGATGTGATGTGCATTAAAACACCGCTTGCTCGTATGTTCATAAAGTTTACCTCGAATTATTTTTACACTAGCGATTATAAT
>ENA-OQCO01000267-OQCO01000267.1-human-gut-metagenome-genome-assembly--contig:-NODE-267-length-30572-cov-2.041517_pt1 | contig 30572 bp, 30 predicted proteins | sample MGYA00242500_ERZ504582 | MGnify/ENA primary metagenome ERZ504582 (study PRJEB26092, sample SAMD00036346) | human gut metagenome | host: Homo sapiens | study: EMG produced TPA metagenomics assembly of... | reverse complement strand
TTCTTTTCTTCTTTCTTTTCTTCTTTCACTTCCTCTTCCCCCATCAGTGAGAATGATTTTGACGTAACTTAAACGCATCCCCGAATCTTTCCGAATAAACTTTTGTCGTATTTTTATTCTTATCGGCAATGAGCAAATCTTTTTCTCTCAGATAATCCAGGAACATCTTGATGTCCCCATCGTCTTCCTCCACAATCCATTTTTTCAAAACCTCATATTTGATAGCGACCCATTTTATCATTCTCTTTCTAGTTTCATCATATTCGTAGTCATGATAAATTCCCCAGTTCTCACCTCTCTGCTCTACACCTGCCTGAATCTCCCGTTCCCTTCCGTCAATCACCTTCATATCAATCCTGGAAAGTCCTTCAAATCTTTCTGCATTAATGGAAATCCTGTCTTCAAGCATATTGTAACTTCTTTCGTTCTGGTCAATCTCGGAATCATTTTCCACAAATGAAAGCAACTCTGCCACAGACATCTTTATATGGTCCTTAAAAAGATATTCTGCCGCAAGTTCATCGGCTGTAGCAAGGATTGCCAGCACGGACAACTGACTGTTTGGTTTGCCTGCTTTCTCAAGTTCCAGGCTGAGTTCTTCCATTTTTTTATCAATAATCTGATTAACGCCCTTTTCACCCAGGGTCTGGAGAATCTTTATGTAGTCAATACCAGCCCAGCCTCGATTCTCTACAAAAAATGCGGTAATCTGTTTCGCCATCGGAACCCCTGACTCTGATGACCAGGGCGCACATTTTGGATACACCTCGGAGATGAACAGGACAGCACACGGTTGATGGAACCGCCATTTCCACATTGTTTTGTTATATGATACTCGGAAGTTACCAGTGCCGCGATTGTCCATGCCATCGGTATCACCAGTGAAAGGGTCTTTGTCGCTCTGGCTTTGCCAATTCCACCGGCGATTTTCATAATCAGCACTTGTAACTGGCCCTGCTGATACTTAGACATATTATTGGTATCCTCTATAATCAAAGGTACACTTTTTAATACGTTCATCAGGATTTCCATTGCATTAACCGTATTATTTGGGCCGCATACATATCCGGATTTCGGCCGCCAGTCTCCAAACATCGCCGTTGCAATTTTGCTGGCAACCGATTTTCCTGTTCTGGATTTTCCATAGATATTGCAGATGAATCCCTCTGGATGTTCTGTCAGCATCCCTAAAATCGGACTACATAACGCCGCCGCAATAGCAAAGTTCAAATGGACCTGCCCAGACGCCCGCAACTCCCGCATCTTCTGATAATATGCCTCCCGGTCTCCTGCCGGAGTCAATGCTTTTATCAATGTTGGAAACTCTGACTCTCTGTCAAAAATGAATCCGCTGTTTGTATACGGAAGAAATCTTTTCTTATCTTCACTCCATCCCAGAGTGCTCACTGTTTCAACCGTATCGAGTGCCCCACGCTTTCTTGATTCCACAGACATGGACTGCAAGTATTTAATCATGGGTGTTATCATATCCGGTGTCAGTTCCATACCAAGGCCATTTAATATCTTGGATGCCGTCCTTGGGTCGTATAAATCCGCCAGTGCTACGATTTCTGTAATCCATTTGTCATCCGGTTTCAGTAATAACTCGACTCTTTTATTATTTTTATCGCTTCCATCAATGGCTCTCAATTCCCTATTAATAAGAATCGGATGGTCTGATGCTTTTAATATTTTTGTCTGCTGGCCCCGTTCTTCTAATGTATAGATAGAATTATTATCTGCGTGCCATTCAGGGGAAACAAATTTATTTCCAGTGCTGAACTCCGGCAAATCTGAAAAATCGGTCTGTACCGCTAGGTCCATTGCTGTTCCTGCATTTTTACGGCGTTTTTCCTCATATTCCTTTTTTCTTCTCTTCCTTTCCTCACTACTTCTTCTTTTGAAAAATCTTTGCAGTTCTGTTCCTCCAATCGCTTTTGCCTTTTCGCTTAATATATACTCTACAGTAGAGATATCGGCCCGGGCAACCGTTTTACTTCCTGGGTAGTCCTCGTAAAGACCTCCATAAACTTCATCATAGAGACCATCCGACAGGATGTCCTCCTTACTGGTGATACAGGAATAGTCCTTTTTATACAGACTTTCAAAGTTCTTTTTTTGCGGTCCTGCCTGTGGAACAACTGCATTCTGCCCTCCCTTCATTATATTAATGAAAGTCTGCATCTGTTTCTGCATTTCCGGCGGCAACTGGTTCAGCATTGCTGCTACATCTATGTTTAAATTCTCACTCATAATCTTCTCCTCCTGTTCTTTCATGAGATAAAATCAATATGCGTAAAAATCATGTTGATAGTTTGTGGTTTCGTGATTTATTTTTATAATACGCTTCGTGCTACGTTGTGTCAACATATTTACAAAAATCCATTTATTCTTTATATTTTCTTTATTTTTGCACGTACTACATTGCGCAACTATTATTTATATTGATTTACGCACTACCATATGCTACAATGTACTCACCAAATAAAAAAGTACTGTGAAAGGAACAAAAACTTATGGAAAACACCCATTCATGGACTTGTGATAATGAAATCGGGACCACTCTTCCCCAGTATGCGAACAGCCAGGGAATCACATATGAAGCGGTCAGACGCCAGGTTATTAAATATCAGGATACTGAACTCCGAGGCCATATCCAGATAAGGAACAAGACTAAATACCTGGACGACTTCGCTGTAGAATTTCTGAACGAGCACCGGAGACCTCAGGCACAGATTGATAGCGATGCCAACAACATTGCGGAACAACTCAAAGATATGCTCATTTATGTTAAGGAGAATAAATCTAATCCCCAAAAAGCCCACCAATTTCAGCCTTTCAAGGATTATATTTCCAATACTCCCGAGGATGCCTTCGCACAGGAAAACCATGCAGCCACCACACCTTCATCAAAGGAAACATCACCCCAAGCAAACACCAAGCCCTTAGACGAATCCATATGGATGCCATTGCACAAGGCGTCCCCTGACCGTCAACTGATTGCTCTACAGACCGAAAATGAACTTCTCAAGAAACAACTTGCAGACTTACAGAACGCATACAATAAACTTCTGATAGAGACCAGCAATTTGACCGCAAAAATTTATTATGCTGAGAAAAACGCAGACAATGCAGAGAAGAACTCCAAGCGGTGGTATAACCTTGCGCTTGAATGTATCAAGACCTTTAACCAACAGCAAGCCCAGGATTTCAATGCTACAGAATCGGAGGCTCTTGACAATGTTACAGAGGATTGATTGGATAAGATAAAAACACCATACTGATATTTGAGGGACCACCATTGCTGCATTTCCGGAACCACCATCGCTCATTTCCGGAACCACCATCGCTGCATTTTCGGAACCACCATCACCGAACTTCCTAAAGCACCATCACCGCGTTTCCGGGACCACCATGGAAAATGCTTCCGGAGCCACCATCTTTAACCAGGATTTCAAGATTATAACAGCCGGAACGACTGCCAATACCCCTAAAAAAGAAGGATTTTTCACAGATTTGTTAAGAGGAAGGGCGCATATACTCACCATTATTATGGTGTACTATCCACCACCTCCGGCTGTGTCTATCCCTGCCGCCTTCCAGCCGTCACCCCAGAACCGTTTTTAAATTCAAAAAACAAAAGCAAATTTACACTAAAAGTTTTTGTGATATTTCACGATATGTGATACAGATGATTCCCGATTTCCCATTTATCGGTATATTGATTTTCAGATTTGCATATGATATAATGCCAGTAGGCAAAAGGTAATTATTAAACGCTTATAGCAAAGAACGAAGCCCCCGGCTGTACTTGCACTACAACCGAGGGCTTCTTCTTGTTTTTTAGGATGGTCAAGTATCCATCAGGCTATTGTTGTCCTAGTCGTTCCTATCTAACCATTTGCAGATGAGATGGCAAGTCACACCTGCCGCGACGGTAACGATAAAGGTAATTATTATTTCGCTTATAGTTCTCACCTCCTCCCGTTGCCGGGTCTCGGTTGGACAACAGAACGATTATATCATACCTCAGAACAAAACGGAACCTTTCAAAATACATATTGCTACCCAAATCTGTCCATCTCTTTTTCTTCTCCCATCCCTCCACACCAAAACCCGCAAATTTTTTTATCCCCATCATCTTTTCTTCATATTAATATTACCCAAATCCAAAGGAGGCAATATTATATGAAAAAAACAGATAAAAAACAATCCAAATCCAGGCAGGAAGCCCTGAATGAACTGACTGCGGGCCTGGAGCAGTCCATCAAAGATTTTATGGATGGGGACAAGTACAGGGCTTTTCTTTCCAAGATGTCGCACCTCCACAATTACTCGTTGAATAACCAGATTTTGATTGCCAGACAAAGACCGGATGCCACGCTGTGTGCAAGTTATACCTGCTGGAAGTCTCTGAACCGTCAGGTCAAAAAGGGAGAATCCGGAATCCAAATCATCTGCCCCTCAATCATTAAATCTCAGGCCTTAAAAGATGTGAGAGACGAAAACGGCAGACCTGTCACTCTTCCCGATGGAAGTGTCAAGCAGGAAGTTGTTGAAAGAATCATTCCATTCTTTAAGGTTGGATATACCTTTGACATCAAGCAGACGGAGGGCGAACCACTACCGGAACTCTGCCACTCCCTGGAAGGTAGCCTGAACGATAGACAAAAACAGATAAAGGATGCTCTCCTTGACATCTGCCCGGTTCCAATCCACTTCCAACCAATATCCGAGGATGCAAATGGATATTATGACCTCATCCAAAAAGAAATCGTCATAGACAGCAGCCTTTCCGAAGCACAGTCTCTCAAGACCCTGATTCATGAAATGGCCCATGAAAAACTCCATTCGGCAGACCTTCCGGATAAACACACCGCAGAGGTGCAGGCAGAATCCATTGCTTTTGTTGTCTGCCAGTATCTCGGCCTGGACACTTCGGAATATTCTTTCGGCTATATTTCCAGTTGGAGTTCCGGCAAAGACGTAAAGGAACTGAAAGCCAGCCTGGAGACCATACGCAGTACTTCAAACGAGATGATTGACACAGTAGAACAGAAACTTACAAAAGCAGAAAAAACGGTCCAGGCTATAGCCGAAGCCGCAGAGACCGTACAAAAAAGGAGGTGCAGATAAATGGATGCAATTGAACAGCAACTTGCAGAAATAGAACAGTTAAAAGCAAAACAGGCCCTTCACCGCCAGCAGTTAGCAGAGAACCGCCAGCGTGCTCTTGAAAAGAAAAACTACACAAAACGCCTGGTTGATATCGGTAAGATGGTGCTGGAATTTTTGCCGGATGCTTCGACTATGAATGAAGCGGAAATCAGGGAAGTTTTAGAAAAGATTTTAAGCAAGTAGTAGGTCTTGTGGGCGTTCGCTTGGAAGCCGCCGGGGTGGTGGACTGAAAGACTGCCGGGGCAAGCAGTGTGATGGCAAGCAGGACAACAAGCCTGGCCGCGGTTTTCACGCCCGTCGATAACAACATTTTAGACGGTCCTTTCTTTGGTTACTGTAACATAACATTACAATTTGCTGTTGTAAAGAAAAGAAACGTTAAAAATAAAGACAAAAAAATTTCAAAAAAGGCTCTCCACACCGGAAAGGGTGGTGAGAGCCTAAACTGTATCGTTCAATTAGAGGAATCGGAATTGTCAACCAATCTCATTTTTGCGGGTAAATATTTTTGTTTTTAAGTCTTCGTATGCAGGGAAGGATACACGTTTGTAGAGCTCAACTTTGCTGACAAATTATCAAATAACGCACCGCCATACGGTGGTGCGTTTCTGTGTATTTATATAATCAATCAGCTAAATTGTTATCTGTCCAATTGGCTTTCAAAGCTAAGGAGTCAAACATATGCAACTTTAGTTTAGATGATGTTACAATGCCAGATTCAATACCATCACAAATGGTTGACCATCCTTTAAAAGTGCTATTATCTTTTTTCACTTCAGCTATATCCTTTGCATATAGCGTCATCCCTGCTGGCACCTGTATTGTGTATTTTTCAACACCGCCTTTATCCGGAAAATATCCGCCATTAGCATCAACTGTAAGGGTAAATTTCTGGTCTGGATTTTCAGCAAATACTTGCACCCAAAACCCTTTATAATAGCCAACTCCTATATGAGTAGCGCGTTTGTCTATCAGTGTAACTAGATGTCCTTTGCTTTCTTCCCATAATTCGACTGCTCTTTCAGGACTGCTTCCAGTTGTAATATTTTCACCTAAAATATTACCTGCGCCAGCCGCATGGTAAGCTGTGGCATTATTTGTTCCATCTGGTCTTTGATGACTAAATTTTGTGTAAATTTCTTTTGCTCTTACAGCGGCTCCGGCATCCAAAGCCGCGCTTTCTTTGACTGCATTCTTCCCATATTTCTTTCTTACTTTATTTGTTAACCGGATAACTTCTTTTATATCTTTTTTTACCTGTTCCGGGCTTTCTGGGTCAGGAGTAGCAGTAGGTTTTGGAGTAGCCGTCGGCTTTGGTTTCTGTGTCGGTTTTGGAGTAGGTTTTTTCGTCGGCTGCGGTGTGGCGGTAGGCTTTTTCGTTGGTGTTGGTGTTACCGTGACAGGAGGCTGAGACGGAGTTACAGTAGGATTTAAAACTGTCTTTTTAGGGACTTTAACTTTAGCTCCGTCTTTATAATATCCACCATAAGTTTTAAATGTTTTATTATAACCTTTTACGATATAATAATAAGTTTTGCCCGCCTTAATCGGATATTTGCTACTGGATTTGTGAACATATTTCGGTGTCTTCGCACTTACGCTTTTAATCTTTGTCCATCTGCTTGATGCTGATGGACGGTAATAAACAACGTAATTTGTGGCATTAATGGATTTCGTCCATGTCACAGTCACCTGTTTATAACTGTTTGCTTTCGCGCTGGCCCTTACGGTAGACGGCACGGCTGGGATGGTGACGGTCTTGCCTTTCGTATCGTAAAAACTCCACTTCCTGCCATACTTGTTGTATGCCCTGACTGTATAGGAATATTTTTTACCACCCTTGAGCGGGTACTTCTTAGAAGATTTATGCGTATACTTCAGATTTTTACTGCTGATAGTTGCCAGCGTGGTCCACTTCTTCGCACCGGCCTGTTTGTAATAAATCCGGTAAGAAGTTGCATACTTTGACTTTTTCCAGGTAACTGTCACGGAGTTTTTAGCAGCCGCAGCCTTCGTTACAGATACTGCCGAAGGTGTCTTTCCAGATGCAGCGAATACCGGCATAGCCATCACCAATACCAGCATGACCGTCAGGAAACAACTAAAAATCCTCTTTCTTTTCATCCTGTTTTCCTCCTGTCTGTTTCATAGATATACCATTATTTTACTCCTGCCCTCCCCCTTTGTAAATCAACCAGCCACATTTTCTGCATAAAAAATGAGAGGCATTTTGAGCCCCTCACATGCTTTTCTTTCCCTCTATCAGCCTTCCGTCCCCGGTCCTCACATCCACCTGGAAAAATCCCGGCCTCAGTTCCAGATATCTCCGGACGGCCTCTGTCAGGTTTTCTTCTTTTCCCATATCTCCCTCCTTACATCGTCCATTTGTGGTGCTTTACCCTGTCTACGGTTTCCGATACTTTTTGGACATCTTCCCTGGCAACGGATAGTTCCTGCCGTCATAACGGAAGACTTCGTAAGAGAGCAGGTCCTCCGGCTCTACCGTGGACAGGTTCACCTCTTTTACCATCTCTTTCATCTTTCCGATGTCCATATCTTCACTTTCCCTTACGACCATGACCTCATGGATGGAACTGGGGAGGACATAATAAGGCTCACCAAGTTCTTCAGACACCTTCTGTAAAGCCTCCTGGCACAGCATCACATTGGCACCGTTTACTTTTTCCTGGTTTGTCAGGACATAGAGCGGTGATTCCTGGGCGAGCATCTCTTCCATCACTTCCCTCTGTATCTCTGTCACTTCCCCCGCTTCTATCTGTCTTTCCAGTTCCTCCCGCAAGATATCGGCAGTATTCCGCAACTGGAACTCCTGCGCTGCCGTGTTTTTATATGCCTCGGCCAGAACCTCACTCTGGCCCATCCGGAATAACGGCAGGCTGTCTTTCGTCACACGGAAGGAATATAGCAACGCTCCCTCCTCGGCTACCTTACAGCGCACCACTGCCGCCATATCCTCCACAGAATCGTATACCGCATTTTCCAGGAGTGCCCTGTTTGCATCCGCATTCACCAACTGGATGAACAGTCCTTTCCGGAAGTCCTCCGCGGATGGCAGGTCCGTGATTTCCGGCAGGGCTGTCCTCTTTTCCTCTACCAGGGCCGCTGCGTATCTCCCGATATCCGCCATACTCTCCCCGGATGCCAGCATCCCTGCATAATCGTCCGGATATATGACCAGGGCATGTTTATCCCCTTCATGCCTGCAACGTAATCCATCCCTGGGGCCGTTTACTTTCGGGACTGTGATGGGCTTTACTTCCCACTGCTCCCCCAGGCTCTTCTCTATTGCTTTTTGCAGTCTGATTTTGTCTTCTTTTTCCATTTCTCCTTTCCTCCTTCATACTGGCGGTGGATAGACTCCCTCAGGGTCTCATATCCTTTTTCTGCCAGCCGCATTAATTTTTCTCTACAATCCTCCGGCCGTTCCGGAAGGATTGGTATTGGTCTTTTTGTTTCTTTTATTTCTTCTTTCCCTTCTATCCCCATAGCCTCCCGATTATACCGCTGCACCTTCTCAGACATCGGCCCCAGGACGGCATCATTGAAGTATGAGCACTTCCTGGCTTTGCAATACCCGTAATCTGCGGATATGATAATGACCTCATCCTGCTTCACCAGCCTGGACAAATCCGAAGGCTCCAGGACTGGCTTGTCCTGGTATGAGATACTGACACTACGGTTCTTCCCGGAACCGCTCCAGGTCGTCTGTCGTTCCTTGTAAGTGCCAGCCATCCCACAGATGGTCTTGGCTGTGGAAGGACTCCGTACATCCAAACAGACCAGATATGCACTATTGGCAATCATCGACTGGATATCGGCTTTCGTATAAGCGTTTTCCAGGGCTTCAAAACTCTGGGTTATCAAAATCAGGGTGATGTTCCGGCTTCTTCCAGTGAGAAGTATTCCTGAATGTAAACATGGCACGGGGCCTCGGGCACAAATCCGGGCCATCTCATCAATCACGACCATCACCGGCCGGCTCCCTTCCGGCCTCTTTATAAGGCTCCCGAAGACCTGGGCGATAATAAGGTTTACCAAATTGTAGTACACTTCCAGTTTTTCCTCCGGGATGGCCAGGAAGACTGCCCTTCCTTCCTCAAGCATCTGCGGGTTTGCCTGCCGGGTATTGGTCTCCATTCCATATCGGATATCTTCATCGATAAAGATTTTTAAAGACTCCTGCTCCTGCTGGACAATTCCCGACATCGTATCCTCCGCAAGGTTCCGGAACGAAGAAAGAAATTTCGTCTCTGTAGCCCTCGGTGCTGCCCCGTCCAGTAATTCCTCCACCAGTTCCTTGGCATCCCGGGACAGTATCTCATTCACCAGTTCTGACAGGTTATGTATCTTTTTCTGCTTATACAGGCCAACCAGTTCTCCGACCAAAAGCGAGCGGCCCGACTGTTTCCAGAACTGGTCTGTATCCTTGGCCGATATGGGTATCAGGCTGTTTGCGATTTCCTCCATAGTCTCCCGGATATCCTGGTCTGTGACCCGTCCTCCTTTGTGGTTCAGGAGATACAACGCATCCCATCCCCATTTCCCCCGGTCCTGGAAATCAATGATGACCACATCTTCCGCATCCATCCTTCGGGACTTCCGCCAGAGTTCTCCTTTGATGTCAACATAAAATCCACCGGCATTCTGGCTGGACAGCAATGACGGGATGACCAGGGCAGAGGACTTGCCACTGCCCGACCCACCAATCACGAATACATGGCCATCCTTATAATGTGCTGCATCCATCGGCTTGCACAGATATTTCTGCTCTTTTTTGAAATATCCTTCCTCTGTTCTTCCAAACACCACGCCCTGTAGCTGGTCAAAAAGGAAATCTTCCGCAATCCTTGGGTACATCGCCTTTTGCTTTAACGGGCTTGAAAATTCATTAGGCTTTTCATGGAATACATCCTCAATACTGAAATCCTTCTTTCCGGCCGCAGCCTGCCTCTGGTTCTCTGACCATACATAGACAGACGGCAGGAACGATAAGACAAACAGGATGAGGTACGACACATCCCCGCCCAAAACTTTCTGAAAGAACAGGATTAACCCCGCCATCGCAAAAGGCTGGAGCCAGATTCCGCTGAAAAAGATACGGTTTATCCATTTCCATATATCCTTTTTTATCCCGGGACGGGGATTTTGTATCTCCGTCCTCAGATATTTCCAAAACCGGTACAGCCAGTCTTTCATGGTTCCAGGACCTTCCTGGCAATCGGTTTTTCTGAAATCTCTTCAAAGCCATTCTTCTTTAAAAAATGCTTCTTCTGTTTCCCGGTATGGATGTAAACAGATGGATACCCCCTCTTCCTGGCAAAATCCTCTATCACGCCCAGCAGGTGCTCCCTTGCCTTGTTATCACCTGCATCCAGGGAATGGATGAACAAGACTCTTTCTCCTTCCATCACCGGAAAATTGACTACTGCCGCGGCTGCCGGCTCCGGTCTCCCGTCAGCCTCCAGATTAAGAGATATGTAATCATCCTGAATCTCACTACCGGCCGGGGCTGACCCCTTATAGGTGAGCAGGACCCGCAGTTTCTGGTCCGTGGCTCCTGCAAGTTGCTTTCCTCTCATGTTCTCAACTCCTTATGTTTTATTTTCGTTGATAAGGTTTCTTCCTTACCAGCACTTACAGTATGCAGAAAAAAAGAGAAGATAAAAAACGGAATGAAAAAAATTTTATCCTGCCCCGGATTCTCCATATTGAAAAATAAAAAACGAGGTGATTTTATCTATGGCAATCTTTCAATTCCATATGCAGATAATCAAACGGAATGACGGAAAAAGTGTTGTGGCCGCAGCCGCCTACCGTTCTGCAAGTAAAATAGAAAATCAGTACACCGGAATCATGGAGGACTACACCAAAAAGAAATGGGTGACACACAGCGAAATCGTGCTGCCGGAACATGCGCCGAAAGAGTTTCAGGACCGGGGATATCTGTGGAACTCCGTAGAAGAGGCAGAAAAGACCGGAGGGCCAGACTCGCCAGAGAGGTCATGATTGCCCTTCCAAATGAACTGACGCCGGAGGAAAACCTCCAACTGGTACAGGGATTTGTCCAGGATGCTTTTGTTTCTCAGGCATGGTCGCTGATTTCAGCATCCACAATCCGCCTGTCACCAATGAGCAGCATATCCCTGTTGACCGGAACGGCCAGCCAACGAAAGAAGAAAAAGACATGATTTTCCAGAATCCTCATGCACACATCCTTTTAACCATGCGGCCCCTGGATAAAAATGGGAACTGGCAGCCAAAGACACAGAAAGAATATCTCTGCAAACGCCAGGGAGAGACCGCAGTCTTTACCGCCGAGGAATTTATCCAGGCCAAGGCGGATGGCTGGGAAAAACAGTACCCGTACTTCAAAGGCCGGGAAAAAGTCTGGCTGACACCCTCTGAGGCCTACCTGGAAAACCTGGTGAGGGCATCCGGCAATCCCCGCTCCACTCCCTACGGACGGGAGAATCCGAAGATGAAGTACTGGAACTCCACGGATGCCATCTTTTCCTGGCGGAAATCCTGGGAAGAACATGTAAACCAGGCCCTGGAACGTGCAGGCATACCAGAAAGGGTGGACTGCCGCTCTTATCAAGCACAGGGTCTGGATGATATCGCCGGCATCCATCTTGGCCCTCATGGGGCAAAACAGATCGATTCCCAGCAGTATCAGATTAATGAAGATATCAAAAAACTAAATAAAAAGAATCAGGAAATCCGCCAGGCTCTGGGCGAACTGGAAGCAGAGATAAAACAAAAGAATGACCAACTTTACGAATCCATTGCAGAGCGCATGGGCTGACTGCGGGGGGAAATCCTCTCTGCCCGGTATGACCTGGAGGACTTCCAGACACAACGGGAATATATCCAGAAAACAGCGCAGTCTCTCCGGGAATCAGTCAGCCGTGTACAAGCAGCCCGGGAGAATGTCCAGGAACGAGACCGGCAGGCTCGAAAAAACATCTCCACACTCAAGAAAGAACTGGAAGGAAATTTCCCTGCCTGGAGCAGCCGTCCTGATGAGATAGAAGCCGCAATCCATGCAGAGGAAGAAGGCATCCGCTTCCGTCAGGAACGGCTGGGAAGGATTCTGAACGAGGAAGGCTTTTCCGATATCCAAGACTACGAAACCAAGGCCAGGATGCTGGCACAGATGGAATCCGACTTGCAGATGCTGGACCAGAAGATTTCCGCCTGCGAGGAACAGATACAGGAGCATACCCGCCGATATGAAAAACTATGCGGTCAGATACCGGATGATGTCTCACACCTGGCCGACTTCCGGGAACGTAGAAAAAGGTGGTCTGATATTTACGGACAGCGGACTTCTGACCATATCCGTAAACGGACCGGCAAGGTAAAAACCGAGACATTTGACCGAATCTTACATAAAACCGATTATGCCCTGAACCATACCCTCTACCTGGCTGGCCGGGCCGGATATCTGCTGGAGCGGATGGAGCAATCTACGCAAAAGACTGTAAGCGAAAACCAAGGGCGGAATTATTAATTCATTGCAATTTGATTCCACCAAAAAGGGAGAACAGCCCACACAACTGCTCTCCCTTCTTATTACACCCCGAAATCCGGGAACTTATTTTCCATAGACTTTATCATATGCTTCACATAATAAATCTTCCAGTTTCCCTCTCCGGCAATCCACGGTTTCCCAAAACTCCATCGGCTGATTTTCGAGATAATCGGAAATGTCTGTGTAAATCTCCTGTGCTCTTTTGTCTCTTGGGTCATCTTCACTTTCAGAATATGCAAACAGTTTCTGCGCTTTTTCCAAAAGTTCTTTTGAAGAATCACTCTCTTTTGCATCCTCCTTCCAGATATCCAGAAGGATATAACGCTGCGCATACAGGCTGAACATATTAAATAAAATATCCTTCTTTTTCCGTACCGCATCTCCTTCCAGGGATGTCTCGCCCTTCTTCATCTCTTTTGCATTCATGATAGTAAATTCTAAAGGTCGCGATGGAGATACTAAATAACTCCCTGGTTCACAGGATTTATTTCCTTTTCATCCATTCCTTTATTCTCACAATCATCTGTTACATAACTCATGAATCTATAAAGAAATGCTCTGCGGACAATCCTGCTGATTTCCCCTCCTACCCTTATATCTCCTGCATCCTCTGGGGCAGTAAAACAATCACAGATTTTCACGATGTTATTATTTAATTCAACATAATTCTCGTACATAAATGTACCTCCTCTATCAATAAGTCCCTTCCGGGAAAACAGTTTTTATGGTTTCACTCGCGAGTTCTTTTTGCTTACAAATCCATTATGTCACAAAGAAATCCACAATTCAAATTTTTGCGGAAAAGGTTACGCTCCGAAAAATAACCCGCAAAAATTTATATACTCTTTATATTTGCAGATTTATCCAAATTTGATTTTCCGCATATTTGCTTCTCCTTTCTTTTGGATTTCAACAGTAATATGCTGGATTTTCTCATCTTTTTAATAATTACGTCTTGACACTTGAAAATGTGTAAAACAGGAATATAATGATACTATAAATATACTGCAAAGGAGAATTTAGGTATGAAAAAACACATTAAACAACTTTTAATCACACTTCTTGCTTTGACATTGATTCTGTCAGGTTCTGTATGCGTACAGGCAAAAACCATTTCCAAGCCAGCCCAGGTACTTACCCTGTATTCCTCAAAATCATTGTCCTACACCGCAAGCAGAAGAGCATTTGCTACAGCAAATGAAACAGCATTAAACACTGACGTCTACATGAACCAGGGCGTTTCTTCTTACAAATCCTCTAATACTTCAGTGGTAAGCCTTGTTTCCAGAAAAGCCTATCCTCTGTATCAGAAAAATCCTGTCTCTTTTTCTTCATATTTTATGAAAGCAAAAAAACAGGAACTGCTATTGTTTCCTACAAGTGCGGAAAAAATATTTACAAACAAAAAGTTACAGTAAAAAAATATGTAAACCCATTATCATCTCTCAAAATCGGTTCTCTGAACCTGACATCCAAATTTAACAAAAACGCAAACTATACGTTGAGTTACAACAAATACAAAAATAAAAACATAAAATTACAAGTTAATAGCAAGAACGGATGGTATGTCTCAGGAATCCGTAAAATCAACAATCCAAAAGGTAGTGAAATGGGAATCTGGGTCAAGAACGGAAAAACATTTAAAATTACAAAAAGAAATACCTTTTTGACCGTCTATACATATAATCAGAAAACAACGCAGACAGAAGAATGTACAATTATTTTCAAATAATTTAACTCATAGATTGTTCCGCTGTTTTTGTCTGGTGCAATACTAATTATATGTGAATTAAAAAATAAGGCTAAGAGAATGCTGCACGCTGTTCTCCTAGCCTTTATATATAAATGTGTGTACACATTGTACTTAACCATATAAATTAACAAATTCTTTAAATACTGCTGTTTTTCCTCTCACATCACCTCTTTTTCCGCATATCTTTCCACAGATTGAAAGACATCACCAATTACTGCTGACTATTGGCACTGTCTCTTTTTGACATTTCTTACATGCAACAGGGGGTGTTGCCAAACTGTTGCCAGTCGAATTTTGAGGACGCAGAGAGCCTTATTTCAAGCGATTTTGGGGTTTCGACACAATGTACAATATCTTTTGTCTTTATTTTGGAAATTCTGTCAGATTTGTTTGGATTTTTTTGGAAAATAACATAAAAAATCCGCTCCGGATTTTACGTTTCCGTATCCCTGCAGCGGATTTTAAATGTTCAATTCTTCTGCTGTCCTGATAAAATTTCAACAGCTATCGGAACCCTTTCTTGCTATGATCCTGTAAACAGAATCAGATCCGTGTCAGAACAAAAATATCATAGATCGCTCTGACAGCCTTCTCGAAGTCGCGGTTCTCTACACCGATGATGATATTCAGCTCACTGGATCCCTGATCGATCATCTTCACATTTACATTGGCATGAGCAAGGGCAGAGAAAATTCTTCCTGCTGTACCTCTCTGAGATTTCATCCCTCTTCCTACAACTGCGATCAGTGCAAGATCAGACTCCATCTCAACAAAATCAGGCTGTACCAGACGGTGAATGCCTGCGATGACCTGCTGTTCTTTCTCTTCAAACTCATCCTGATGAACATATACTGTCATGGTATCAATACCGGACGGTACATGCTCAAAGCTGATACCCTGATCCTCAAATACCTGAAGAACTTTACGGCCAAAGCCAATCTCGCTGTTCATCATGGATTTCTCAATATTGATAGAGCAGAAGCCCTTCTTACCTGCAATACCTGTGATAGTAAATTTCGGTTTCTTGCAGGTGCTCTCTACAATAAGAGTACCTTTGTCTTCCGGACTGTTTGTGTTGCGGATATTTATCGGGATTCCCTCTTTACGGACAGGGAAAATCGCATCTTCATGAAGAACGGTAGCTCCCATGTAGGAAAGCTCACGGAGCTCTCTGTATGTGATCGCCTCGATCGGTTCCGGATTATGTACAATACGCGGATCTGTTACAAGGAAACCGGAAACATCTGTCCAGTTCTCATAGATATCTGCGTGGATCGCTTTTGCAACAAGGGATCCTGTTACATCAGATCCGCCCCTGGAAAATGTCTTAACTGTGCCGTCTGCGCATGCACCGTAGAATCCCGGGATTACTGCACTCTGGCATTTGCTGAGTTTTTTCGAAAGGAGCTTGTTGGTCTCCTCAGCTTCCAGATTACCGTTCTTGTCAAAACGGATCACAGAAGCCGCATCTACAAAATCATATCCAAGATATGCAGCCATGATCTTACCATTAAGGAACTCTCCTCTGGATGCCGCATACTGGATTCCTGCCTGTGCACGGAAATCCTCCTCAATCTTCTTGAACTCATCCTCAAGGGAAAGCGTCAGGCCAAGACCTTTGATAATCTCATAATATCTCTCTTTGATCGCTTTCAGCTTATCGGAGAAATCCTCTCCCTTGGAAGCTGCATCATAGCATCCGTAAAGCATATCCGTTACCTTGATGTCTTCGTCAAATCTCTTTCCCGGAGCTGACGGAACAACATAGCGGCGGCTCTCATCGCTGCGGATGATATCGCCGACTTTCTGAAACTGCTCTGCATTTGCAAGAGAACTTCCACCGAATTTTACAACTTTTTTCATGATAACACCTCTCACCTGTAATTTCGATACTGCTGTTCATTTTCCAAACGGCAGCATTTCGACTTCCCGCGCTGCTTTTCAGTACATATCTCACTGCAACGCTTTACCACAGAAACCTATGGCTATTTTATTGAAAAACTCATGATTTTGCAAGTCTTTCCGCCAATTTCTGCAAAAAAAGTCAAATTATACAAGAGAAAAGGCTCATAAAACCTGTTTCTTATGCACAGTACTGCTTCAGGATATTCTCAAGAGCTGCAGCGCTGCTTGTATGGCAGCGACATACGGGGATTGATTTTTTCTTTGCTTCTTCTACTGCGCAGTTAACCATTTTGTGGGAAACTGTGCTTGTGAAAAGGATCATCAGATCCGGCACACCGATTTTTTTCTTCATAGCTCCTTTTTCTTTTGCAAAAACTTTTGCCTTACATCCAAACCCTTTGCAGATATCCTCATACTGACATACCATTCTTTCATTACCGCCTACAATTACAACGCTCATAATTTCACTCTCCTTTGATTCCTGAACTTTTTATATGGTTATTTCAAGCTAACTCATGGTTTAAAATATTGAGTTAGCATCTGCTAACTCTTTATCATGATACCATGCCTTAAAAAGTTTGTCAAAGGTAATTTTAATTATTTTTATATTCTGTAATGCCGCATACAGAAAGTACACCGTCCTTCACCTGAAAGTGAACATCCATCCCTGCAAAAGGCATTCCGTAGATCCTCCGAGGATCTTTCTGGTAGGCTGGTCTTGGATCTTCCCTGAGAACTCCCTTTAATGCTTCCAGCTTCTCCTCCGGGATCATGGCCACCCATTTTTGCGGAATCTCCACCTGCAGAAAATGCTGTTCTACTTTTTCCGCAAATCCTCCCAGTGCTTCCGGATGGCAGTCTGCTGCTGGGATGATACGGTTTGATATCAAAGATCGGCGTACCGTCCATAAGGTCTGCCCCTGACACAACCAGTACCGGTCCCTCCTTACACTTAAGATCGATCTGTTCCAGTTTTACACAGGAAAGACCTATAGAATTAGGTCGAAATGGAGATCTGGTGGCAAACACGCCCATCCTCTCGTTTCCGCCAAGACGCGGCGGCCGTACTGTGGGAGACCATTTCTCACGTACAGCCTCCGAAAATTCCCAGATCAGCCAGATATGTGAAAAGTCCTCCAGACCTTTCACAGCCTCACGTACTCTGTATTCCGGTTCAAAAACGATCCGGGCTGTCAGTCCCTCCACGCGGCCGCTCTGGCGGGGAATCCCGAATTTCGTCGGAAAATCACTCCTGATCTTTGCAATTATCTTCATATCTGTTTCCCCTTTTCCAGGATACTCGGAATTCTTTTTATTTTCCATTCCTTTCACCTCTCCTGAACCGTTTTGTCTGCTTATGATACAACCTGAATATTTCGACAGTCTTTATATTCTCTTGAACAGCTTTCTGTCAGAATCTCTGCTCCCTCAAATGCAAAGAATGTCACTGCGCTGATCTGTCCGAACTTGGAGCTGTCTGATACAACATATCTCTCCAGACATTGCTCCATAGCGGTACGTTTCACCAGTGCCTCATTTGCCTCCGGTGTTGTAAAGCCTTCTTTCTGTGTCATTCCGTTAGTTCCGAAAAATCCTTTGGTAAAATGGTAATTCTTCAGCATTTGCATGGCCTGGCTTCCGATCACAGCTTCTGTAGAACCTTTCAGTTCTCCACCGAGCAGAAGTACCCTGACTCCCATCTGTGCCAGCGTTCTCGCATGGGAAACACCATTGGTCACAAAAGTAGCTCCTGAGCCTTCCAGATACTCCAGCATATATCCCGTGGTGGTTCCGGCATCCAGATACACAAAATCCTCCGGCTGTATCAGAGATGCCGCATAAGCCGCAATCTTCTTTTTTTCTTCAGTGTTCAGTTCGGATTTCTGTGCTACTGTAGGTTCATAGGCGTTCACTGTATGTTCCAGAGCTACCGCACCGCCAAAAACCCTGGTAAGCCTGCCTGCTTTATAGAGTGCCGTGATATCTCTTCGGACTGTGGACTCTGAGGCATCCAGAATATCTTTCAGCTCCGTCACTGTAACGCTCTTTTTTTCTCTGAGAAGATCGAGGATAATTTCATATCTCTGTTCCGTCAGCATCTTCTTTTCCTCCTTCAAAAAAACATCCCGATCACCAGACCGGGATGTTTCTTATTCTTCATTCAGGGATTACAGGTTCTCCTGCATGAATTTGCTTACTGCCTCGTATGCTGCATCCTCGTCTGCACCATCGAATGTGAAAGTAACCTCATGACCTTTCTTTACGCCAAGTCCCATAAGTGCAAGAAGTTTTCTGCACTCTACTGTCTTGCCGTCTTTCTCGATTGTGATCTTGGACTCGAAACCTTTTACAAGCTTCACAAGCTCTCCGGCCGGACGTGCATGGATTCCTTCGTTATCTGTTACTACATACTTGAATTCTTTCATTTCTTTATCCTCCAGATTATTTTTTTATTTTAAGCGACTTTCTTCTTCAGCACACCAAGAAGTACTGCTGAGATCAGAGTTCCGGCTACCCGTGCAACCAGGTACATCAGCGCATTGCCTACAACCGGGAATACGAAGATTCCACCGTGAGGTGCCATCAGTGTACAGTTAAAGAACATGGAGATTGCTCCTGCTACTGCGGAACCAACGATACAGGACGGAAGTACATGGATCGGGTCAGATGCCGCAAAAGGAATCGCTCCCTCTGTGATAAATGCAAGTCCCATGATAAAGTTAGTTGGTCCTGCCTCACGCTCTTCTTTTGTAAATTTATCCCTGAACAGCAGAGATGCAAGTGCGATCGCACACGGAGGAGTCATACCTCCTACCATAACTGCTGCCATGATATCGTAGTTACCTGCTGCAATTGCAGCTGTACCAAATACATATGCTGCTTTGTTGAATGGGCCACCCATATCAATGGCCATCATTCCGCCAAGAACCAGTCCTAAAATTACTTTACTTGAATTTCCCATACCTGTCAAGGCATTATTTAATCCTGTGTTGATGCCGCCCATGATCGGCTCTACGATGAATGTCATGCAAAGTCCCATAAGAAGGACACCAACAACCGGATAGATCAGTACAGGTGCGATTTTTTCCAGTGCTTCCGGAAGTTTATCACAAACTTTACGAAGTGCAAGAATCAGATATCCTGCAAGGAAACCTGCGAGAAGAGCTCCCAGGAAACCGGACTTTCCGTTTGCTGCGATCATACCGCCTACAAGACCAACTGCAAGTGCAGGTCTGTCACCGATTGCCATTGCGATAAAGCCGGCCAGCACAGGAAGCATGAAGCCAAATGCTGTATCACCAATATGTTTCAGAACAGCTGCTACTGGTGTGATAGTACCAAAGTTTGCTCTCTGGTCTGCCGGAAGGGAACTTAAATCTACGCTTAAGCCATCGATCAGAAATGCAAGAGCAATCAGAATACCGCCGCCAACAACCAACGGAAGCATATGAGATACACCGTTCATCAGCTGCATGTAGATCTTGTGTCCTGCTCCGCCGCCTGCTTTTGCATTTGAGGAAGAACTCTGACTGCCTGCTGCCGCATGATATACCGGAACATCTCCGGAAATCGCACGTTCCACAAGCTGGTCTGCTTTGCTGATTCCATCGGAAACCTGACATTCGATGACTTTCTTTCCGTCGAAACGATCCATCGGAACTTTGGCATCTGCTGCCACGATAATACAGTCTGCTTCCTGGATCTCTTTGTCAGTAAGTACATTTTTTGCTCCGCCGGAGCCTCTTGTTTCTATTTTAATGAAGCAATCTTTCGCCTTGGCTGCTTTTTCCAGTCCTTCTGCTGCCATGTAGGTGTGGGCAATACCTGTCGGGCAGGAAGTAACTGCCAGCAACCTGGCTCTGGCTCCTTCGGAACTTCCAGTGTCTGCCAGTCTCTCATCAATATCTTTCTTCTCATCGTCTGCCTTGTCGATGATCTCCATAAATTCGTCTACAGACCCTGCATTACGTAAGGACTCTGTAAAATTGTCATCCATCAGCATTACAGAAAGTTTGCTGAGTACATCCAGATGAATATTGTCTTCTGTATTCGGTGCTGCGATCAGAAAAAGCAGTGTAACCGGCTCATCGTCCAGAGCTTCGAACTCCACGCCGTTTTTTACAACCATGGCTGCAAGTCCCGGTTTCTTTACTGCGTCACATTTTCCATGAGGAATGGCGATTCCCTCACCGATTCCTGTTGTGCTCTCTTCCTCTCTTAAGTATACCTGTTTCCGATAAGCTTCTCTGTCGCTGATCTTCTCGCTCTTTACCATAAGATCAACGGCCATATCCAAAGCTTCGGATTTACTCTTCGGTGCTGCATCCAGTGAAATGCTCCGTTTATCGAGCAGGTCTGTGATTCTCATCTTTCCTTCTCCTTTCTTCCTTACCCCTCTGTTACCTGTTTATATACAGCCTGAACCTCTTCCTTTGTGGCAAGATTTTCAGAAAATGCACTTGCGCTTCCTGCGGAAATTCCCATATGGAATGCGTGCTCATAATTCTGTTTTTCCATCCAGCCTGCCATAAAGCCTGCTACCATGGAATCTCCTGCTCCTACACCATTTACCAGTATTCCCTTTGGTGCCGGTTTCTCAAATACCTGTCCGTCCTCTGCTACCAGGACAGCACCTTCACCGGCCATGGAAATTAATACGTTTCTGGCACCTTTTTCCTGGAGTTTCTTTCCATAAGGTATCACATCCTGACGGGTTTTAAGTTCCACCCCGAAGATTTCTCCCAGTTCATGGTTGTTGGGTTTCACAAGGAACGGATGATATTTCAGTACATTCACAAGAAGATCTCTTGTTGCATCCACAACGATCATTACACCTTTTCCGTCCAGCCTCGCCATGATCTTCTCGTACATATCATCCGGCATGGAGGATGGTATGCTTCCTGCAAGAAAAAGTACATCTCCTTCTTTCAGGGTATCAAGCTTCTCCATCAGCTCCTGAACTTTATCACTGCTGATCTTGGGTCCCATTCCGTTGATCTCAGTTCCGTCAATGGATTTCAGTTTCAGATTGATTCTGGAAACGCCCTCCGGGATTTTGATAAAATCGGACTTCACTCCCATTTCCCTGAGCTTTCTTACAATCTCATCTCCTACAAATCCAGCCATGAAGCCAAGTGCTGTATTCTCGATTCCAAGATTCATCAGCACTGTGGAAACATTGATTCCCTTTCCGCCCGGAAGCATCAGCTCGGAACTGGTTCTGTTGGTAAGTCCAAGTTTAAAATCTTCCACGGAAACGATATAGTCCAGAGATGGATTAAAAGTAACTGTGCAGATCATTTTTTCTCCTCCCATATTTCTATAATTGCGGCTTTCTGACCGCTTTTTGTTGTTTCTCATTTGTTGAGATTAGTATACTTCCAAATTCATTCAAAGTCAATCAAACTAGTTCACAAAATTCATGACTGATTTTGGTTGAGTTTGCACAAAAAAGTGCATCATACCTAGTTTTTCCAGGTCAACACACTTTTATTCTGATCTTATTCGAATGTTTTTGACTGTATTTTATTGTCATTCCAGTTATATCAATAAATCAGCATATTTATTTTTCTAATTTTTACCCATTTCGTTCACGTTCATTCATATACAGTGAAGATAAATATTCTTCTGATATTTTTTCATCAGCTCTTTCGTCACCGTATCCTCTTTAAACCGAACTCCTCCGATCTGACGTACCGGCATGATTCCCATCAGAGAATTGGTCACAAAACATTCCTGATACCATTTCAGATCCTGAACATAGATATCTGTTTCTTTTACCTCTTCACTTTCACAGAGATACTCCCGCAGGATTCCGGGAAGAAGACCGCAGCTGACTTCCGGTGTGCAGATCACACCTTTTCGCACAAAAAAAACATTACTCACAGTTCCTTCCGAAATCTGCTCCTTTGTATTAAGAAAAAGTCTCTCGTCCATTCCAGCAGCCGCAGCATTTCTTTTTTCCAGGATACAGTCTCCGTAATTCATAGTCTTATGATATACCAGCGGAGAAGTTTCATTTCGTTTTACCTCACTGATATCCATGTAAAAACCCTTCTCATATTTCTCAGGTGTATAATGATTGGCACGCAGAGAAAAACTTCGTTTTCTTTTGTGAGCATCACCTTTAATCCGCAGTGTTCCAGATTTCCAAATTCATCCTGTACTTCTTTCTGCGCTTTCTGTTCTTCCAGATACTTTACGATCTTCTGCGCTGTGATGCCCCGCTCTGCAAGATCACCTAGATTCAGGAATGCAGCTGCACGCTCCAGTCTTTTCAGATGCTTTTCCAGAAGTATGGGGGCTCCCTGCTCGATCCCTATTGTTTCAAAAGCTCCAAGACCAAACTGAAAACATTCGTCCAGTATCACGTTCATATATGTTCTCCTCTTTTCTTATATCCACGCATTGTGCTCCTGTACTGTCCAATAAGATCATCCGCGTTTGCTACTGCAACGCCTCCAGGATTGCTTTGGCTTTCTGCAAAGTTTCTTCATATTCAAATTCCAGATCTGACTCTGCAGTGATCCCGCCCCCAACACCAAGATGATATTTTCCTTCCTTATGAAGTGCTGTACGGATCACAATATTGAAATCACAGCTTCCATCCAGTGTCAGATATCCGATAGAACCTGTGTAAAGATTACGTTTACCATGCTCCAGCTCGTCAATGATCTCCATAGCCCGGTATTTCGGTGCACCTGTGATGGAACCGCCCGGAAATGCAGCTTCCAGAAGATCCATAACGTTTTTGTCATCTGCAAGTGTTCCTCCTATATCAGATACCAGATGAAAAACCGTTGCATAAGCTTCCACTGTAAAAAGTTCTGTTACTTTTACACTTCCAGGCGTGCATACCCGGTTCAGATCATTTCGTTCCAGATCTACGATCATCAGAAGCTCACTTTTATCTTTTCCGGAATCTTCCAGTTCCTTCCGGAGCATTTCGTCTTCCTCAAGTGTTGCACCACGTTTTCGGGTTCCTTTTATCGGACGGGTATTTACATGACGGTCTTTCATTTTCAGAAAACGTTCCGGAGATGCACAGATGATCTGATAATCTCCGAAATCCATATATCCGCCAAATGGTGAAGGATTGTTTTTTCGAAGGTCATAAAAAACATCCAGAGGCTGCTTTTCGCTTTCAATGGTCAGCTGCTGAGTCATATTAGCGATGTAAATATCTCCTTCTATGATATAACGGATCATTCGGTCTACAGCCTGTTTGTACTCTTCTTTTTCAAAGTTTGGGTGAACCTGAATCTTAAATTTCTCACGGTGAGAAACCGGATCAGTTATCTTTTTCTCTGCCTCTGATACTGATATCTTACCAAATTTCACATTTTCCTGAATCTCTTTTTCCATTGACCGGATCAGCTCCGGGGCATTCCCTGTGATTCCGTTGGTCACAAGATAAGTTCTTTTTTCCCTGCAGTCTTCCACGATAAAACAGTCATAAAATGTCAGTACTGCTTCCGGGATCGTCACAAGATCTTTTTCTCCTGTAGGAACTCCCATCTGTTCTCTTCCATAATCATAGGAAAAATATCCTATCGCACCGGATACGATCGGCAGCGGACATTCATTCTTATCCTCATGTGTATTAAGATATTCCCGCATGTAATCTTCGAATGTTTTTCCCGTTTCAGGTTTTCCGTTAACTGTAAATGCGTCTCCGTCTTTTACCAGTTTGAGATAGGGAGCTCTTCCTATAATAGAGTACCGCCCCAGATCATTTACAAGGGAAGAATCCAGAAAAGCACACCCTGCTTCTTTCTCGTAGATGCGGAAGATATCTGCTGCCGGAATGTATGGTTTCAGTTCTTTTATGATACGCTGATTATTATACATGTTTTACTCCTTATGCTGTTTTCTCTGTCAGTTCTTCTTTTTCTTCCTGAAACTGCTCCGCGATCTTACAAAAATTCTCCAGAAGTTCGTGCCCATATTCTGTAAGAACAGCTTCCGGATGGAACTGCACTCCATACAGAGGAAGTGTTTTATGGGAAATTCCCATCACCGCTCCATCATCCGAAACTGCATCTACCTGATATTCTTCCGGCAGGCTGTCTCCGCGGACGATCAGCGAATGGTATCTTGTTACCTTAAATTTTTCCGGCAGATCTGCGAATACACCGGTTCCGTAGTTGCGGATCTCTGTAACTTTCCCATGCATAGGACGGCTGCCTTTTTCTACTACTGCGCCTGCACAGTGTCCCAGAACCTGATGTCCCAGACAAACACCCAGAATCGGAATCCTGCCCTGAAATCTTTTTACCGCTTCTACACAAAGTTCTGCATCCCAGGGTCTTTTCGGACCTGGAGAGAGGATGATTCCTTCAGGGTTCAGTTCTTCCAGTTCCTCCAAAGTGATCTCATCACAGCGTTTCACCAGGATCTCTCTTCCCAGTTCCTGAAAATATGCTTTCAGATTATAAACAAATGAATCAAAATTATCGATCATTATATACATGATTTTTCCTCCCAACAGTAAAGACAAAAAAAGAGATAACAACAGGCATGCCTAATAAACATGCACAGTCGTTATCCCTTACGGTCCGTAATCTGTACGTTCAATATAGATTGTTATTTCTGGTTCTTGGTCTCCTCATAATGATGGATGTCAGCCAGTACTGCGTTTACATCAAGTCCGTGTACCATACATGCCTCCTCAAGAGACTCACCGATAGAAGACGGGCAGCCGATGCAGTGCATTCCTTCCTGCATAAGAATGTATGCGATCTTCTCATCGTATGCAAGCATTTCACCCATTGTTGTTTCTTTTGTGATTTCCATGATCTATATTCTCCCTTCTGGATCTTCGTTTTTAACCGGAATTCCGGAACAGCCGGGATTCTTTGCAGTTATAGTATCATTATAACTGCATATCCCATAATTGCAAGCCCCAAAATTTATTTCTCAAACCTTAACGGTTTGTTTTTCGTTTTTCTTCCATTTCCGCATTACATAGATGTAATACGGAATCAGTGGAATCAGTGCGGCGATCCATGCAGCCGGATCAGCCAGACATACACCTGCGAAGCTGTTTTTCCGGCAACAAACATAACGATAGCACTTCGTGCCACCAGCTCAAACACACCACCCAGCATTGGAACAAGGCCATATCCCAGTCCCTGCAGACCGTTTCTGTAAAGGAAAATACTTCCAAGGAACGGATATGCCCAGAATACTGTGTGGAAATATGTAACGGAGACATTGATCACATCTGTCTGGGAACGGTCAATAAACAGCCATGTCATATATTTTCCAAAGAAAAACATTACGATCATAGTCACAACACTCCAGATCAGGATCATGATCTGGGTGTAACGCATACCTTCATGTACACGATCCATTCTTCCTGCACCCCGGTTCTGTCCCACATAAGTCGCAGTAGTCGCTCCAAAAGCCACAAATACCGTTGCAATGATATTCTGGATCTTTCCTGCTGCGGAAAATCCTGCCATGTATACAGATCCATAAATATTTACCGCTCCCTGCACAATGATAGTTCCGATGGCTGTGATGGAAAACTGCAGTCCCATTGGAATACCCAATGCCAGAAGATAACGGAAACTGGTAAATGAAATCTCGAAATCTGCTTTTTTTAGATGCAGGATCGGGAACTTCCTGATGATAAATATCAGGCAGCAGATTGCTGAGATCGCCTGTGCGATAACCGTTGCATAGGCACAGCCCTCAACTCCCATTCCTCCTTTTACAATAAATGCAATATCCAGTGCCACATTAATGGCCGCTGAAATAATCAGGAAATACAGTGGCGATTTGGAATCTCCCAATGCACGAAGGAAAGCCGCCAGGGAATTATACGCAGCTGTTACAATCAAACCTGCATAGATGATCCCCATATATCCTTTTACAGAACCCATCAGCTCCTCCGGTGAGTTCATCAGCCGCAGGATCGGCTCATTCAAAGCCTCCAGTCCAATAGTCATCACAATGGCAAAAGCCGCTGCAAGATAAATAGACATGGCTACATAATGGCGCATCTTATCATACTGCTTTGCCCCGAACCACTGGGACACCAGAATGGCAAAACCACTGCTCAGTCCATTAAGCCATCCGGTTACAAAAAACATCAGCGACCCAGTGCTTCCAATAGCAGCCAGCGCATCCACACCCAGGAACTGTCCTGCTATAATAGAATCTGCAATGTTGTAAAACTGCTGAAAAATATTTCCAAGACACATAGGGATCATAAACCGGATGATCAGCTTCACCGGGTTTCCCACAGTCATATCATTGGTTGTGTCTTTTCCCATTTTTCGCTCAGCTCCTCTCCCTAAAATCTCAGAATTTATTCTTTGTAAACCTATGTATTATATCAAAAAATATCCCGGATATCAACGCATTCCAGGATATTTTTGTAAATTATTATATGATATTTTTATCTGTATTCTGTCATCAGTTTATGAAGGCCTTTTACAAAAATCTCCGTCATTTTCTGAAAACTGTCAATACTCAGAAATTCATTTGCCTCATGTGCCAGTTCTTCCTCATATGGGAACAGAGGTCCAAATGCCACAGCATTTGGAAGTGCTCTTGCATAAGTAGCTCCTCCGATCGCCATTGGCTCTGTATCCATGTCTCCCGTTACTTCCTGATAAGCTGACATCAGACACCGAATCAGAGATGAGTCCTTTTTATGGTACACTGGTGCCAGATAATCAATTTCATTATAAAGGAAACCATATTTTTTCAGCTGTCGCTCAAGTAACTCTCTGATATCACTGTATTCTACAGATGCAGGATAACGGATATTACACTGAAGAAGGATCCTGCCATTTTCATCCATATTTACAGTTCCCACATTAAAAGTCAGTACCCCAGCCGGATCTTCCATGGCGCAGCCCAGACGTGCTCCGTCATAGTCCATTCCAACAGCCTGATGAAACTGCTTCATATAAGAAGCATGGGAAAGTTTTTCCCCGAACTGTCCCAGTGTTTCCAAAAGACAGGAAACTGCGTTGAATCCTTTTTCCGGACTCATACAATGTGTACTGATCCCTCTGACTGATAGTTTCAGGAATCCATCTGTAATTTCCACTGTCACCTGTTCCGGAAGTTCAAGATTTTCTGCTGTTTTTTCCGGCTCTTCACATTTCAGAAGGCAGCTGGCTTCATCCGGTACAATATTTCTGCTGCGGCCACCTTTTAATTCCACAATCTGTATCTCGGCCTTTTCATCCGAAGTCTCCGCAGAAGTAAGATCAAAATCAAGAAGTCCTTTTTCACAATATAAAAGCGGAAAATTGGCATCTGGTACTACAGAGACCTGTGGAAGTGTTTCCGCATGATCCAGATAATACCGGATACACTGCCAGCTCTCTTCCTCATCTGTTCCCACGATCATCCGAAGGCAGGCATCTTCCGGAATCATCTGATTGTCTGCCAGATATTTCATGGCAAACAGGGAAGCTACCAACGGTCCTTTGTCATCAGAAGTTCCTCTTCCATAAAGTTTTCCGTCCTTTTCCACAGGCTCAAAAGGTTCTGTATTCCAGCCTTCTCCTGCACTGACTACATCTGTATGGCAGAGGATTCCTATCATCCTGCTTCCTTTTCCAGCTGTGATCTCTCCTGCATATCCGTCATAATTTTTCACCTGAAATCCCATTTGCTGTCCCATATTCAGGACGTACTCCAGAGATCTCCGGATATTTTTTCCAAAAGGAGCTCCTTTAGAAGGTGTATCCTCAAAAACCCCAGGGATAGCCACCAGTTCACTTAAACGTCTGACCATCTCCGCTGTATTTTTTCCATGTATTCTTTAATCATTTATTTTTCACCTTTTTTCACCAGTCTCCATATCAGATACAGGATTCCGGACACCAGCATTCCATTGATAAAAGAAATTCCCACAGTCAGAAATGTAGCTGCAAAACCAGCTGCCCAAGTTACAATTCCTGCCACGGACCAGCCTTCACGAAGTGTAAAGCTCTCTGCCTTTCCTTTTCCAAGTATCCAATATTCCACAATAAACAGAGCAATGATCGGCATAAACGCATTTCCAAGAAGTGTAAGGAATCCTTCAAAATTTCCGGCTACACCAACAGCTGCCAGTACAGTCCCTATAGCGCCAAGAACAACAGTAGCCACAGAACGTCCGCTTTCTTTCAGGTTAAATACCATAACTGCATTCAGACCTGCACTGTAAGCATTCGTTGTATTGGTTGTCCATGTTGCAAGGATCAGCACCACCATACCAAGAAATGACAGTCCGATTTCAGAAAATACAAGAGAAATATCATACTGCTGTGCAATTCTTGTCATCACTGCACCAAGGATCAGCATAGCCATTCCTGCCGGCATTACACCGATAGCAGAAGAAAGAACTGTATCTTTTCTTGTTCTCTGATATCTTGTAAAATCAGGTGCATTCAAGGCGCCGGTAGCCATGAAGCTGATCGTAAGCACTACGCCGTCTGCAAAACTCATAGACGGATCTTCGATCACCATACTTAAATTTCCTGTTCCAAAACGCTGAATTGCTGCCACACATCCGATCACAGTAACGATCACAAGTGCAGGAATGGCAATCTTGTTCAGTTTGTCCAGGGCATTGATTCCATATACTGCTGTGACTAGCATGATCACGCCCCACACAACTGTTGATACCGGAATCGGAATCTTTACCCCCGTACCAGTTTCGATCAGATTGGAAAACGCGGATCCGCACACACCATTCTGTACTGCAAACCAGCCAATCATGGAGATCATGAACAGTGCAGAGATCAGTTTTGATGAGCCCTGTTTTCCAAAAACACCGGATGCAACAACACATGTCGGTACTCCGAGATCGCTTCCCCATAATCCCGCAGAATATCATCAGTGCCACGATCACTGCATATCCGATTACTCCTGACCAAATAGCCTGTGACATCGGCATGGATTCTGCCAGGATTCCTCCCAGCATCAGACTTGGCACACAGATCATGATTCCTGCCTGGATCATGGCAACGTCTGCCCAGCTTTTTCTTTCTTCCATCGGAACCTGCTCCAGTGTGACAGATTCCACATTTCCTGCTTTCTTTTCCTGTTCCACTCTCATACCTCTTTATTCTTTTTTTATCTCCAGCATGGATTCGATCCGCACAGCCAGAGAAATAATCTCATGAAAAAGCAATGGCTGCTCTTCTACATCCAGATAATTTCTCAGACGGTTGATGCGATAACGGATGGTATTCTCATGCTGTTTCAGTTTTCTGGCAGTTTCTCTAAAATCTCCATTGCACTGTACATATGCCCTTGTTGTAAGAAGTATATCCTTCATGCCTTCTTCTGTAGTTTTTGCTGCGATTTCGCGGCAAAATTCATCATAAAATTCCTGCATTTCCCGGCTTCCCCGGATAGGGAGAAGAAGCTGCTGCGGAGACAGCGGATCATAAATCTGTAATCTCCGTTCTGACGCCTGCGCCATATCCAGCGCATCCCCGGCTTCCAGAATTGTCCGTTCTACACGGTACCTGGCATAAGGTCTGCCAATGCCAAGTCTGCTTTTATGGCAACTTCTCAAAAGCTGTTCACACACCACAATTCTATGCTGTTCCAGCTCCCTCATGGAATCCGCACTTAAAATACAGATATCATAATTATCCGCCGGAATGAATATATCAAAAGCCGAACATACTTCTCCGGCTGCTTTTTTCCGTGAGCTTTTTCTCTGATCATCCCGAATATAGACAGCCTGAACATACTCCCTGATCCCCGGATTAATACTGAAAAGGATCTTCATACGTTCCTGCGGCAAAGTCCTCGATGCCAGGATCTTATCCAGCTTCAGCTGATTAAGTACATTTGTCTGTTCCTCCAGGATACACTGATTGATAACACCAAGAACCTCTGCATAAGAAATATCTTCCCTCATACAGATAACAGGAAACCTTTTTTCTTCACAGAAAACGAGCATTTCTTCTGAAAAAAGCTCTGCACGCTCTTCCATCATCACACACAGTCCGCTACAATTTCCTTTTACAAGAAGCTCCAGAACCCGCATCAGTTCTTCCGATCCCGGCTGGAACTGCAAAAGGGATGTAATAAAAAAATCTCCAGGTGCCAGGATATCTTTTTCCAGAACATCCTCTTTAAATGGCGCATCAAAAAACACCGATGCCCTTTTTACGATCCTGTCAAGACCTGTCTTCCCGGACAGAATTTTTA
>ENA-OQCO01000265-OQCO01000265.1-human-gut-metagenome-genome-assembly--contig:-NODE-265-length-30716-cov-2.110203_pt1 | contig 30716 bp, 33 predicted proteins | sample MGYA00242500_ERZ504582 | MGnify/ENA primary metagenome ERZ504582 (study PRJEB26092, sample SAMD00036346) | human gut metagenome | host: Homo sapiens | study: EMG produced TPA metagenomics assembly of... | reverse complement strand
GAGAAATTTTTGCGCTGAGCAAGACATTTTTTCGCAGGAATACTGACGTATTTCAAGGAAAAATGGTGCAGCGCAGCGTGAAAAGATCCGCTGTCCGGGTGCGTTGGGAGTTTTCAGATACACCCTATGCGAAGATCGACCTGAACAAGCTGCAGCATATGTTTGCAGTACCTACAATCGCTTCGGGAGGGAGCATTGCTCCCAGCACCAGATCGACGAGTCTGTATTGGACAGTCTGATTATCGACGAACTGCGCAATACAAAAGCGCTGTATCAGCAGAACTGGGATGCGCTGGAGCAGCTGATCGCACAGTGGACACCAAAGGCAGCGCTGACTGGTGCGCAGATCATCAAGCTGGAAAAGAAAATCTGCTGTCTGGAGGATGAAACGGAGGCAATTTTAATGGAGCGGATACGAGATCTGGCGAACGCTGAACGCTACGACCGCATGATTCAAAAGCGCGAGGAAGAAATCGCTGCGGCAAAAAAGCAGATCGAAGAACTGCAAAACATCTCCGCTGTCCTGCGGAATCGGCAAACGAAGCTCAAACGGGACATCGGCATGATTGACGACATTCTCTCTGAGGGTGTTATGACGGAAGCGCACCTGTGATGCTGGTCGAAAAGATCTATGTGCAGGAGACGGACGGGAATCTCAGCCTGGACATTCAGATCAAAGCGCCGTTCCGCACACACTTGGATGTCTATGAAAATGGGACGCTGACAGAGCGATACGGCGCGCTGGACTTTGACTGGGATCGGCTGGCGCGGCTGCTCTACGGCGACGGGCTTGCGGGGTAAACGGTTATGCTGGACTGCTGGCCTGTCAGGAATGTGGGAACGTATTCAGTCCCATGATCCGCTGCTGGAACGGCAGCCGCCGTGTGGAATACGTCTGCCGGGGCTACCAACGGAACGAAAAAGGCTATTGCAGCTCTCACCGGATTCATGAAGAAATCCTGGATAAAGCCGTCTGGGATGATACAGAAAAGCTGCGGGAACAATATGCAGCCGAACTGAAAAAGGTCACACAGTTGCAAAAACAGTGGGCGTTGAGGAAACCATCCCTCGATGCCCACTGTTTGGCTTTGCAGAAGGAAATTCAAAAACGTGAACAGGAAATCGACGAATTGGTGATGGAAAAGCTAAAAAACGGTGAATGTTCCACCCGCCAACCAGACAGCATTTGAACCTAAGGTGCTGTCACCCCTCCAACTATGTGTAAGATTTTAGATTTCTTAAAAAGTTCGCTATATAATCAAAATTTCGGTCTATCTATTGGATAAACCGAAATTTTGTTCGTGGTACGCCCGAGGGGACTTGAACCCCCTACTCGCGGAATGGAACCTAAATCCATCGTGTCTGCCAATTCCACCACGGGCGCGGATTGCGTTGCGGCAGTCAGAACGGCTCTGACTGCCGTATATTCTATCATATCTGCGTTTCGCTTGTCAATCGTGCAGATTGCGGCTGGCGGCGTAGGCGGCGCGCAGGGACTGCTCATATTGGCTGTCGTTGACGAGCAGGAGGGCGCAGGCGCCGCATTTTTGCAGCAGATGGACCGGCGCGCCGCTCGTCTCGACCGCGCGGAGCAGCTCCGGCACAGCAGCGGTCGAGCGGCAGAGTGCGGCCAGAACGCTCAAATTTTCGCGCAGCGTGCACGCCTGCGGGCGAAGCGCCTGCGCGGCCTGCTCCCGCAGACGGTGCAGCCGTTCGGAGCCGGGCTCCATCGGCACAAGCGCCGTGAGCTCGCCGCACACGCTCTGCATGGAAAACGGCGAAAGCCGCGCCTGCTCCAGAACATCGGCCAGCTTTGTCTCCGCGTCCGGCTCCTGCGGGCAGCTCAGGCGCAGCATGGCAAGCTTCCTGCGGCCCGCGAAGCACGATCTGCCCGCCGTCCGGCTCTACCTGCGGGCGGACGAGTGTGCCGGGCTTCTCGGGCTCGAACGCATTGCAGATGCGCAGCGGGATTTGCGCCTGCCGGACCGGCGCGACCGCGTCCTCGTGCAGGATCTGCATCCCGACGCGCGAGAGCGTCTGCAATTCCTCATAGCGCAGCTGGCCGACCGGCGCGGGATTCTGAATCAGCCGGGGGTCTGCCGCGAGCACACCTGCCACGTCCGTCCAGTTTTCGTACAGATCCGCGTGCAGCGCAGCTGCGGCCAGCGCGCCCGTCACGTCGGAGCCTCCGCGGCGGGAGCGTATGGACCGCGCCGTCCGGCAGCGCGCCGTAAAAGCCCGGCGTGACGATCTTCCGCCCGTCGGCAAGCGAGCCGAGCGCGGCATAGGACGCGGCCTGCCGGATACGCCTGCGGCATCAAACAGCAGCCAGTCTTTTGCGTCAACAAATTCAAAGCCAAGCAGATCAGCCATCAGCCGCGCGGACAGATATTCGCCCCGAGAGACGATCCAGTCCTGCGGCGTGTCGCGGCGCATGGCGGCATAGATCGCGTCAAGCTCGGCCTCGATGGGTAGCGTCAGACAGCAGCCGTCGCGGATTTCGCGGTAACGGTCAGCATCCCTGCGCCATAAGTCCCAGCAGCTCACGCCGTATTGCAGATGCGCGTGGCAGAGATAGAGAAGATCCGTGATCTTGTGGTCGGCGGCGTGCCGCCTGCCTGCCGCCGACACGACGACGACGCGGCGCGCGGGGTCTGCAAGCACGATCTCGCGCACGCGGGAAAAGCCCGCGCTGTCACACAGCGACGAGCCGCCGAATTTTGTGACCTTCAGCATAAACCTCCCTCCTTCCGGGAATGATGGTCCCACGCCATCTTATGCTGTCCTGTCGAATTCTGTCCGGTGCCCGAGCATGAAAAATTTCAGAAATTCCGGGCAATTTCCGCTTTACTTTTCTGCATTTGTATGCTATTCTTAACAGGTAGCGCCATGCGCTGCGACCCATTTCCCAGTTTCGGGACACCGCCCGCTCTGAGGCGGGTATTCTGCCTGCCCGATACTTGGATTCCGGGAATATTTTGAAAGGTGGAAACACAACTATGATGCAGAAGGATCAGAAGACCTCTATCATCGAGGCCAACCGCACCCACGCTACCGACACCGGTTCTCCCGAGGTTCAGGTGGCCATCCTCACCGAGCGGATCAACCAGCTCACCGCCCATCTGAAGGTCCATCCCCACGACTTCCACAGCCGTCGTGGTATGCAGATGATGATCGGTAAGCGCCGTCGTCTGCTGGACTATCTGGCCAAGAAGGACATCGAGCGTTATCGTGCCCTCATCGCCAAGCTGGGTCTGCGTAAGTAAGCTGAAAACAGGGTGGTGTGCAGGGCGCACCACCCTTCTTTCACAATTTCCCCGCCCGTATGCGGAGCCGCTTTCAGCCTTTAGCAGTTGAAAATGTGCCGGAAAATACTGGACAATCCCTCCTCCGACATGGTTTCAAGTGCTAAATGGTTTGGCTCCCATACGGAAAAATTCAATGAAAAGGAGCTACACCATGTCTACCATTATCACCAAGCGCCAATTCCCCAACTACCACAAGTATACCATGGATCTGGCAGGCCGTCCTCTGACGCTGGAGGTCGGGAAGCTGGCCGAGCTGGCCAACGCCGCCGTCATGGTCACCTATGGCGAGACCAGCGTGCTGTGCTGCGTCACCGCCGCCGCCCGTCCCCGTGACGGCATCGACTTCTTCCCCCTGAGCGTGGACTTCGAGGAGAAGCTGTACTCTGTGGGCCGCATCCCCGGCAGCTTCAACCGCCGTGAGGGCCGCCCCGGGGAGAAGGGCATCCTCACCAGCCGTGTCATCGACCGGCCCATCCGTCCCCTGTTCCCCTCCGATTTCCGCAACGACGTGTCCGTCATGTGTACCGTCATGAGCATGGACCACGACTGCTCCGCAGAGATCGCCGCCCTCATCGGCACCTCCGCCGCTCTGGCCATCTCCGATATCCCCTGGAACGGCCCTGTGGGCGCTCTGAAGGTGGGTCTGGTGGATGGTGAGCTGGTGCTCAACCCCAACAGTGAGCAGCGCAAGGTCAGCGATCTGGATGTCACCGTGGTCTCCACCGGCAAGAAGGTGGTGATGATCGAGGCCGGCGCCAATCAGGTGGATAACGACACCATGTACCGTGCCATCCAGCTGGCCCATCAGGAGAACCAGAAGCAGGTGGCCCTCATCAACCAGATGGTCTCCGAGATCGGCAAGCCCAAGTTCGACTATCCCCACGCCGACTTCAATCAGGAGCTGTTCGACAAGATCGTGGCCGACTTCATGGACGAGGCCAAGGCCGCCATGGACACCGACGACAAGAACGTCCGTGAGGCCCGCTGGAACGAGATGATCCAGCACTGGCACGAGAAATATCTGGAGGAGTATCCGGATATGGATCAGTATCTGGAGGAGTTCACCTACAAGTTCCAGAAGAAGATCGTCAAAGCATGGCTGCTGGAGGGCCACCGTGTGGATGGCCGCCAGAAGAACGAAATTCGTCCCCTGTCCGCCGAGGTGGGCGTGCTGCCCCGTGTCCACGGCTCCGGCCTGTTCACCCGCGGCCAGACGCAGGTGCTGTCCGTGGCGACGCTGGACACCCTTTCCGCCTGCCAGAAGCTGGATACCATCTGGGAGGAGACGGAGAAGCGGTATATGCACCACTACAACTTCCCCGGCTACTCCGTGGGCGAGGCCAAGCCCGCCCGCAGCCCCGGCCGTCGTGAGATCGGCCACGGCGCTCTGGCGGAGCGGGCCCTGCTGCCTGTGATCCCCCCGGTGGAGGAGTTCCCCTATGCCATCCGTGTGGTGTCTGAGGTGGTATCCTCCAACGGTTCCACCTCTCAGGCTCCATCTGCGGCTCTACGCTGGCTCTGATGGATGCCGGTGTACCCATCTCCGCCCCTGTGGCCGGTATTTCCTGCGGTCTGATCCAGGACGACGACGGCTCCTTCACCACCTTCATCGACATTCAGGGCGTGGAGGACTTCCACGGCGAGATGGACTTCAAGGTCGCCGGCACCAAGAAGGGCATCACCGCCATTCAGATGGACCTGAAGAACGACGGACTGACCATGGAGATCATCCGCAACGCTCTGGACATCACCTACGATGCCCGGTGCCAGATTCTGGATCAGATCATGCTGCCCTGCATTGCCGAGCCCCGGCCTGAGGTCAGCAAGTACGCCCCCAAGATGCTCACCATGCACATCGATCCCGACCGCATCCGTGAGGTCATCGGCAAGGGCGGCAGCGTTATTCAGAAGATCGTGGCCGAGTCCGGCGCTAAGATCGACATCGACGACGACGGCACCATCCACATTGCCTCTCCCGACGCCGAGAGCTGCGCCATCGCCAAGAAGTGCATCGATGACATCGTCTTTGTACCGGAGGTGGGCAAGCTGTACTACGGCCGTGTCGTGCGCCTGATGACCTTCGGCGCCTTCGTGGAGATCGCTCCCGGCAAGGATGGTCTGGTGCATATCTCCAAGCTGGCCGACAAGCGCATCGAGAAGGTGGAGGACGCCTGCAAGGTGGGCGACATGATGTGGGTCAAGTTCATGGAGATCGACGAGAAGGGCCGCTGGAACCTGTCTCACAAGGATGCCATGAAGGAGATCCGGGCCAAGGAGGCCGCCGGGGAGAAGATCCAGTAATTCTCCGGGACGGATCAGCCAATTCTGTGTAAAAAGAGTTCCCCATGCAGTGCATGGGGAACTCTTTTTTCGTTTTACCTGATGCCTCCGACAGATCGCTTTCTGCCGGAAGGAGAAAATGATACGTCTCCCATTGGGAAGTGCGGATCCCCCCTCCCGAAAGCAAAAACGCCCCCGCCCCTAGGTAGGGGCAGGGGCATATTTCCTATGGGGCAGCGCTGCCTTACTGGCGCTTCTCCCGGTCGTAGCTCACCACCACACGGCGGTTGGGCTCGCTGCCGATGGAGTAGGTGGTGATGCCCGGCTCGTCCTGCAGGGCGGCATGGATCACATGGCGCTCATAGGCGTTCATAGGCTCCAGCGTCACGCTGCGGCGATACTTGGTGACCTTGCCGGCCACCTTCCGGGCCAGAGACTCCAGACTCTGCTCCCGCTTGGCCCGATAGTTCTCGGCGTCCACGTGGACCCGGATGCGCTTATCCGCACCGGAGTTGACGGCGTAGTTGGTCAGCTGCTGGATGGCGTCCAGCGTCTCGCCGCGGCGACCGATGAGCTGGCCCAGCTTCTCGCCCTCCAGCGTTACCTGATACCGGCCCTTCTCCTCCAGCGCCACATTCACCTGAGCGGGGCTGTTCATGTGCTGCAGCAGACCCTCCAGGAACTCCCGGATACGGCGGGCATTCTCGTCGTCGCAGGTCCCGGCTGCCGCCTTCTGCTCCGGGGCCTTCTCCACCGGCTTCGTCTCCGGCTTTTTAGGCTCCTGCTTCTTGGGTTCGGGCTTTACCTCCGGCTTTTTCACCTCTGCCTTGGGTTCCGGCTTCTTTTCCACCTTTTTGGTGGGCTCGGCCTTCTTCTCCTCCGGCTCGTCGGTGCCGTAGGTCACACGGATACGGGCGGGCGAACCGCCGATGCCCAGAAAGCCGCTCTTGGCACGCTCCAAGATCTCCAAAGATACGTCGTCCCGCTCCAGACCCAACTGGGTCAGCGCCTTACGGACAGCCTCCTCCTCGGTCTTGCCCGTTACTTCGATATAGCTCATAGACAAAACTCCTTATTCGTAGTGCTTTTCATCATAGGCACGGCCACGTGCATAAGGCCGCTGGCCCACACGTCCGTTTTCATTGGTGCCGCTGCGCTTTTCCTCGCCGCCCTGCTTTTTCTTCTTGGGCTGGGGCTTGCGGTCATTGCGGCCACCGCCGTTCATCTGCTGCTGGGCCATGAGTTCCTTCTGCTTCTGGTACTTGGCGTAGCGCTTTTCACGGGCGGCCTTTTCCTTCTCGGTCTCCTCACGATCCAGGATCTTATTGAAGTACTTGTTGAGAGTCACCTCCTGGATCAGGGAGAACACGGTGTTGGCGATCCAGTAGATGCACAGTGCGGCGGGCAGCATATAGCCCATCCACAGGGTCATCAGGGGCATCAGGTACATCATGGTCTTGGCGGAGCCTGCGCCCTCGGTGCTGTTGGTGCGCATGGTGATGATGCTCATCACCAGCTGGGCCGCCGCCGAGATCACAGGCAGCAGCAGGATGCCCCACACGGGCCAGCCGCCGCCGGGGAACTGGCTCAGCAGCGTGGAGGGCTGAGACGCCAGATCCATCCCAAGGAAGCTGTAGTTCAGGTCCACCAGACCATCGAACTTCCCGGCGAAGCTCTCCCAGTGCTCATGGATGAACTTGGCCAGATAGATCTGGTCATAGGTGTTGTTGCTGGCCTCATAGCCCAGCGTACCTGCCAGCGTGCCGATCTCCTCGATGACGGAGGTGGACAGGCTCATGAAGTACCGCAGGGGGGTACGGATGATGGCGTACAGGGCGATCAGGATGGGGAAGGGAATGAAGGACCACAGGCAGCCGGACATGGGGTTCACGCCCTCACGGGCGTACAGTTCCGCCATCTCCTGCTGCTGGCGCTCCCGATTGTTGGCGAAGCGGGTCTGGATATCCTTCACCTTGCCCTGCATCCGGTTCATCCGGAGCATACTCTTCTTGCTCTTGAGCTGGAAGGGCAGGATCACCAGCTTCACCACCAGAGTGAAGAGGATCAGAGCCAGACCGTAGGACCCGGTGAGACTGTAAAACAGCCGGGTCAGCCACGCAAACGGCACGCAGATGTAATAGCCGATTTGTGCAAACATGGGGTAGATACCTCCGTTTTATAATGGGATGGGAAAAACGAGGCTGTTGCGTCAGGGGACAGGGTCATACCCGCCCTTGTGGAAAGGATGGCATCGCATCAGACGGCGCAGGGCCAGAAGGCCGCCCTTGGCGGCGCCGTATTTCTCCACCGCCTCCACGGCATACTCCGAGCAGGTGGGGATATAGCGGCACCGGGGCGGAAAAAGAGGGGAGACGGAGGTCTGGTAGAACCGGAACAGCTTCAAAAGCGCCCGCTTCATGCCGTCTCCTCCGGCACAAGGCCCGCCTGCCGCAGCAGGTGGAGATATGTCTCGTCCAGCTGCTGATAGGTGCTGCGGACGGCCCGCCCACGGGCCACTAAAATCACGTCGAAGCCCGGCTGCATCTCCGGCTTGTGGAGCCGATACAGCTCCCGGAAGCGGCGGCGCACCCGATTGCGGACCACGGCGTGGCCCAGCTTGGTGCTGACGGTGATCCCCAGACGGGACTGCCCCTGACGGTTTTTCTGCCAATACAGCACCATCTGCGGCGACACCAGACTCTTCCCCTTGCGGTAGATACGGCGGAACTCATAATTCTCTTTTACCGTGACGGCTGCCTTCATAGCGTCCTCTTTTACCAATCTGAATTACATAGACCAATAGGGACGGCGGTTTTTCCCATCCACCGTCCCTGTTTGATTATCTATGACCGATGCACTTTCCGTGACCTCAATGGGTCAGGCGAGCACGGCCCTTGGCACGGCGGCGAGCCAGCACCTTACGGCCGTTGCGGGTGGCCATTCTCTTGCGGAAGCCGTGCTCCTTGGAGCGCTGACGCTTCTTGGGCTGATAGGTACGGAACATTGCATGACACCTCCATCTTTTGTAAGATCAGGCGGCAGAAAAAGCCTCTGCCGCACATACTCGACGGCGGGTGGGAAGCATTCTCCCACGGCCGCAGTTGACATTCGTCAGGCGCCTAAAATAAGCGCATTTGTCATTATACATGAGCTTTTTCCGCCTGTCAACAAAAATCTGAAGGGGAAAAGAGCGGGTTCTTATGAAAAGCGGTGTGTTTTTTCGGCAAAAGCCTAAAATCTGGTGGTTTTCCTCCGGTTTTTCTCCCTACATCTTGTGCCTTCCGGTGCGTCATTTTTTGCAGCTTATATTAGAATAAGTGTAGACTTTTCCGGGGGTTTCTGCTATACTATTCTCGGATAAATTTTTTTCAAATACAGAGATAGAGATCCATCAGGGGAAAGGGGCGCTTTCATTGAATTCCATTTCTGACGTATGGCAGAGCGTACTAAGCCGATTACAGGAGCAGCTCAGCGAGACCACCATCCGCACATGGTTCGACGAGGTAGACGTGGTCACCATGGAGGACTCCGCCTTCGTGCTGCATTGCAGCAACTCCTTCAAAAAAAGCACCATCGAGACCCGTTTCATGAAGCACATCAAGGCGGCGCTGAAGGACATCTTCTCCTCCGATCTGGAGGTGAAGATCCTCAACGATGAGCAGCTGGCTGCCTATCACGGTGTGGCCCCGGATCAGCCCGGTTCCCTGCTGGATTCCGACGCCTTCACCTTCGAGACGTATGTGGTGGGGCCGCAGAACAAGCTGGCCTATGCGGCGGCACGGGCCGTGGCGGATAAGCCGGCGGAAAACTTCAACCCTCTGTTCATCTACGGCGACTCCGGACTGGGCAAGACCCATCTGCTCTACGCCATCGCCCATCAGGTCAAGCGCAAGCGGGAGGACCTGCGGATCGTGTACATCAAGGGCGACGACTTCACCAACGAGCTGATCGCCTCCATCCGGGAGGGCAGCAACGCCGAGTTCCGGGAGAAGTACCGGCAGGCGGGCATTCTGCTGGTGGACGATATCCAGTTTATCGCCGGCAAGAAGCAGACCCAGGAGGAGTTCTTTCATACCTTCAACACTCTGTACGAATCCGGGGAGGCAGATCGTGCTGACCTCTGACCGTCCGCCCCGTGAGATGACCCAACTGGAGGACCGGCTGCAAAGCCGCTTCGTGTCGGGACTTATGGTGGATGTGGCCCCTCCCGACTTCGAGACGAGACTGGCCATCATCAAGAACAAGGCCGCCATGCTGGGGGTAAAGCTCCCCGACGAGATCTACGGCTACATCGCCGAGAACGTCACCGCCAACGTGCGGCAGATCGAGGGGACCCTGAATAAGCTGCTGGCCTACCGGGACCTGCTGGGGGATCAGGTGGACGAGCAGTCCGTGGGCCGGGCCGTACGGGATATGCTGCAAAAGAGCAACGAGTACATCCCCTCACCGTCGGTGATCATCAGCTATATCTGCAAGTATTTCAGCGTGGAGGAGGATGTGCTCCGTGGCCAGCGCCGGGGCCGCAACGAGGTCAACGCCCGGCAGATCGCCATGTACCTCATCCGCCGCATGACCAATCTCTCCCTCAACGACATCGGCAAGGAGTTCGGTGACCGGGACCACACCACGGTGCTGCACTCGCTGGATAAGGTAGAGAAGCAGATGCGTACCGACCCAGCCTTTGCCGAGGTAGTGAAGGAGATCACCACCAACATCAACGCCAAGCGCTGACCCCACTTTTCCACAAGGCTCTGTGGATTCCACAGGGACAAGCCGGGGATAAGAAAATGCCGTCGTTCCCTGTGGAAAAAGGGGAGGGTACGTCCACAAACAGCGGTGGAGAACAAACCGTGTCGCAGCAAGGGTTTGCGGCGGTTTTCCACAAGAAAATTCTCTACTGCGGCTGTTACTGAATAAAAGATTAGTTTATGTTCTCTTTCTGAGAAGCATGACAGAAATCGTTCGACAAGAAAGGAAGAAGAATATGCTCCGTTTCTCCTGCGAAAAAGCGCTGCTGCAAAGCGCCGTCAATACCGTGTCCCGTGCCGTGGCCGCCAAAAGCTCTATCCCTGCGCTGGAGGGGATCCTTGTAGAGGGCAGCGACCGGCTGACCATGTCGGGCTACAATATGCAGACCGGCATCCGCACCGCCTTTGAGGCCGAGGTTCACGAGGAGGGCCGCATCGTCCTCAACGCCCGCCTGTTCGGTGAGATCATCCGGAAGCTGCCGGACGATCTGGTGGTGTTTGCGGCGGATGAGAAATATATGGTGCGCCTGACCTGCGGCGATGCCAGCTTCGAGATCATGGGCCTGTCCGCCGAGGACTACCCGGAGCTGCCGGAGGTGGACGACGAGTACTCTGTGGCCATCCAGCAGGGGACCCTGAAGGCCATGATCAACCAGACCAGCTTCGCCGTCTCCACCAACGAGACCCGTCCCATCCACACCGGCTCCCTCTTTGAGATCAACGAGCAGGGCCTGACCATGGTGTCCGTAGACGGCTTCCGTCTGGCTCTGCGGCGGGAGCCGCTGGAGCGCATCGACGGCGGCGCCTTCCGGTTCGTGGCCCCCGGCTCCGCCCTCAACGAGGTGGAGAAGATCTGCGAGGACAGCGACAACCTCATGACCATCATTCAGGGCAAGCGCCACCTGATGTTCGAGACCGGCTCCACCCAGCTGATCTGCCGCCGTCTGGAGGGCGAATTTCTGGATTACCGCAACGCCATCCCCCGAAACAATCCCATCTCCATTCTGGTGGATACCAAGGCCATGCTCAACAGTCTGGACCGTGTCAGCGTGGTCATCAGTGAGAAACTGAAAAGCCCCGTCCACTGCATCTTTGATGCCGGCCGGGTGTACCTGTCCGCCAAGACCGGCAACGGCGAGGCTAAGGACATCTGCCCCGTGGAGGGCGACGGTCAGGGGCTGGAGATCGGCTTTAATAACCGCTTTTTTATGGATGCCCTGCGCTATGCTCCGGCGGAGAAGGTGAAGATGGAGCTGAACACCGGCATCTCTCCCTGCATCATGACCCCCGTGGAAGGGGAGGAGAATTTCCTCTATATGGTCCTGCCGGTGCGGCTGAAGGCATGATAACAAACTGAAATATAGAGAGAGGATTATACGGATAGTTGTTGAACGGGGCTTGTTTTCACTTACTTACGTTTAGTAATGTCATTGCGAGGGTGCGAAGCACCCGTGGCGATCCGTTTCCCACGGTAGAACAGCACGTTCCTTCAAACTCCTAATGCAGCGGCAGCGTGAGTAGACAAACGTCAATTCCCTGCTTCGGCAGGAATTAGGCAGCAACTCTTGCACCCGCCAAAGGAAGTGCAGAAACCATGGGTTTCTGCTGGCGTTCTTTGGGTACTTTCTGCCGCTATTGGCAGAAAGTGACCCGTCAGAGGAAAAAAGAAAAACTGCTGGGAAAAGTGGGCCGTCGGAGACACGTTCCCTATGCAAAAGGGTCTATTGAAAGAAGATCACCCGGCGGAGGCAAAAAAGAAACCCCACCTCATTACCTCACAGGAGGATATCTATGGAAACCATCACCATCACCACAGAATACATCAAGCTTCAGGACCTGTTGAAGCTGGCGGCCGTCACCGCCACCGGCGGCGAAGCCAAACTCCTCATTCAGGAGGGCCAAGTGCTGGTCAACGGCGAGGTCTGCACCCAGCGGGGCAAGAAAATCCGCCCCGGCGACGATGTGGAGGCCGAGGGCCTGCACTACGGCGTGCGCTATGCGGATTGACGCCCTGACGCTGGAGGGCTTCCGCAACTACGACCGGCAGTCCCTGACCTTCCACGACAGCTGCAACGTCATCTACGGCGAGAACGCACAGGGTAAGACGAATCTGCTGGAGGCCATGGTCTATCTCTCCTGCGGCAAGTCGCCACGGGCCAGAGCGGACCGGGAGCTCATCGGCTTCGACCGGGACAAGGCCCGCATCCTGGGGCAGATGTTTACACGGGACCGGGAGTTCCGCACGGAGGTGGAGCTGTTCCGTGGCCGCCGCCGCAAGGCCAGCGTCAACGGCGTTCCCGCTAAGAACAACGCCGCCCTCTCCGACGTGCTGCACACCGTGTTCTTCTCCCCGGAGGATCTGATGCTCATCCGGGAGGGGGCTGCCGCCCGCCGGCGGTTCATGGATCTGTCCCTCTGCCAGCTGCGGCCCCGGTATGGGGAGGCACTGGCGGAATACCACCGGCTCTATGAGCACAAGACCCGTATCCTCCGGGACAGCGGCGACTATCCCCAGCTGCTGGCCACCCTGCCGGACTTCAACCGGCGGCTGTGTCAGGTGGGAGCGGTGCTGATCCACTACCGGGCCCGTTACTGCCGGGCGCTGGCGGAGTATGCGGCGCAGGCCCACTACGAGTGCTCCGGCCAGCGGGAGGAGTTGGAGCTGCGATATCAGACGGTCAGCACCGTTCACGACCCCTTCCTCCCGCAGGAGCAGCTGTTTGCGGCCCTGATGGAGCATCAGCAGAGCCATGAGCAGGCGGAGATCGCCTCCCGTCTGTGCCTCTCCGGCCCCCATAAGGACGATCTGGAGGTGCTGGTCAACGGCCGCAGCGCCCGTCAGTTCTGCTCACAGGGACAGGTCCGCACGGCGGCGCTGGCCCTGAAGCTGGCGGATCGGGAAATTCATAAAAACACCATGGGGGAATACCCCATCATGCTGCTGGACGACGTGCTGTCGGAGCTGGATCCCCGGCGGCAGGAGTATGTCCTCAACCGCATCGCCGGGGGGCAGGTGTTCATCACCTGCTGCGAAAACGACCGGCTGGACACCCTGCTCTCCGGCAAGGTGTTCCATATCCGTGGCGGGGAGGTGCTGACATGAGCTATCTGCACATCGGTAAGAACGTCATGGTCAGCCGCCGCCGTATCATCGGCGTGTTCGATCTGGACATCACCTCCCAGTCCCCCCGAACAGAGAGTTTCTGGACCGGGCGGAGAGGGACGGCGTGGTGCTGGACGCCTGCGACGATATCCCTAAGTCATTTCTGGTGTGCGACCACCCTTACCATAAGCAGCTGGTCTATATCTCCCAGCTGAACACACAGACGCTTCAGAAGCGCACGGAAAACGATCAACCTGCCGTCACCGGCGGGCAAGGAAAGGAAAGAACCCATGTCTGAACTGGAAAAAGTAACCGCCGTCACCACGGAGTATGACGCTTCGGAAATTCAGGTGCTGGAGGGACTGGAGGCGGTGCGCAAGCGCCCCGGTATGTATATCGGCTCCACCTCCGCCTCCGGATTGCACCATCTGGTCTACGAGATCGTGGACAACGCCATCGATGAAGCGCTGGCGGGCTACTGCACGGATATCACCGTTACCATCAACGAGGGCAACACCATCACCGTCACCGATAACGGACGTGGTATCCCCGTGGATATCCAGAAGCAGACCGGCCGCCCGGCGCTGGAGGTGGTATATACCGTACTGCACGCCGGCGGCAAGTTCGGCGGCGGAGGCTATAAGGTCTCCGGCGGTCTCCACGGCGTGGGCGCCAGCGTGGTCAACGCCCTCTCTGAGTGGCTGGAGGTGGAGGTCCACAAGGGCGGAAAGATCTATCAGATGAAGTTTTCCCGTGGTGCCATCACCCAGGAGATGACCGTCATCGGTGACACCGACCACACCGGCACCACCGTCTGCTTCAAGCCCGACGGCGAGATGTTCGACACGCTGGAGTACGACTATGAGACCCTCCACACCCGGATGCGGGAGCAGGCGTTTTTGAACGCCGGTCTGCGAATTTCCATTGCTGACCGCCGCCCCGGACAGGAGCAGGAGGACACCATGTGCTACGAGGGCGGCATCCGGGAGTTCGTTACCTGGATCAACCGCAACAAGACTCCGCTGCACGAGGAGGTCATCTACATGGCCGGCGCCAAGGGAGACTCCACGGCGGAGATCGCCATGCAGTATAACGATAGCTACGCCGAGACCATGGTCTCCTTCGCCAACGACATCCACACCCCGGAGGGCGGTATGCACGAGACGGGCTTCAAGGCGGCCCTGACCCGTGTACTCAACGCCTACGGCATCAAGTACGGCATGATCAAGGAGGGGGACAAGGTCTCCGGCGAGGACGTCCGGGAGGGCATCACCGCCGTGATCTCCGTGAAGCTGACGGAGGCCCAGTTCGAGGGCCAGACCAAGGCCAAGCTGGGCAACGCCTATATCCGCACACTGGTGGACGGACTTGTCTCCGACCAGCTGTCGGTGTATCTGGAGGAGCATCCGGTGGTGGCCCGCACCATTCTGGATAAGGCGCTGACGGCCAACCGGGCCAGAGAGGCCGCCCGCAAGGCCAGAGAGTCCATCCGCCGCAAGACGGCGCTGGGCGGCGCCGCCATGCCGGATAAGCTGCGGGACTGCAACGAGAATAACCCGGAGCTGACGGAAATCTATATCGTGGAGGGCGACTCCGCAGGCGGCTCCGCCACCCAGGGCCGTGACTCTCGGTTTCAGGCCATCCTCCCCCTGTGGGGCAAGATGCTGAACGTGGAGAAGGCCAGAGCCGACAAGGTATACGGCAACGACAAGCTCCAGCCGGTGATCACGGCGCTGGGCGCCGGCATCGGGGAGGAATTTGACCTGAATAAGCTGCGGTATCACAAGATCATCATCATGGCCGATGCCGACGTGGACGGCGCCCATATCCGGACGCTGCTGCTGACCTTCTTCTTCCGGTTCATGCGGCCCCTCATCGAGGAGGGCTACGTCTATTCCGCCGTGCCGCCGCTTTATAAGCTGACCCGTGGCAAGCAGCAGCGGGTGGCCTACACCGACGAGGAGCGGGACGCCATCTCCTCCGAGATGCGGGACGGCAACCCCAATGTGAAGATCGACATCAACCGCTATAAGGGCCTTGGCGAGATGAACCCCCACGAGCTGTGGGAGACCACCATGGACCCGGAGAAGCGCACTCTGCGCCGCATCACTCTGGACGACGCCGTGAAGGCGGACGAGACCTTCACCGTCCTCATGGGCGAGAAGGTGGAGCCCCGGAAGGAGTTCATCGAGAAAAACGCCAAGTACGCCGTGAATCTGGATTATTGATCCCCAATCCTCTGACAAGGAGTAACAATATATGAGTAAGAAGCCCCAATACGATCCCGAGGAGATCCGCTTCCCGGACCAGCACATCGTCGAGCGCTCGCTGGTGCCGGAGATGGAGAAGTCCTACATCGAATACGCCATGTCCGTTATCGTGGGCCGGGCGCTGCCCGACGTGCGGGACGGTCTGAAGCCCGTCCACCGGCGTATTCTCTACGCCATGTACGAGGACAACCTCACCAGCGACCGCCCCTTTAAGAAGTCCGCCACCTGCGTGGGCGACGTGCTGGGCCGGTATCACCCCCACGGCGACGCCTCCGTCTACGACGCTCTGGTGCGTCTGGCGCAGGATTTCTCCATGCGCTATATGCTGGTGGACGGCCACGGCAACTTTGGCTCCGTGGATGGCGATCCCCCCGCTGCCTACCGTTACACGGAGGCCCGTCTTTCCAAAATTTCCAATGAAATGCTGCGGGATATCCGAAAGGACACCGTGGACTGGGACCCCAACTTTGACGAGAGCCGCAAGGAACCCCGTGTGCTGCCCAGCCGCTTCCCCAACCTGCTGGTCAACGGCTCCTCCGGTATCGCCGTGGGCATGGCCACCAATATCCCGCCCCACAACCTGCGGGAGGTCATCGGAGCCTGCATCCACGTGCTGGATGATCCCGATGCCACGCTGGCGGATCTGATGACCTATATCAAGGGTCCCGACTTTCCCACCCGTGGCCTCATCATGGGCCGCAGCGGCATCCGTGCCGCCTATGCCACCGGCCGTGGCCGGGTGGTGATGCGGGCCCGCCACGAGTTCGAGGAGTTCGGCCATGACCGCACCCGTATCATCATCACGGAGTTGCCGTATCAGGTGAATAAGCGGATGCTCATCAAGAGCATGGCCGATCAGGTGGAGGACAAACGTCTGGAGGGCATCTCCGACATCCGGGACGAGACGGACCGCAACGGTATGCGGATCGTCATCGAGCTGAAGCGGGACGCCAATCCGCAGGTGTACTCAACCGCCTGTTTGCACAGACCCAGCTGCAAACCACCTTCGCCATCAATATGCTGGCGCTGGTGAATAACCAGTCCCAGCCGAAGATCCTCTCCCTGCGGCACATCATCGACGAATATCTGGCCTTTCAGGAGGAGATCATCGTCCGCCGCACCCGCTATGACCTGAGGACGCACAGGCCCGTGCTCATCTGCTGGAGGGTCTGCTCATCGCACAGGACAACATCGACGAGGTCATCCACATCATCCGCACCAGCTACGACAACGCCAAGGAGAACCTTATGTCCCGCTTCGGTCTGGACGATGTGCAGGCACAGGCCATTCTGGATATGCGCCTGAAGGCGCTGCAGGGGCTGGATCGTGAGAAGCTGCAAGCAGAGTACAAGGAGCTGGAGGAGAGGATCGCCTACTTCCTGAAGGTGCTGTCCGACGACGCTCTGGTGCGCTCCATTCTGAAAGAGGAACTGTCCGCCATTGCCGAGAAGTACGGCGACGACCGCAAGACGGAAATTCAGGATGTGGAGGACGAGATCGACATCGAGGACCTCATTGAGGAGGAGGAGTGCGTCTTTACCCTGACGGAGAACGGCTACATCAAGCGCACCGCCGTCAGTGAGTACGCCGCCCAGAGCAAGGGCGGCATGGGCAAGAAGGGCATCACCACCCGTGACGAGGATACCGTGGTGGATGTGTTCACCGCCTCCACCCACGACTATCTCCTGTTCTTCACCGATACCGGCAAGGTCTACCGCAAGAAGGGCTACCAGATCCCGGAGAGCGGCAAGACCGCCAGAGGCACCAACATCGTCAATATCCTGCAGGTGGAGCAGGGGGAGAGAATCCAGACCATGCTCACTACCGGGAGGCCGGGGAGGGCCAGCTGTACCTCTTCATGACCACCCGCAACGGTACGGTGAAGCGTCTGCCGGTGGAGACGCTGAAGAATCTCCGCAACAACGGCATCCGGGCCCTGACGCTGGACGAGGGCGACGAGCTGATCAACGTGCAGGAGACCGACGGCAGCCAGCGCATCCTCATTGCCACCCACGACGGTCAGGCGGTGTGCTTCGACGAGACGGACGTGCGTGCCATGGGCCGCACCGCCGTGGGCGTCCGGGGCATCCGCCTGCGGGAGGGCGACTATGTGGTGGGCGCCGCCAGAGCCGAGGCCGGCAAGACGGTACTCTCCATCACGGAGCGTGGCTACGGCAAGCGCACCCCGGTGGAGGAGTACCGCATCACCAGCCGTGGCGGTCTCGGTATCCGCAACTATATGGTCACGGAAAAGACCGGCCCCATTGTGGGCATCAAGGTGGTGGACGGGCAGGAGGATCTGCTGCTGATGACGCAGGCGGGTATCCTGATCCGCACGGCGGTGGACAGCATCCGCATCGCCGGCCGGGCCACGCAGGGCGTTATCGTCATGCGCTTTAAGGAGGAGGGCGACCACGTCATCTCCATGGCGCTGGCGGACCGGGAGACGGAGAAGGAAGCCGCCCCGACAGAGGAGTAAGCCATGGGGAAGAAAAAGGAGCAGTACTGCCCCCTGACCCGGTGGCAGTACTTCACCAAGACCCTGTACCACGACCCCTCCTCCACGGGGGAGTTCACCTATGACGGTGTGGTGTACCGCAAGAGCGAGGCCCTCCAAACGGTGGAGAGCCGAAACTCCCGGCTCCAGATGGGGCTGGTGGGCCTGATGTTTCTGGCCTTTGTGCTGGCTACCTATTTCCGCAGCGCCATGCCGCTGGCGGCGGGCATCCTGCTGATCGTGGCGGGGCAGGTCCTGCGGCTGAGCCGCCTGCCCAAGGATATCCTGTCCCACCTCACCGACACCGGACGGAGGGAGCTGTGATGGATGCTCTGCAGGTCATCGCCCGCATCCATACGGAGCTGCCGGAGAAGTTCGGCGTGCCACGCCAGAGCGGGCTGGTGCCACAGCTGCGGGGCCGCATCGTCTTTGAACCGGCCTACCGGAACCCGGACGCCGTCCGGGGACTGGAGGATTTCTCCCACCTGTGGCTCATCTGGCAGTTCTCCGGGGCCATCCGGCAGGACTGGTCCCCTACGGTGCGGCCACCCCGCCTGGGGGGCAATCACCGCATGGGGGTCTTTGCCACCCGTTCTCCCTTCCGTCCCAACCATCTGGGTCTGTCCTCAGTGCGGTTGGAGCGGGTGGAGCAGAGTGAGGCGCTGGGGCCGGTGCTCCATGTCTGCGGCGCAGATCTGATGGACGGCACGCCCATCTTCGACATCAAGCCCTATCTCTCCTATACCGACAGCCATCCCGATGCCGTGGGGGGCTTCACCAACGGACTGGAGAGCCGCTGCCTGCGGGTGGAGTGTCTGCCCCGGCTTCTGGAGTGCATCCCGGCGGACAGCCGGGAGGGCCTGCTGGGCGTGTTGGCGGGGGATCCCCGTCCCCGGTATCAGGAGGACCCCCAGCGGGTATACGGCATGGGCTTTGCGGGGCAGAATGTGCGATTCACCGTGGACGGGGAGACTCTCACCGTGCATTCCATTGACCCGCTGGAGAAGTAACGCCAACATAAAAAGCACAAGAACGCCTATGAAAACTGTAACCATTTACACCGACGGGAGTAAAACCGCTATGCGGTTTTACCGGTGATGCCGTGCTGCTGGCCCCTTGCGGGGCAACCGCAGAACATGGCGGACAGGCCCCGTCGGATGGGGGCATGACCGATAAAACCACTGGGAGCAACACAAGAACGCCTATGAAAACTGTAACCATCTACACCGACGGGGCCTGTTCCGGCAACCCCGGTCCCGGCGGCTGGGGAGCCATTCTGGAGTGGAACGGCATTGAGAAGGAGCTCTCCGGCGGCGAGCCGGAGACCACCAATAACCGCATGGAGCTGACGGCAGTGATCCGGTCGCTGGCTCTGCTGAAGGAGCCTTGCACCGTGGAGCTGTACTCCGACTCCAAGTACGTCATTGACGCACTGGAGAAGGGCTGGGTCTGGGGCTGGAAGAAGCGGGGCTGGGTGAAAAGCGATAAAAAACCCGCTTTGAACGTGGATCTGTGGGAGCAGCTGCTGCCCCTGATCCAGACCCATCAGGTACACTACCACTGGGTGAAGGGCCACGCCAGCAATGAGAAAAACAACCGCTGCGACCAGATGGCTGTGGCGGAGAGTAAGAGGTTCTGAGAAATTCACAGAAAGTTCATGTGGATTTCATGATTCCGCCATCTTTACAGGGTATTATTTGACTCGTACAAAGGAACCATTCCTTATGTGATTTTCTCTCTCTCCTAACAAACACACAGCAAAAACGCCAGCCCTTGGGGCTGGCGTTTTTGCGTCTCTCCTGCAAGAAAATATTTTTCTGTTCAAGGAGAGGCTTTTCTGTTCAAGGAGAGGTTTTTCTGTTTCAGGAAAGATTTTCCCTGCTTGTCGGGGAACTTTTTGCGTCCGTTTTTCAGGGGGATATTTTGGCCTGCCTGACCAAGTGATTTTTTCGGCTGCCTGATGAAAAAATGTTTTGGCTCTGCTTGCCGAGAAGAATTTTCGTCTCCCTGTCGGAATTATTTTTTCGCCTGATCGTGGGGATGGATTTTCCCTTTCAAGGGGCAGTCGAGCCTGTCCATGCGGACAGGCTCGGCACAATTTTGGACGGATCGGACAGACAGGACGTCACACGCCACGGAAGAAGGCCCGGATGGCTACCTCATCGGTGGCGACGCTTCCCTGAGCGAAGCCGCTGCGTCCGCCGCCCCGACCGTGGAGGGCGTCGTTCATATGCTTCACGAACTCCCGCAGGTCTGCTCCCGGATGGATGACGGCATACTGATACCGCTCCCCGTCCCCGGAGAACACGGCGCATCGCCCGCCGCAGGTGCGGCTCACGGCATCACATAGCCGCCGGGCGCCGTCTCCCACCAGATCGTGCCGCACCAGCAGCACCTCTCCGGCGTCCCGGTACTGCTCCGCCAGCAGCCGGAACAGCTCCTCCTCCAGTCCGGCGCACCGGGCCTTCAGGGAGAGCACCTCCCGACCCTGCCGCTCCACGGCTGCGGAGGTGTCGCCGGGCTTCACCGACAGCTGCTGTCCGATGGATCGGTTCTGCTGCCAGCTGCGGCACAGGTGGGCCATGGCCCGGCTGCCGCACACCAGCTCCAGCCGCACCCCCTCCCGGAGCTTCTGACAGGAGAGGAATTTCACCAGCCCCACCTGCCCGCTGCCGGAGACATGGGTGCCGCAGCAGGCGCATAGATCGGCTCCCGGAAACTCCGTCAGCCGCACCGTCCCCGTCAGGGCCTTTTTGCTGCGGTAGGGGAGGGCCTCCCGCTCCGCCGGGGAGGGGAACGTCACCCGGCAGGGGTGATCCTCCCAGATGTATCGGTTGGCCTCCTGCTCCACCTCCAGAACCTGCTCCCAGCGGATGTCGGCGTTATAGTCGATGGTCACGACATCGGCCCCCATGTGGAAGCCCACATTGTCGCAGTGGAAGGCGGCGCACAGCATCCCGCTGACGATGTGTTCTCCGGAGTGCTGCTGCATATGGTCAAAACGCCGCTGCCAGTCAATGGCGCCGTGGACGGTGCTGCCTACCGCCAGCGGCCCGGCGCAGGTGTGGCAGACGACCCCGTCCCGCTCCTCGCAGCGTCCGTGACCGCCACGCCGCCCAGGACGCCGTGGTCGGCGGGCTGCCGCCCCCCTCCGGATAGAAGGCGGTGCGGTCCAGCACCACCAGATACCGGCCCTGCTCCTCCCGGCACGACAGCACCACAGCGTCGAACTCCCGGAGATAGGCGTCCTCATAATAGAGCTTTGTGGTTTCCATAGGCGTCTCCTTTGCGTTTTTTTCCATTATGCCACAAACGCCGCCCCATTGCAACGCCGCCTATTCCGCCAGCGCCGCCAGCTCCTCCGCCGTCAACCCCGGCTGCAGCGCCAACGAGATGCCGTAGCCCAGCAGCCGCCCCAGTTGTCGGACCTGCCGGTCGATGTCTCTGGGGGTCACATACAGCCCCTGCGGTGCCGCTTCGGTGCCGCTGCCCAGCGCCGCCCCGTCGATGACCGTAGGCACTCCCACGGCGATGACCGGCACCCCCACTGTCTCTCGATCCACGGCGGTGCGGTGGCTGCCCACCCCGGAGCCGGGGATCAGCCCCGTATCCGACAGCTGGACGGTACGGCACAGCCGCCGGGGACTGCGGGCCGCCAGCGCATCCACGGCGACGACGGCTGCCGGGCGCACCGCTCCCGCTGCCGCCCGGATCAGCTCACAGGTCTCCATCCCCGTCCGGCCCAGCACCTCCGTACACAGGGCGGAGAGTTCCCCCATGCCCCGGAACGGCTCCTGCCCGCTGCGGACCAGATGCCGGGTCACCAGCAGATGATCCACCGCCGTGGGGCCGATGGCGTCGCAGGTCATGTCCCGGTTACCGATGCCCGCCGTCAGCACCGGTCCACGGGGCAGGAGCTCCGCCAGCAGGGAGGCAAGACACGCCGCCTGCTGCGAAAAGGGCTGGCTCTCCAGCTCCATGGTGACATAGCGTCCCACGGGCTTTCCCAGCGCTCTGGCTCCCGTCTCGTCCAGGATCCGTACCTCCGTCACGGAGACGCCCTGCCGCCGCTCCGTCCGGGTGACTACCCCGGAGAGCTTTCCGGCTGCGGGGCCGCCTGCCTGCAAATTTTCCGCTGCCTCCAGCGCCAAGTCCGTCCGGATCTGCGTCATACTTGTGTTTCCCCCTCCCGTTGTGCCACAAAATGTGTAGATTACGGGTAGTTTCCCGCAAAAATAGGAATATGCAAAAAAGAATGGCAAAAATTCAAAAAGTGCTTGCAATTTTCAGATAAAGATGTTAAAATATCATCCTGCGTGGATGTTTCATTCCAACGCAGCTACTTTATCGTCGGGGAGGTGTTTGGTTTGCCGAATATCAAGTCTGCTAAGAAGCGTGTGCTGGTGTCCGAGGCTCGTAATGCCCGCAACAAGGCCAATCGCTCTGCACTGAAGACCGCTATCAAGAAGTTCGAGGCTGCTGCCGTGGAAGGCAATCGCACCGAGGCCGAGGGCGCTTACAAGGTCGCAGTGAAGTCCATTGACAAGGCTGCTGCCAAGGGTCTGCTGCACAAGAACAACGCTGCTCACAAGAAGAGTGCGCTGACGCTGAAACTCAACCAGATTGGCTGATCCAAACCAAAGGACACCTGCCGGGTGTCCTTTTTTTGCCCGGCCGTCGGAAAGTGCGGCCAACAGGGGAAAAGACAAAACAGAGCGTAATTTTCAAAGAAAAATTACGCTCTGTTGTTGGTCAAGTGCCCTTTTGCGGCTTATTTGTAGTAGTCCGTGCCGTCTTCGATGACCATGGGCAGGCCGTTGTGGTACACCGGCAGGGTCTGGAACTTGAAGCGACTGGCCCTGTGCATCCGGTCGATCTTCTCCCGGACGGCCTCGTCCGGGCAGACGCCCCGGCGGATATACTCGTTGACGGCGTGATAGGAAAAGCCCAGATTGTCCTCGTCGGTGAGGCCCGTCAGACCGTCGGAGGGGGGCTTGATGAGGAACCGCTCCGGCAGGCCCAGCGCCCGGCCCAGAGCGATGACCTCCTCCGTGGTGTACATCCCCAGAGGGGAGAAGGCACCGGCGCTGTCGCCATAGATGGTGCAGTAGCCCACCCAGTCCTCCGACAGGTTGGAGGTGTTGAGGACGATGCCTCCCTCCACCGACTGGGCCACGGCATAGAGGGTAGCCATACGGATGCGGGAGGGGAGATTCACCACCGTCTGGCGGCTGGGGGTCAGGCCCGCCTGCTCCAGCTGGGACAGTACCCCCGCCACGGCATCGTGGATGTTGCAGGTGCAGTGGGGGATCTGCAGATGCTCCACCAGCGCTTGAGAGTAGTCGATATCCGGCTGAATGCCGTCGGGCATCAGCACGCCATAGACGTGGTCCCGGCCATAGGCCGCCACCGCCATGGCCGCCACGGTGGAGCTGTCTTTGCCGCCGGAGATGCCGATGACGGCGGTCTTGCCGCCGCAGCCGGCCATCTGCTGGCTCATCCACTCCAGCACCCCGGCCAGCTGGAGCTGTACGTTGAATCCGCTCATGTGATCCCTCCTGTGAATGGTTGATGGATGGGGGAGGTGTCCCCGTTGATGGCTTATTGTACTCCCATTTTCCACAAAATGCAACTGCCGCCCGCTGGGGGCTGCGGAGGGATTTTCCGTATTCCATAGAAAACCGGCGGAAAAGGATCGGATTTCCGGCTTTTCCCGCATTTTCTTTTGGAAAACGACGTGGTAGAATATAGAACAGATCAGAAAAAACGACCCCAAGGAGGAATTCTATGAAGGATAACAAACTGGGTATCATGCCCATCTCCAAGCTCATTTGGAATATGTCTCTGCCCATCATCGTGTCGATGCTGGTGCAGGCCCTATATAATATCGTGGACAGCGTGTTCGTCTCGCAGGTCAGCGAGCAGGCCCTTACCGCCGTGACGCTGGCCTTCCCGGCCCAGAACCTGATGATCGGTCTGGCCACCGGCACCGCCGTGGGCGTCAATGCCCTGCTGGGCCGTGCGCTGGGCGCCGGGGACGGCAAGCGGGCCGATCAGGTGGCCATCAACGGCATTTTCCTGGCGGTGGTGGGCTTTGTACTCTCCGCCGTGCTGGCCCTGTGCTTTGGAGGGACCTTCTTTCGCACCCAGACGGACATCGACTACATTGTGGATAACGGCATCACCTATCTGCGCATCTGCTGCTGTGCCTCGCTGGGAATGTTCTGCCAGATCATGTTCGAGCGCCTGCTGCAGGGTACCGGCCGCTCCATCCTCTCCATGTATACCCAAGGGCTGGGCGCCATCGTCAACATCGTGCTGGACCCCATCTTCATCTTCGTGTTCAAAATGGGCGTGGCGGGCGCCGCTGTGGCCACCGTTATCGGCCAGTTCTGCGGCTGCGGTCTGGCCCTGTATATGAACCTGCGGAAGAACCACGATCTGCACCTCGGTTCCGGGGCTTCCGGCCGGACTGGAAGATCGTGGGCAATATCTATGCCATCGGCCTGCCCTCCGTGGTGATGGTGGCCATCGGCTCGGTGATGACCTTCTGCATGAACAAGATCCTCATCACTTACCACTCCGCCAAGGAGACGGCGGCTACCGCCTTCGGCATCTACTTCAAGCTCAACAGCTTTGTCTTTATGCCGGTGTTCGGCCTGAACAACGGTGTGGTTCCCATCGTGGCCTATAACTACGGCGCTCAGAATCGCCGCCGCATGATGGAGACCATCAAGCGCAGCGCCATCTATGCCTCCTGCATCATGGTGCTGGGTATGGCCATCTTCTGGGCCATTCCGGGGACGCTGGTCAGTATCTTCAATGCCACGGAGACCATGAAGCAGGTGGCCGTTCCGGCCCTGCGGATCATCTCCCTGAGCTTCTGCACGGCCGGGGCCTGTATCGCTCTGGGCAGCTCCTTCCAGGCGCTGGGGAAGTCGGTGTACTCCATGATCACCTCCATCATCCGCCAGCTGGTGTTTCTGGTACCCATCGCCTATGTGCTGGCCCGCTACGGCCAGTCCATCGGAAACGACGATCTGGTGTGGTGGTGCTATCCCATTGCGGAGATCGCCTCGCTGGGCGTGACGATGCTATTCTTCCTGCGGGTGTACCGTACCGTCATCGCCAAGGTGCCGCTGGACGGCGCTCCCTCGCTGGAGGAGCTGGAGGCGGAGCAGTAAAATTCTTCCATGAAAAGGGAGCGGCAGGCGCTATGCGCCTGCCGCTCCTTTTTGCCGCATCCTTCAGCGGATGAAGTTCGTCCGGTGGCCGCGCTCCGGAGCAGGGAAGTCGTACCCGGCCTCCCGGCCTGCCTGAATGCAGTGCAGCAGCCACGCCATGCTGCGGCCCAGATTCCGCATGGTCTGGAGTCCCTCGCCGTCCAGCATCACATCTTCGGGACAGTGGCCGTGGACCATGTTCCAGTAGGTGGAGCCCACCGTTACCATGTTGGAGATACCGAAGTACTTGCCCAGAGCGTCCAGACTGGCGGTGGTGCCTGCCCGCCGGGCGGAGGCCACCGCAGCGCCGGGCTTTCCGGCGAAGGCGCTGCCTCCGGCGTAGAATACCCGATCCAGGAAGGACAGCACCCGTCCGCTGGGGTGGGCGTAATAGACCGGTGTGCCGAATACAAAGCCGTCGGCCTGCCGGGCCTTGGCGATGAAGTCGTTGACGCCGTCATCGGTGAATACGCAGCCGTTCTTGCTGCACTGGTTGCAGCCGATGCAGTCCCGGACGGGGCCGCCGTCCAGCTGCACGATCTCGTAGTCGATGCCCTGACTGCTTAGGGCCTTGCCTACCTCTGTCAGGGCGGTGTAGGTGCAGCCCTTGGGGTTGCAGCTGCCGTTGAGCATAAGGACCTTCATGGGATGATCCCTCCTTGAAAATATGTGATGTGCGGATTTCTCTTTTATACCCCCGGCGGGTGATGTTTTCTCTTTTGTCTCCGGCGGTATATTTTTCCTAATGGGGACAATCCTCTCATGTCTCCGACGGGTGACTTTCTGCCAATAGCAGAAAAAAGTTTTCACCGTCGTGTCAGCCGATTTCCAGCCACGTTGTGGCATGGAAAACGGGACACTTCCTCGAAACCACCTCGCTTCATCCGCCACAGGTGGCGCTTCGGCGGTTTCCGCCAAAAAACCGATGGTTTTTGGATTTCCTTTTGGTGGGCAAGAGCCTTGCTTGTTATGGGCCGTAAAGGGAATTGACTCTGCAACAGACCCGCTGCCGCTCCCGCTCCGGTGAAGGGGATGATGCGTCTGCCGCTGGGCAATCCGTTCCCCACGGTAGAGCTGAAGGTTTCTTCGACTGCCCACGTAGCGGCAGCGTGAGTAGGAGAAAGTCAATTCCCTGCTTCGGCGGGAGTTAGGATGTAACTCTTACATACCGGGAAGGAAGTGCAGAAACCATGGGTTTCTGCTGGCGTTCTTTGGTGACTTTCTGCCGCTATTGGCAGAAAGTTACCCGTCGGAGACACGTTCCTTATGCAAAGCACTACTGTTGACAAAAAGTATGCCTCCGGCGGGAAAACAAAAAACTGCCATTGAAAGAACGCACCTTACCGGTGGTAAAAAATCCACCGGCACGTCCGCAAGATCGATCAGGGTGCGGCATCAGCCGCCCCGAAGGTTCGGGACGGCTGATGCTTGAGCGCTTAATAGGCCAGCTTCTCCGTCAGATAGGCCTTCAGCTGGCTGATGGGAACACGCACCTGCTCCATGCTGTCCCGCTCCCGGACGGTGACGCACTGGTCGCCGGGATTCTCCCCGTCGCCCACGGTGTCGAAGTCCACGGTGATGCAGAAGGGCGTGCCGATTTCATCCTCCCGGCGATAGCGCTTGCCGATGGAGCCGGTCTCGTCGAAGTCCAGCATGAAATCCTTGCACAGATCGTTGTAGATCTCCATGGCCGGCTCGCTGAGCTTCTTACTCAGAGGCAGGATGGCTGCCTTATAGGGGGCCAGCGCCGGGTGCAGCCGCAGTACCACACGCACGTCGTCCTTGCCGTTTTTATCCTGTCCCACGACCTCCTCGTCGTAGGCGTCGCACAGCACTGCCAGCACACTGCGCTCCACGCCCAGAGAAGGCTCCACCACATAGGGGATGTAGCGCTGGTTGGTCTCCGGGTCGAAGTAGGTCAGATCCTTGCCGGAAACGTTCTGGTGCTGGGTCAGGTCATAGTCGGTGCGGTCCGCCACGCCCCACAGCTCACCCCAGCCGAAGGGGAACAGGAACTCGAAGTCCGTGGTGGCCTTGGAGTAGAAGCACAGCTCCTCCGGGTCATGATCCCGCAGCCGCAGATTCTCGTCCTTCAGGCCGATGCCCAGCAGCCAGTTGTGGCAGAAGGTGCGCCAGTACTGGAACCACTCCAGATCAGTGCCGGGCTTGCAGAAGAACTCCAGCTCCATCTGCTCGAACTCCCGGACACGGAAGATGAAGTTGCCGGGGGTGATCTCGTTGCGGAAGGACTTACCGATCTGGCACACGCCGAAGGGCAGCTTGCGCCGGGTGGTGCGCTGGGTGTTGACGAAGTTGGTGAAGATGCCCTGCGCCGTCTCAGGCCGTAGATACACCGTGTTCTTGGCGTCCTCGGTGACGCCTTGGAAGGTTTTGAACATCAGGTTGAACTGCCGGATGTCGGTGAAATTGTGCTTGCCACAGCTGGGGCAGGGGATGTTGTGCTCCTCGATGAAGTCCTTCATCTCCTGCTGGGTGAAGGCGTCGATGGGCTTGGGCAGCTCCACGCTGTTCTCACCGCACCAATCCTCAATGAGCTTGTCCGCCCGGAACCGCTCCTTGCACTCCCGGCAGTCCATCAGGGGATCGGAGAAGCCGGACAGATGGCCGCTGGCCACCCAGGTCTGGGGGTTCATGAGGATGGCGGCGTCCTGCCCCACGTTGTAGGGATTCTCCTGAACGAACTTCTTCCACCATGCCTTTTTGACGTTGTTCTTCAGCTCCACACCCAGAGGGCCGTAGTCCCAGGTGTTGGCCAGACCTCCGTAAATTTCAGAGCCGGCAAAGACGAAGCCCCGGTTTTTGCACAGGGCCACGATCTTGTCCATGGTTTTTTCCGTGTTTTTCATGACGATTCTCCTTTGTATGATGATTTCAGCTCAGTCAAAATAAAAAACGCCCTGAACTGCCGACGCAGCTCAGGGCGAACTGAAAAGTCCGTGGTTCCACCTGAATTTGGATCGCTCCACACTCTCGTGCCGTTAACGGGGCTTCCGGCGGGCATTTCCTCCCGCAGCTCCGGGCCGCCACGCCCATCATCGCCTGTACACTTCAAGGGTATCATGTTTTCCCCCCGTCCGTCAAGGGAAAATTTTTCAGGGTTTGGGCGCCTTCCGCCGGAGGCACAAAAGAAGAACTGCTGGGAAAAGTGGGCCGTCGGAGACACGTTCCTTACGCAAAAAAGTCTATTGGAAAATATGCCGTCGGAGACAAAAGAAAATGACCTATAAAACAAGTGCTACTGCCATAAGCAGCAGGCACTTGTTTCAGTAATTATTCCTCCTCCAGCGCTGTAATAGCAATATGCAGCTCATCCAGCTGCTTTTGCCCGTCCCGCAAAATGACGGAGCATTTTACGGGGGCCCCTCGCACGGATCAAATTTCCTCGGCGGAAGTGAATTCCGCCTGCGGCAAGGTTTTGCTCCGCAAAACGCTTGGTGTGGAGCAAAAGCGGCAGAGGAAGGGAGACGATCGGGGCTTATTCCTCCTCCTGCGCCGTGATCTGGATATGCAGCTCATCCAGCTGCTTTTGCTCCACGGTGGAGGGAGCGCCCATCATGACGTCCTGAGCGTTCTTGTTCATGGGGAAGGGGATGATCTCCCGGATGGAACTCTCGCCCGCCAGCAGCATCACCATGCGATCCACGCCCGGAGCGATACCGGCATGGGGAGGTGCGCCGTAGCAGAAGGCGTTGTACATGGCGGGGAACTTCTTCTTCACGTCCTCCTCGCCCAGCCGCACCAGCTCGAAAGCTTTCACCATGATCTCCGGATCGTGGTTCCGGACGGCACCGCTGCTGAGCTCCACGCCGTTGCACACCAGATCGTACTGGTCGGCGGTGATGGTCAGGGGATCGATCTCGCCCCGCTCGGCCTTCAGCAGCACCTCCAGCCCGCCGCTGGGCATGGAGAAGGGGTTGTGGCAGAACTCCAGCTCACCGCTCTCATCACCGATCTCGTACATGGGGAAATCCACGATCCAGCAGAACTCGTAGCGCTCCTGATCCATGTGACCGGCGCAGGCGGCGCCGAAGGTCTTGATGAGTACACCGGCGGACTTGGTGGCTGCTGCGCCGGCCGCCACCACCACCAGCGTATTGGGTGCCAACGTCAGAACCTGCTCCAGCTGGGGCCGCAGGCCAGTGACGAACTTGGCGATACCGCCGGCCAGCTCGCCCTTCTCATCCACCTTGAACCAATAGGCCTTGCTGCCGGACTGCACCTCGCAGTCGGACAGGAGCTTCTCCACCTGCTTGCGTGTCAGGGTGCAGTCGGAGATATCCACCATCTTCACGGTCTGGCCCCGCAGGGGCTCGAACTCGCTGTTTTCAAAGAGTCTGCTGACATTCTTGCAGGTCAGGTCGATGCGCAGATCCGGCTTGTCGGAGCCGTAGGTCTCCAGCGCCGTGTTGTAGGGGATACGGCGGAAGGGAGCAGCAGAGGCGACGTCATAGGTGCCGAACTTGGCGAAGATAGGGGGCAGCACGTCCTCCAGCACGGCGAATACGTCCTCCTGTGTGGCGAAGGCCATCTCCATATCCAGCTGGTAGAACTCGCCGGGAGAGCGGTCGCCACGGGCGTCCTCGTCCCGGAAGCAGGGGGCGATCTGGAAGTACCGGTCAAAGCCGGAGGTCATCAGCAGTGCTTGAACTGCTGGGGTGCCTGAGGCAGGGCATAGAACTTTCCGGGGTGGTTCCGGGCGGGCACCAGATAGTCCCGGGCACCCTTCCGGGGAGGAGGCGGTCAGGATGGGGGTGGTGATCTCCAGGAAGCCATGCTCTGTCATGGCCTGCCGCAGGGCGGCCACTACCTGGCACCGGAGGATGATGTTGTTCTTCACCGCCGGGTTCCGCAGGTCCAGGTAGCGGTACTTCAGGCGGGTGGCCTCGTCGGCCTCCCGGCTGCGGTTGATGGGAAGGGCAGCTCGTTGTGCTGGCAGCGGCCCAGCACCTCAATTTTGCCGGGCACCACCTCGATCTCGCCGGTGGGCAGCTTGGCGTTCTTGCTGTCCCGCTCCCGGACGGTGCCCTCCACGGAGATGGTGGACTCCTTGTTGATGGACTTCAGCAGGGCCACCATGTCGGCGGTCTCCGCCACCACCTGAGTGGTGCCGTAGAAGTCCCGGACCACGGCGAAGGCCAGCTCACTGCCTACCTCCCGGAGGTTTTCCAGCCAGCCGCAGATCTTTACGGCCTTGCCGGCGTCGGAGAGCCGCAGCTCTCCGCAGGTATGAGTGCGATTCTGTGTCATGATTGTGGATTCCTTTCTG
>ENA-OQCO01000264-OQCO01000264.1-human-gut-metagenome-genome-assembly--contig:-NODE-264-length-30765-cov-2.030061_pt1 | contig 30765 bp, 42 predicted proteins | sample MGYA00242500_ERZ504582 | MGnify/ENA primary metagenome ERZ504582 (study PRJEB26092, sample SAMD00036346) | human gut metagenome | host: Homo sapiens | study: EMG produced TPA metagenomics assembly of... | reverse complement strand
AAAGCTCGAACTCAGAGGGGAGGTGCTGGGATGATCCTACAAGGCGACGCACTGGAGGAACTCAGAAAGCTGCCGGACAAATGCTGCACCTCTCTGGTGGACTATATCAAGGAAAGCCGCGAGGAACTCCGCGACAGAATGATCATTCAGGTGGTAAGCGCCACAAAGGTGCTGCTCTACTCCGGGCTGCTGGCCGAGCGTGACCGTGAGACTCTGTTCGAGGTCAACGCCCTGCTGCCGCAGTTTGAGTATGGCCGCGAGTATGATCAGGAGAGCTTCCTCGTGGCTATGCAGTCATGCTTCCAGAAAACAGACGACCGCGAAGCCGTCACTATTATGGCGAGCAATATCGTGAACACACAGCAGGGAACCTTCTCAGACGACGGCGTAAGCCAGCAGGCAATCATCAAAACCGGAGTAACCACAAAGGACGCCGCCTTCGTCCCTAACCCGGTGAGCCTGATCCCGTACCGCACATTTTTGGAAGTTCCGCAGCCTGCGAGCGACTTCGTGTTCAGAATCAGCGAGGGACGCGGCGGAGCCCCTGCCTCAAGCTGGTGGCTGCTGACGGTGGCCTCTGGAAGTCTCAGGCGGTGGACAATGTGAAGAACTACCTCGTCAAAGCGCTGGCAGACGTTCCGGATCGCGAGAAAATCACGATCATTGCATAATGTGGCCGACATAAATGTCGGGAACATACCGGGAGGGCCAAGCTCTCCCGGCAAACCAAAGGAGGACAAGAACATGCTGATCATAAACATAGTGCTGGCCCTCGTGGCTGCTCTCCTGCTTTTTGGAGTTATCGGAGAAAAGGACGGGCTCAGACAGCAGAACATCACGATCGCCTTCGTGGCCGTGATCGTGCTCATTATCGCATTAAATAGATTTTTCTAAGGGAGGACAAAACCATGGAATATAAACCGAAGTTATCACCGGAAAAGTAACCGGCACCGGCTGGCCGATCGACGGCCATGTGCTCTGGTTCTCACAGTGGGACTACGACAACCGCGAGAGCTGGCACCTCTACGGCTGGGAGGACTCAGAGGACGAGGTAGTCATGCAGACCGTATTCAAGACCGAAACCGAGGCGGGCCTCTGCCTGTTCGACACTCTGGAGAAGTTCGCAGAGAACTGGAAGGCAAAGAAATGGGAGCCGCAGGGCTCGTTCTGCCTACCACAGGACAAGGTGGAAGTTCTGGAGGTAAAGCAGGAAGAAAGCACCAACAACACCCGCGAACAGCTCCGGGCTCACGGCTTCGATCTGGCGCCAAGAAAGCAGACCGACCGGGGCGGGATCCTCTGCCTCCCGCTGGACAAGAACCTGAACGGCGACGTGCAGGCCAAGCACCCGGACTGGGAGCCCGTCGAGTGCCCGACATGCGGCCGGAAATGCTGGAAACACCCGGAAGCCGACCGACTCGCCAAAGAACAGGGCGCGAAAATGCTCTGTACTGAGTGCGCGATCAAGGCTGGGCTCCTGTCACCGTTCCGAAAGAAAGGCCCAAACCGCGCGCAGCGAAGGAGGGCAAAGCGTGAAAGAAGAAAATAACACAGAGGGGCTCTACACCCTCAAAATAGACGCGAGGCACTACTTCCCCGACGGAAAAACAACATGGGACGTGCTGGAGGCACTCAGGTGTAGGAAATACGCAGAAGTGCTGGCCTTCTATCTGGAGTGTGACCTCGACGACATAGAAAAACAAGCTCACAGACTCGCGGAAAGCACCTCGCTGAGTTACTCAGAAGCGCTCCACAAGATCGGCGGAGATATGCTGCGGAGCAAGGAGGAAAAACCGGCCCAACTCTCCCTCTGGCCTATCAGACGGGAACCGGTTCGACCGAACCGCGCAGCCAGACGAGCAGCTAAAAGAAAAGGAGGACGAAATGGACGATAACAAGAACAAGCCTATGGGCTGGCCGATACTCTACACACTGGCAACACTCGCAGGCGTGGCCGTGCTGGCAATCCTGAAAGCCTGTGGCATTATTTCAATGAGCTGGCCCGTGGTGATCGCCGGGCTCGTGTGGGTACCCACCGCGCTGCTGCTGATCACTCTCTGGGTGGCCACTCTCCTGATCTGGATCGGACGAACCGAGAAAAAGATCAGGGAATACAATCGCAGGAGAAAGATCTCCCGCACTCTGGACGAATCCATGAAAGGCTCACGCTAAACGGCGTCGGCCCCATTTATGGTATTAGAAGAAATAAAGGCGAAAACAACACCGACTACGAGAAAAGGATCCGCGAAAAGCTGGGGCTCTCCCCTCGCAGTCTACCGAAATACGAAACCATGGAACAGCTCACCCTCTCCAATGTGGGCCCAATCTATGGCGTCGTAAAGAAACAGGACGAGAGCTGGAAGCGCTACCGCCGCAGAATACTGAAAGCAGCCCGCACTCTGGACACCGTAACGTACAGAACGCGCCGAAGCCGCGGAAGGAGTAGCCAATGCCAGAAATATGTGAAAAATGCTGGAACACCGGCTGCAAAGAAAACGAAATCCTCAGAGCGTCAAAGCTGGAGATCTGCCGCGCCTTCGAGTGCGGACTCATTCCAGCAGACGCCGGGGAGTATGTGAGGGAGGACGAATAAATGGACTACAAAACAGAAGCACAGCCAAAGGCAACAACTACACCATGCGACAGCGTGCCCGCATGTTATACATGGCCGCGCCGATCGCTACCTCGGCGATCAAAACCAACCGCACAAACGTGGTAGGCGTCGGGCTCAGGCTTAAAAGCCGGATCGACCGCGAAGTGCTCGGACTCTCACCGGATCAGGCAGAACGGTGGCAGAAAGAAACAGAGCGAGAGTTTTCCCTCTGGGCCAGCAACAAGAGAGCCTGCGACGCCACCGGCATGAATAACTTCTACGGGCTCCAGCAGCTCGCGCTGATCTCGTGGCTGCTCTCCGGCGACTGCATAGGGTTAATCAAGCAGTACGAAACCACTCGGCTCGCTCCCCTACTCTCTCCGCGTCCACCTGATCGAGTCCGACAGAATCGCAACCCCGAACAACTACGGGGCCGGGACTACGCTATACTACACGACCGGAAAGAACTCAGAAACGGGCAACACCATATACGACGGCGTGGAAGTAGACAAGAACGGCATGGTGGTAGCGTATCACATACGCAGCAACTACCCGTATGAGCTCGGCGCTCCGGTTACTGAATGGGCCCGCGTTCTGGCATACCAGCAAAGCACCGGCCTTCCGAACGTGCTCCACGTCATTGACACAGAGCGCCCGGATCAGTACCGCGGCGTGAGTTATCTCGCGCAGGTGATCGAGCCGCTGCTGCAGCTTCGCAGGTATACCGAGTCCGAACTCATGGCCGCAGTCGTCGAGAGCTTTTACACTGCCTTCATTAAGACAGAAGCCCCGACTGATGAAATGCCATTCAATGAGGTGGATCCGGTACCACCCGGAGAAATGCGGAACCCGAACGAGTACAGCATGGGGCCGGGCCAGATCAATGTCATGGGGCCGGGTGAAAGCGTAGAATTTGCGAACCCGACACACCCGAACGGCAGCTTCGACAAGTTCGCCGTAGCGATCAGTGCACAAGTAGGCGCCGCGCTGGAAATTCCCAGCGATCTGCTCCTGAAATCCTTCAACGCCTCATACAGTGCGAGTCGCGCTGCTCTGCTGGAAGCGTGGAAGGCGTTCAAAATGCGCCGCGAATGGCTGGCGGACGACTTCTGCCGCCCATGCTATGAAGTGTGGATGAGCGAAGCCGTGGCCCGTGGCCGCATATATGCGCCGGGCTTTTTCCAAAATCCAGCGATCCGCGCCGCGTATCTCGGCAGCGAATGGCTCGGCCCGTCTCAGGGACAGCTTGATCCGGTGAAGGAAATCACGGCCGAGATCCTCGCGTGCAGTGAAGGCTTCTCCACTCACGAGCAGAGCACGATCCGCCTCAACGGTGGCCAATGGGACAGCAACGTGGAACAGCTCAGACGTGAAAACGAAAAGCTCGGAGGCAATCCGCCAGATCCGCACCAGAGCGGCACCGGAACAGTGGAACCAGACGGCGAACAGGATCCGCCAGAAGGCGACGACAATCCGCACAACCCTGAAACAGCTCGCAAGAGGGGCACGGTGGCTCTCCGCAGCCTCGTGATCGGCGAGCAGATAAAGCAAACCATACAAGGAGGATAAGCCAATGAAAACCAAACATAGCGGCCTAATCATGGGCCCGGCTGCTGCTCCACAAGCTCCCACGGCGGCAAAGTTCTGGAATATGGCCAGCACCGGCGACGACGAGGGAGAGATCACTCTCTACGGCGACGTTATGAGCCAGCAGCCCGTTGACTGGTGGACAGGCGAACCGGAGCCCGGCCTTTTTATCACGCCGGAGGGCTTCATGGAGGATCTGGCAGCAGTCAAAGACAAGGGGCACATCACCGTCAAGCTCAATAGCTGCGGCGGCGATCTCTACACCGGGATCGCAATCCACAACGCGCTGAAAGCTCTCAGCGGTGAAGTGAACGTCATTGTCGAAGGAATCGCGGCCAGCGCTGCGAGCGTTATCATGTGCGCAGGTGACACCGTGACCGTGTACCCCCGGTTCCCTAATTATGATCCACGGCGTAAGCGTTATGCTCTGGGACTACATGAACATGCAGGACATGAAGCAGCTTATGAAAGGAATGGACGCCAGCGAGCGGGCCGTGGCCGAGATCTACAACAGCAAGACAGGGATCGAAGTCGATACTCTCCGCGGCATGATGACCAAGGAGACGTGGTTCACCGGCCGCGAAGCTCTGGAGAAGGGCTTCGCTGACGCAATCAAAGAGGACGAGGACGATCCAGAAATGAGCATGAGCGCCGACAGAAAGGTGCTTTTTGTTAATGGAGTACGCCACAATGTTGACGGGCTCCAGCATGTGCCGGGCACTATCCCGGTGAAAGCAATCGCGACTCCACCGGCTGCAAAGCCCGGAGCAAATAAAAAGAAGCCGACCGCAAAGGCGGCAAAAAAAGAAGGAGGTAACAAACCTATGGACGAGAAGGAACTGAGGGCAGCATACCCGGAGATCGTGGCACAGATAGAGGCCAGCGCAAGAACCGAAGCGCAGAACGCTTCCGGTGAGGCCGTGGCAGCAGAACGCCAGAGAATCGAGCAGATCGACTCGATCGCCGCCTCTATCCCGGATCAGCAGCTCGTACACGACGCCAAGTACGGCGACAACCCTTGCACAGCTCAGGAGCTCTGCTTCCGTGTTATGCAGACTAGCGCAGCGTCCGGCCAGAATTTCCTCGCAGCATATCAGGCAGAGGGAGCAAAATCCGGAGCCGCAGACGTAGGCGCCAGCACCTAACGGTGGAGCACCTGCAAGCGCTCAGGAACAGGACGCAGCAGACATTCAGGCGGTAGTTTCCGCCTACAACCAGACCAAAGGAGGTACGAAGTAATGAGTAAAAGACTCGACGAGACGATCGGGGCCGTAGGCTTCGACAACCTGATCAACGGCCAGTACCCGCCCGCAGAGGTTTTCACTGTGAAGATCCGTAAGGAAGCCACAGAGGCCAAAATCTACAAGCGCGGCACTGTTCTGGCACTCTCTGCCGGTACCGCAGGCGACGGCTTGCGCGTGATTCTCGGTACCGCTGCGAAAAGCAACGAGACACTGACGGCCAACTGCGTGCTGGCTGACGACGTGGAAGTCGGAACCGCTTCCGACGCGGTGGCGACTGCATACCGTACCGGCCATTTTAACGAAAACAGCCTGATCACTGACAACAGCCACGCGATCAGCGAAACGGACAAGGAAGCGCTCCGCTCTGCCGGAATCCTGCTCTCTGACGCCGTAGCATACTAAAAAACAAGGAGGACAGACAAATGGCTTTTAATTTTTATGATACCCCACACACTGCTCGCCTCCGTGCAGCAGCTCCCGCCGCTTCACTCTTTCCTTTTGGATCGCTACTTCCCTACTAACGCCGCCTCTGACGTGTTCGCCACCGACGACGTGCTGGTAGAATACCGCAAGGGATCCAAGAAAGCGGCACCTTTGTAGCACCTCGCAAGGGCGGGATCACGATCCTGCGCGAAGGCTACACCATGAAGCGCTTCACTCCGGCGCATATCGCACCGAAGCGCCCGCTCTCCATTGACGACCTGAAAAAGAGAGGCTTCGGGGAGGCTCTTTATACTAACCTGACTCCAGCCCAGAGACAGGGCGTGATCATGCTCGGAGATCTCGACGAACTCCGCGACATGAACACCCGCAGAAAGGAGGCTATGGCTGCCGAGGTAATCTTCACCAACGGCTGCATTATGCACGAGTACACGGACGACCTCGGCACTTACGAGGAAAAGGAAGTCCGTTACTATGACGGCGCCAGCAACCCGGCAAAATATACCCCTTCCGCAGACTGGGCCGACACTGAGGCGGGCGGCAAACAGATGATCGACGACGTGGCCGCCATGATCTCCATGTTGAGCAAAAGAGGACTCCCTGCGACTGAGTGCCTCATGGCTCCAGACGTTGCGGATCTTTTTCTCCGCAATCCGTGGATCCTGAAACTGCTCGACAACCGCAACTACCATATCGGTGGCGTAGATCCTGAGACTCTGCCTGCCGGTGCTTCCAAGATCGCCCGCCTGAACATCAAGGGCCGAATGATCGACTTCCTCACTTATGAGGACACATACACCGAGCTGGACGAAACCGTAAAGCAGTATATCCCGCAGGGTATGATCGCGGTAGGTGCTCCGGCTGCTGGCCGTACTGTTTACGGCGCGATCACTCAGGTGGAGCAGTCCGACGGCGAGTTCCACACTTACACTGGCGTGGACGTGCCGAAGTATATCAGCGACGCTGCTCACAACACCCGCGAGCTCACTCTCAGCTCTGCGCCGCTACCTATGCCTAACAACGAGTGCCCGTTCAGTGTGGCGAAAGTTATCAACTAAGCGCACCGAGCAGAAAGGAGCAAGACCATGAGAAAAATCAGGGTAACAGTGGGAACCGTCGGCTATTATGACGCCAAGCACGCCCATAAGAGAATGACAGCAGCGGACGGCCCGTTTGAGTGCGAGGACACTCAGGCGGAGCGCTTCGTCTCTGCTGGCGTCGCTGAATACGTCGGCGGCGCAATCGAAGCAGACGAGGTGGACGAGCAGGAAGTGACCGGCCACCTTGCAAAGAGCCAACTCGAAGAAATGACGATCCAGCAGCTCCAGAACCTCGCCGGGGATCTCGGCGTTGACGTTACCGGCTGCAAAAAGAAAGCCGAATATGTGGACGCGATCGCAGCCGCAGAAGTAACCGCTGGCGGCGTAGTTGACGACGAGGACGCAGACGGCGACGATCTCCCGGATCTGAACGCAGCGGATCCAGAATAACGGAGGTGAGCACATGATCCGAATGATCAAAGGTACCTACGGGCTCGTGAAAAACGGAACCGTGGAACCCATGACGAAACACTCTCCCGCCTTCTCTATCAACGCAGCCCGCGAGGCTGAACTGGTGGAGGCTGGCGTGGCCGTGTATGAGGCAGAGCCGGAAAGCGCTCCCTCAGAATACAGCGGCCTGAACATGACAGAGCTCAGAGAAGCTGCAGCAGCGTATGGCGTAGACGCGAGCGCAGTCCGCAGCAAAAAGGAAGTGATCGCCCTGATCGAAGCGGCCAAGGCAAAAGCCGACAGCTCCGCAGAAATCGAGGCGGAACCTTCCGAGGCGTAAGCTCGTGAGCTTCAAAGACCAAATAAAGCAGGATCTCTCGGACGTTTTCCTGAATCTGGACGAGTTCGCAGACATCCACCGGATCGAAGGGAAGGAAGTCCCGGTGGTAATTGACAGCGACATGCTGGAAAAGCTGAGCAAAATCGGTGACAACCGTATTCACGGAATGGACGAGGCCGACATGGTAATCATGGGAAAAGCCTCCGACCTTCCAGAAAATCTGGATCCCGGCCGCCTTCTCAATCTGGACGGCCGCGAGGTGATCGTCGTCACTACCACGTCGGAAATGGGACTCGTACAGATCGCGGTTCGCCAGAATCGCATGAGCTAAGGAGGTGACGGCAGCATGACACTGGTAAACAGTATCGACAAAATAGTGAGCTGGCTCACTGAAAACGTATGCAGCAAGATCACCCTCAAACTGCCGGACGACTACCGGAACGACACCGGCTACGACGTTGTTATGGTAAACCCCGCGGCGTTCCCTTTATACGTTCCGGGAAAGGATCGGCTGCCGCCAAACGTGGCCGCTCCGATCCCTTCCGTCTGCGTGCAGCTCATGGAAGGAAGCGACGAGCTTATTCAGAAAAAGAGGCAGCTCCAGATCCGGCTCTGCCTCGCCTGCTGGAATCCCGGCCAACACGGCGGGGAGATTTTCAACCCTCGCGAAAACGCGAAGGCAACCGGCGGCTACTCCTACTACGTCAATACCGGAGAAGCTGCCAAACATACTCGCGAAACATGGACGGCTGGCGCGATTGCTACAATCTGGCCGACCTCGTACTCCGCGAGATCGAAACTGCGGAATATATCGCAGGCCATAGGCTCGTAAAAGAGCAAGGGATCAAGTTCGGCCCGTTCCACAGAGGACGGCAATGGTCTGGGACTACTACCCGTTACTGGCATAGCTGGATCAGCTTCGCGCTGGAAATCGGAACGACTCCGGCGATCCCGAAAGAATACGAAGAATTTTTATAAGGAGGACTAAAACATGGCATATTTGCATGGCGCATATGGCGAAATCGGCGAAAGCAAAGTGGCTTCCGTCACTCAGGCCGACGTGGTGGCCGCGTATATCGGCACCGCACCGGTGAACCTGATCAGGGGTTACGCTGACAAAGATCTCGTTAATATGCCGGTAAAAGTAACCAATATGAGCGAAGTCCAGAGCCTCGTCGGCTACTCTGACGACTGGGAAACATTCACCCTCGGTTCTGCGTTCGCTGAGCACTTCGACAACACCGTCGGAAATGTAGGCCCGATCTATATCGTGAACGTGCTCGATCCTGCGGTGCATAAATCCGCACAGAAAACCACAAAGGCCCTGACCTTCACGGACGGCAAGGCAGAGTTTGAGAGCAACAAGATCATTCTCGACACCTTCGCGATCGCAGACAAGGCCGAGGGCGTGGACTATGCTCTCTCTTATAGCATGGCAAAGCACACAGTAACCGTGACACTGCTCAAAGAGACTGACGGGGCCGAACTCTCCGCAACCTTCGACACCGTGGACACTTCCAAGGTGCAGGCGGCCGACATTATCGGCGAGAGAACCGAAACCGGAGAATATACCGGACTGGCTTCCATGGCTCTACTCTATCAGTATCACAACGTCGTGCTCAATATTCTGGCAGCTCCGGGCTGGAGTCATATTCCGGCCGTATATAAGGCATGGTAAGCACTGTCCAGAAACTCAACGGCCACTGGGACGGCTTCGTTCACGCCGACGTTCCTCTGGAGGACAAAGGAACCAAGATCGACACACTCGCAAAGGCTCAGAAATGGGCTATTGACAACGGCTACACCAGCGAGTTCTCGAAGGTATACTGGCCTAAAATTAAGGACGGCAGCGGCCGGATCTTCTGGCTGTCCACAGTAGGCGCCGCCACTATGCAGCGCGTAGACCTGAGCCACGACGGCGTTCCGTTTGAATCTCCGTCCAACAAGGAAATCATGGCCACGAGCCAGTATTTCGGTGAGGACTCCAAGAGCCGCGGCTTCGATCAGGAAACTGCGAACAAGCTCAACGAAAAAGGAATCACAACGGCCTGCTTCTGGGGTGGCCGCTGGGTATTATGGGGCCCTCATACTGCTGCGTACAAGTACAACGGCAGCATGGACGCCCGCGCGATCTTCGACGTAAATATCCGTATGCTGGAGCATATCACGAACAGCTTCCAGAAGGATCACGGAACTGAGATCGACAGCCCTATGACTCCGCAGGACAAGGACAGCGTGCTGAATTTTGAAAAGGAAAAGCTCGACACCCTTCTGGGGATCGGTGCCCTGATCGGTACCCCGTCCGTGGAATTTGTGGAGAGCGCGAACCCTACCAGCAACATGCTGAACGGCGACTTCGTTTGGGACTTCTCCGTAACTAACACGCCTCCGTTCAAGTCTGGCACCGCTCGCGTATGCTACACAGACGAAGGCTTCCAGTCCTTTTTTGCTACTGAATAAGGAGGTGCAGAACAATGGCAAAATGGCTCGATATTAAAGGCCCGGTAGTGGCCGACACTGTATACGCGGACAGCACTCTGGTGGCGAAGGACGTCGCCTTCACTCTGCCCGGTATTGAATTTTTAACCGCTGACGTGCAGGCCATGGGTAACATGACCGTGCCACTGATCGGACTTCTGGAGAACATGGAGCTCTCCATTACAAAGATCGGCGTAGACAACGGCCTTCGCCGCATGAACCGCCTCGAAAAGCAGAGCTTCGAGTTCCGCTGGGTTCAGAATGTCGTAAAATCCGACGGATCCACCGCAACCGAAGGCTGCAAGGCTTTTGTGCGTACTATGCCGGGATCATTCCCTGAGCTGGGCGTCGAAGTCGGCAGCGCAACCGAAGCCGAGAACACTTACAACGTGACAAGGCTCCAGATCTACGCAAATGGCGTCGAGATCTGCTGCGTTGACCGTTTGGCTCAGATCCTCCGTATCAACGGCAAGGACTACATGAGCCAGATCAACAACCTGCTTTAATGCAGTAATCAAAAATAACCACGGCCCGCCGGTCAAGTCACTGGCGGGCTCTTTTTGTTTGAAAGGAGAACAAAATGAACGGAACCATCACTCTGAAAAATCCCGTGATGATCAACGGGGACAAAATCACAGAAATGAAGTACGACACGAACGAGATCGACGGCGTGCTTTTCGCAACTGCTGAGGCAAAGAGAAAAGCGGCCGCAGGTATGAAGAACCTGTCCGTGTCCGCAGCGGCAGAGTTCGACTTCGGCCTCCACCTCTACCTCGGCTATGCTGCAATCGTGGCCGTGAATCCGACTTATGACTTTTCCGATCTGGAGCGCATGAAGGGCGCGGACGTTGTGGAGGTAATGGCCATCGGCCGAAATTTTATGCTGAAATCGGAGTCGGAACCACAGGAAAACGACTCCGCAGAGCCTACCGCGACTACGCCAGAGTCTACCACACCAGCACGACAGAGCTCGAAAAAAAGCGAGTAACTGACTTCATCATAGAGTATGCAGAAGCGGCCGAGGATCTCGCAGCCGAAAAAAAACGCGCTGAGAAAAATCGGCCGCTAAACATAAGGAGGCCAAAGCACACAAGGAGGTGAGGACGTGGCAGACCATACTCTACATCTACGATAGAGATCGCCGGATCCCTCAGCCCCTCCCTTCAATCGGCTATAAACGCGGCCGTCTCTCGTCTGGAGGAAATGAGCAAAGAAACGCTCGAAGCCGCCGGTGCTTCCGCACAGTTGGCGGCAAAGATCAGCACGCAGGAGACAGTCCTCAAAAATCTGGAACAAGGCTACGCCGACTACATTGTGACCGGCCAAGAAGGAACCGAGGAAGCCGAACAGCTCGCGAGTACAATCCAAGAACTGTCCGGTGAACTGACGGAAAATCGCGGCACGTTGGACGCGGCAGAGAAAGCCGCCCGTGCCCTGTCCGAAACCATGGACGACGCAGGCGGAGAAGCTGAAACGCTGCGCTCTACAATCTCCAAACAGGAGGGCACCCTCCAACAGTTAAAACAGCGATACGTTGACGTTGCAACCGAACAAGGGGAAACCAGCGACGAAGCGCGGGAACTCGCTCGACAGATCCAAGACCTATCCAGCGAACTGCACGAGAACAAAACCAAGCTCTCGGACGCAGAGTACGCAGCGGACAAACTGGACAATTCTCTGGAGGAAGTCGAAAGCTCGGCCAAAAAGGCAGACGACGGCTTCACCATGTTTAAGGCTACGTTGGCAAATCTCGCAGCCGACGCGATCATGCGAGCGGTGGACGGTATCAAAAATCTGGTCGGAAACGTCATAGAGTTGGGCCAAAACTTCACCAGCACCATGTCCGAGGTATCGGCAATCAGTGGCGCAACCGGTGAGGACTTCGAGAAACTGGAAGCCTGCGCCAGAGAATACGGCGCCACCACGGTTTTCTCTGCCAGCAATGCAGCAGAGGCCCTCAAATACATGAGCCTCGCCGGGTGGGACGCTGATCAGTCCACAAGTGCGCTGGGTGGCGTTCTGAATCTGGCCGCCGCTTCCGGCATGGAACTGGGAGCGGCTTCCGATATGGTAACGGACTACCTGAGCGCCTTCGCCATGGAGGCCGGAGACGCCGCATACTTCGCAGATCTGCTCTCCTACGCGCAAAGCCACAGCAACACCACGGCCGAAGCGCTGGGCGAAGCTACAAGAACTGCGCAGCCAACTTAAACGCAGCCGGGCAGGACGTCGAAACCGTCACCTCACTGCTCGAAGGAATGGCAAACCAAGGTTACAAAGGATCCGAAGCCGGAACCGCCATGGCCGCGATTATGCGAGACATAACCAACGGAATGAAGGACGGCGCGATCAAGATCGGAGAAACCTCCGTGGCCGTAATGGACGCACAGGGCAACTTCCGAGATCTCACCGACATTCTCACAGAAGTGGAAGCCGCCACAAATGGAATGGGCGACGCAGAACGAGCCGTCGCGCTATCTTCCACTTTTACCGCAGACTCCACCAAGGGCCTGAACCTGATCCTCAACGAAGGCATGGACAATATCGCCGGGTACGAGGAAGAACTCCGCGGAGCTTCTGGATCCGCTGAGGAAATGGCCAATATTATGAACGACAACCTCAGCGGCGACGTGGCGGCAATGAACAGCGCCTTCGAGGAACTGGGGCTCAAAATTTACGACGCGCTGGAAAGTAAGCTACGAGCAGGTGTACAGTTTATCACCAACGGCGTGATCCCGGCGATCGAATGGCTCGGCGGGCATATCCCAGAAGTGACAATAGCAGTGAGCGGCCTCGGTGCCGTTATCGCAGCTATGAACTGGGGAACCATATCGAGCAAGATCGCAATGGTGAAGGGCGCACTGGTAAAACTCGCTGCAGCACTGGGAGGCGTATCGCTTCCGGCTATTGCTATTATCGCAGTGATCACGGCCGTGGCTCTCGCCTTTACGAATTTATGGAAAAACAACGAAGAATTTAGGAACAAGATCACAGCGATCTGGGACGGAATCAAGACCAAGTTCGACGAGTTCGGGCAAGGAATTGTGGACAGGCTCAACGCGCTGGGGTTCGAGTTCGAGGACATAACCGAAGTAATGAAGGCAGTCTGGGACGGATTCTGCGAGGTGCTCGCTCCGATTTTCGAGGGCGTATTCCAGCAGATCAGCAATATTCTGAACGAGGCCCTCGACATTCTGACCGGCCTGTTTGACATCTTCGCCGGAATTTTTACCGGTGACTGGGACATGGTATGGCAGGGCGTCCAAGAAGTTTTCGGCGCAGTCTGGGACTTCGTTGTGGCAACCTTCGAGAACTGGATCAGCACGTTCACCTCTCTGGCGGACACCGTTCTGGGCTGGTTCGGAACCGACTGGGAAACCGTCTGGACGAATGTTAAAACATTTTTTCTCAGACACATGGAACGCGATCTCGTCGTTTTCTCCGGAATCCTGACGGGAATTAAAACATTTTTCACGGACACATGGAACGCGATCGTCTCGTTTTTCTCCGGAATTTTATCCGGAATTTATTCGAGCGTTACCGGAACCATGACCGAGATCCACGACACCTTCACGAATATCTGGGACTCAATCACCGGATTTTTGTCCGGAGCATGGGAAACAATTAAAAACATTGTGACCGTCGGGATCATGGCCGTGAAGGAAATTATCAGCGCAGCCTTCCAGATCATCACGCTGCCGTTTCGGTTTATCTGGGAAAACTGCAAGGACACGGTGCTCTCTATCTGGGAGACTATCAAGAGCGTGATCGGCGAAAAAATCGACGCCGTAAAAGAAAAGATCACCACGGTAACGACTGCGATCTCCAACGTAGCAAGCGCAGCATGGAACGCGATCAGCTCCACGGCTTCCTCCCTCTGGGAAGGAATCAAAGGCACGATCGGTTCCAAAATCGACGCAGCCAAGGAGAAAGTAAGCACCGCGACGAGCACGATCACCAGCGTGGCAAGTTCCGCATGGTCAAGCGTAAGCTCCACGGCTTCCTCTCTCTGGAGCACAATCAGCTCCACAGTGAGCAGCAAGATCTCGGCGGCCAGTTACGCCGTAAGCTCGGCAACGAGTACGATCACCAGCGTGGCAAGCTCTGCGTGGTCAAGTGTGAGCTCTACCGCTTCCTCTCAATGGGAAAGCATCCGGAGCACGATCAGCAGCAAACTGAGCAGCGCAAAGTCTACCGTTTCCAGCTTAATGAGTGGAATCACTTCCACCATGAGTTCGGGACTCAGCTCCGCACTCAGCACAGTGTCGGGTAAGTTCTCCAGTATTTACTCGACGATCAGCAGCAAAATGTCGGCAGCAAGGGACGCCGTAGGAAACGCGATCAGCGCCCTAAAATCAAAGTTTAATTTCTCGTGGAGCCTGCCACACCTGAAACTCCCTCATGTAAGTATCAGCGGCAGCTTCTCGATCAACCCGCCAAGCGTACCACACTTCGGTATTTCATGGTACAAGGACGGCGGTATTCTGACGCGCCCGACTATTTTCGGCGCAGCAGGTAACAATCTTCTGGCTGGTGGTGAAGCTGGCGCCGAGGCGGTGGTTCCTCTTGCAACCCTCTGGGATAAGTTGGAAACCATGATCACCTCAGTGTTCAACACTGCAAGCACAACCGGCGGATCTTCTGGCGAAGGACTCACAAGCACGGCCGGAAGGCTTCTGACTCTGGACGACTTCTCTCTCGGAAGTCTGGCAGACAGTGGCGGCGTGGTAGTTTACTACGACTTCTCCGGCTTCACATGGAGCCCACAGATCCAGACAGAAGGAACCGGCGACGACGCGGACGACTTCATGGCGAAGCTCAAAGCCCACGAGGCCGAGTTCTTCGACTGGCTGGAAGAATTTATAAAAATGCGGGAGGTGGCTCAATATGCGTAGAGTAACAGGCTACAAAGACTACACGACACGCGAAGGGGACACCTTCGACGCGCTGGCCCTCGAAATATACGGGGAGGAAATGCTGGCGCACTATATCGCAGAATTTAACCCCGACTATGCGGACGTGCTGATCTTCGACGCGAACGTGGCCCTCCGGCTGCCGATCGTCGAAGGTGCAGAGACGCCGGAAACTCTGCCGCCGTGGCGTCGGGACTCTGAGGACGAGGACGACAGCGCGTGAACCTCTACTACAACGGGGTGGATATATACGGGGACGTGTCGGTGAACTACTGCGTGCACGAAATGTTCGCAGAAAAGCAAGCCGACACCCTCGTGATCCGCTTCAATGACACCAAGGGAACATGGAGCAAGTGGCAACCGGCCGAAGGTGACACCGTGCAATTCAAAGAAGGCGCGAGTGATACCGGGAAAATGTTCGTGCACTCCATGAAACCAGAAAACGGGCTTTTTACGATCCGAGCCATGTCCATGCCGAAAAGCGGCAAGACAAAAAAGAGTAAAAGCTGGGAGGGCGTCCGGTTCTTGCAACTGGCGAATGAGTTCGCAGGAAATCACGGGCTAACATTCCAGAACTACGGCTGCACGGATCAGGTTTACCCGTATATCAAACAGGACAACGAGACAGACTTCGCCCTATTTCACCGGCTCTGCGCACTGGAAGGCTGCCAAATGCTTATATTTGACGGCAAGCTGCTGGCGTATAACGAGCAGTACATAGAGGGCCAGACTCCAGCCGGTAGTCTCTCCGTAGATGAAAACGGCGTTTTCTCCTATGAGGACAACCGGGGCGGAATGTACGGATCCTGCGAAATTGCAAGCGGAAGCTACTCCGGAAAATTTATAGCCGACAGCTCCAACAGCTCAGTGCTCCGCCCTGCGGTGCCTATTCAGGTAACCAGCAATGCAGAGGCGGCACGCTTCGCCAAGGGGCTGCTGCGGAACGCGAATAAGTTCGCCCGATCCGGCTACTTTTCCAAGTCACTTATGACCGGATATGCAGCCGCCAGCATTTTGACACTATCAACACCAAGGGCAACCATGTGGGACGGTACCGTTTTTGTGTATAAAGTCCGGCATGATTTTGTCGGAAATAAATCCACGATCTACTTCCGACACATTCTGGAGGGCTACTAATGGGAAACATCAATAAAGGCACGATCGCCAGCATATCAGGAAACACGGCCCGCGTTGTACCGTCTGACGCCGGAGCCAAGCCAACCGCAAAGATCACGATCCCGTGGCACCTCCGCGGATCCACCGGAAACCTCTCAAAAGGCACGGCGGTGGTTTATGTGGAGTTTGACGACTCCACCGGGCTGCTGCTGGGCCGGGCGGACGGTGAATGGGGGTGCTACCTGCCGAGCCTCTCGGCCGGTAATATCAACGTGCCGAAGGGCGACGTCACAGCTCGCGGCATAAGCCTGAGCGGGCACACCCACGGAGGCGTCGAAACTGGCAGCGGATCCACTAAAAAACCAAACTAAGGAGGTACAGCCATGCCAACAATGGCACAGTGGGGCTCAAAAAAATGGGCCGTATCATCAAAGCAAGTCGTCGCGCTGGAGGGGCTGGCCTTTTCCTACGAGCAGGTGGCCGACGAAAACACCAGCACCGAGGACAAAAAGACGACTAACGAACGAGGCACCGAGCTTTTCCCCCTCTCATTCACCACCGTGCTGCACTCAGGCGCAGGCGTTGACGTATGGGCGGAGATCCAGAGCTGGAAGGCTCTCGTCACAAAAGTGAATTATTTCTATCTCGGCGGCAAGAAGCTGGGGCCGAAGCTCCAGCTCCGAAAAGTCGCGGTAAGCAACACAAAGGTGGACGGCAAGGGGCGGCTGCTTCTGGCCACTCTTTCCTTCACATTCAAGGAATACGATCCGGCCACCACCAGCGTGAAGGTAAGCACCACCGCGCTGAATGTGAAAGCGAGCACCGCCTCGAAGTCCGTCAAGAAAACAACCAACACAGCGGCCAAAAAGGCCACAAAGAAAACGATCAAAGTCGGCGACTATGTGAAGCCGACCGGCAGCAGGTACGCAACCGGCCAGAAGATACCAAACTGGGTAAAACAACGAAAGCATAGGGTGAGCCAGATCAAGAGCAGCCAAAACAAGGTGCTACTGGGCCACCCTAACGGGATCAATAGCTGGGTGTATCTGTCCGAAGTAACTCTCGCATAAGGAGGTGACGCCATGAGAGCAAGCGGAAACGGGAGCCCAGAAGTGTGCGCCGCCAATCTACTGAGGATCGTCCGCGGTGAAGTCGCATACGATCGCGTGCGCGGCGTTGACGGGACTCTGATCGACAAACCGAACGCGACCGACGAGGCCGTGGCTGACGCGGAGTGGGTTCTGGAAACCTTCGAGCCCCGCGTGGAGTCTGACAGTATCACCTCAAATCCGGCGGCTGCCTTCTCTGGCGACTTCGGCATGATCGTGAACATTATCCAAAGAAAGGAGGACGAGGACGCATGAGCGAGCTCAAATTCATAGAGACAACCGACGAAACAATCTACACCGACATACTGGAAGAATTAGAGAACGGCGTCGGCGAGCTCTCTACCCCGGTGACGAGCGCCGAATCTTCGGCGACACCATGGCGAAGGTGATCGTCACGGTTTACAACACAGTAAACGACGCCTGCCGCCAGAAAATGCTCCGATATGCAAGGGGCACTGTTCTGGACACTCTGGGAGAAAACAGAGACGTGATCCGTCTCGATCCTACCTATGCCACTACCACCCTACGGTTCACAGTTACCGAAGCGGTGGGCTCTAATATCATTATACCGGCCGGACTTCGAGTAACTGGTGACTTCGTTCACTATTTCCTGACAGACACCACAGCCGTGCTTTATGCAGGTAGCCTCTATGTGGACGTGGCAGCAACCGCCGAGGAAGGTGGCACGGACTACAACAACATAGACGAGGGCGAGATCTCCGAGATCGTGGACGTCTCCGACGTTCCACTGCTCGACGGAGTAACAAACCTGACCATAACAGAAGGCGGAGGCGACCGTGAGGAGGACGAACCGTACCGTGAGAGAATCCGAGAGGCTGAGAACAAACTCAGCACCGCAGGCCCGGCCAAAGCCTACAAATACTGGGCGCTGTCCGCGAACTCTCTCGTCACGGACGCGGTGGTGGAATCCGAAAAGGAAACAATCACCAGAACTCTGAAAGCATACGCCGGGCACGCCTTCCAAGGTGGCGCCAATCTCCTGCCGGACACTCTGGTGGTTTTCCTGAGTGACGGATCCGAAGCCACAGCAGGGGCCGACTATACGGCCGAGTATGCAGACGAGCTTCTGACTCTCTCACTCTCCGGATCTCTCGCTGGAGCCGAGGCGGTAAAGATCCAGATCGGCCGCAATATGTACGGCCGTGTCAAGATAGTGCCGATCTGCGCCGGAGGACAGATTCCGAGCGAGGAAGTGCTGGCCGACGTGCTGGCTGCCTGCTCTGCGGACGACGTTCGCCCTCTCACTGACATGGTAACGGTGGAAGCTCCGGAAACTCACGAGTATGACATAGAGCTCACCTATTACACCACTAAAGCCAACGAGTCAGAAGCAGTGCAGAACGTGGAAGGATCCGGCGGGGCTATTGATCAGTATATCAACTGGCAGGGCTCCACACTGAATCAGGACATAAACCCAGACGAGCTCCGGAAGCGGATCCTCTGCCCTGACTGGGCCGACGATCTAATCGGAGCCACCCGCGTGCAGATCATCAAACCGGAATACACCGAGCTCAACAGCACGACCGTGGCCAAGTTCTCCGGTAAAAAGACCGTGAAGCATATCGTCAAAGGATAAAGGAGGTGGACAGCATGGGCGGCATGAAAGTGTCAAACATGGATTTTATAAAACTGCTGCCCGCCTTCATGCAGGACGACGAGGCAGCGATCGCACTCAGCAAGGCCGTGAACAAACTCATAGGCGAGCCGGGCAAACGTCTGGCTACAATCCGCACATGGGACAAGGTGGACGAACTCACAGAGGCGGAGTGCAACGAAATGGCGTGGGAGTTGGACATTGACTGGTACGACTCCGAAGGCATGAGCCTGACAGAGAAGCGGAACACAATCAAGCTCGCGCAGCAGATCAAAAGAAAACGCGGTACCAAGTGGGCCGTTGAGCGCCTGATCGGTGCATACTTCGGCGAGGGCTATGTCATGGAGTGGTTCGAGATGGACGACTCCCCGTACACCTTCGCGGCTCTAACCACAAACGCGAACACCGACGGCGAAAATTTTAATAAATTTGTTGACGCCGTTCAGGCTGCCAAAAATGTGCGCTCGCATATCGCGGGCGTTTTCTATTACTGGCAGCAGGGGCCGGATCCCGGTATTGAGTGTGCGCTGAACACGGAGCTGCACCGTTATGATTTTGTGAAATGCGGTACCAACCCGCGAACGGCCACGATAGGCTTCGTGATAAAGCCGAGCATTGAAACGGATCCGGAAGCGAAGCCGTATCTATACGGCTACACTCACGCCGGAACGACAACCTGCGGAACATATCCGCAGCCCGGAACACTCGGCGCCGTCATAAAGCAGGCGGCTGCAGCCGAGCCTGACACCGAGGCGTTCCGCTACAACTACCCTGAATGTGGAATAACTCCACGGCCGGGGACGTTGGGCTCAGTTATAAAACGCGCAGCAGCCACGAACGAAAAGGCGGCCCTGTTCTGCTATCCGTTCGTAAAATGCGGAACTAAGCGCTGCGGGGAATAAACCGAAAGGAGGGCACAAAATGGCATACTTCGGCGAAGCCTACATGGGACGAAGGCGGCAGCAGTGGCTCCGCTCTCTCGCCTATGTCGAGGCTCAGACAAACGGCACATGGCACCGCGGAACGATCAATCAGAAAAAGATCGAAGGCGAAAACGTGGTAGTTATGGCGACGTTCCCTACGCTGGACTCTATCGCCTGCACGATCAACGCCTCCCTCTGATCGACACCTACGGGGAGCAGGCAGCATACCAGCAGAGAACTATCAACAAAGTGGCCGGACAGGGAACCATGATCAAGATCACGATCCCGATCTATGAAGTCACAGCATAAAGGAAGGAGGAAGCAGACACATGTATAACGCAACAAAATGGCTCGACAAGGTGGTAGACGTCGATAGCGGCGAGGTCATTCAGGCCGGAACCGATCAGAGCGCCGCCCACTTCAACAACATGGAGAGCGGGATCGCAGACGCCAGCGTGGCCGCTGCCATGCTCCTGATCGCAGCCGGAGAGCTCCAGTCTCAGACAGAGATCGAGCGCCACGTCGTAGAACTGAAAAACACGGCGAGCTATCCGTTCAACAACTCCACCAAGACCGTGAGCCTTGCAATCACTCGCGACAACACAGACTACACCGTGGACGTGGATATTCAGGCCCACACCGGAAATGTCGGCGAGATCCAGATCTACGACAAGCAGCTCAACGGCTTCAAGGTCAAGTACGACGGAAGCGCCGAGAGCGCCACCCTTATTTTAAGAATCAAAGGAGGTAAATAAACCATGGCAAAAATCAACGACGTGCAGGTGATCGAGAAGAACACCGGCGAAAAGATCCAGTGGGAGCAGGACGGCTACCGTCTCAGCTTCGACGACGACGCGCTCAGCGTCAAGGTTACCAAGTATCAGGGCGACGAGGCCCGCACCCTCGACGTGTGCATGGATCGCGGCGGTGATCTCATGCTCGGCACCCAGCCCGGCGGCCGCTATGTGGCCCAGATCGAGATCCCGGCCGCAATCTATACCGAGACACCGATCGAACCGCAGGAAGGCGCCGACGAGTCCGGCGATACCAACCGCCAGACCGTAGAGCGCACAAAGAACCCGCTCGACATGGCAGAGGTGAAGCTGATCCTCTGGAGCATTGAATAAGCAGAAAGGAGCACAAGAAAATGGCAAATTTTGACCTCACCAATCTGGCAGTAAAAATAATCTGCCCGAACAACGTCGTCAAGACAGACGACACCGACCTCCCTTCCGTTCTGGTGTATATCCCGAAGTTTAAGAACTCGGACGTGCTCACCGGCGGAAATGACAGCACCCACCCGGCCTTTATCGTCAACGGCGTGGAAATCCCCGGCTTTTACTACGGCAAGTATCAGGCCAAGGTTTACAACTCCGTAGCGTACAGCCTGCCGGGCGAAGATCCGACCGCAAGTATCAACTTCGACACCGCACGCGCACGCTGCGAGGCCAAGGGCGCAGGCTGGCACCTGAGCACTAACGCAGAATGGGCCGCGATCGCTCTCTGGTGCAAGAAGAACGGTTTCCTCCCGTATGGTAACAACAACTACGGTAAAGACAGCCGCGAAAGCAATTACAAAGCCGCGCCGAGCTACTACGAAAGCAACAAGATCGCGAGAGTTGCAACTGGCACCGGCCCGATCTCATGGAGCCACGACAAGACCATGGCTGGTATCTGGGATATGAACGGCAACGTGTGGGAATGGCAGGGAGGAATCCGCCTTGTTTGGGGCGAGCTTCAGATTCTTGCAAACAACGACGCAGCCGATCCGGACAACCCTCAGAACGCAACGAGCACATGCTGGAAGGCCATCAACGCCGCAGACGGCGCCCTTGTAGATCCTGAGAGCAAGACGACCGACAGCTCCGCCCATGTTTCCGGTAAAACCGTAAAACTGGACTATGTGAACAACAAGTGGACGTACTCTACTTCGATCACCAACGCAAAAGATGAAAGCCGAAGCTGCGCCTTTTATCAGGCTACTGCTGACAGCTCGATCGGAGACGCTGCCAAGGTTATGCTGCGCGCTCTCGCCCTTCTCCCGGACTCCGACGTCACTACTGACGTATACGAGGGCGACTACATGTGGTGGAATAACGGCGTAGCGAGCGCTGCGTGTGTCGCGGGGGCGGCTGGGGCGACGGTTCGCACGCTGGTGTGTTCTACCTCTCCGGCCACTCCCGCGGCGATGCGGGCCCGGACTTCGGCTTCCGTGCCGCTTATATCCCGGAAATCCGGTAATCTGGCAATCTGAAAATCTGGCATGAGGGTGGCACACCAAGCCACCCTCTACCCTTTTAAGGAGTAACAACATGGACAACTTGCAACTGCGGCAGCGTATCGTCCGGAGCATGATCCGGGTGAGCGAACGCACCGCAAATATGCGGAAACCCGAAAAATTCGAGTATCGCAAACACATGACGGCGGCGTTCATGGATATGCTGGAGCTCTGCATTGAGGCCAACAGGGCCAGAGGCTCGCGCCGGGTAGAACTCCAGAATAAAATGGACACCAAGCTGGACGTGCTGCGCTCTCTCGTAGACACGGCAGTTTCTCCGGAGGATCGCCTGATCTCTCCGGGGCTCCACGAAATATGGAGCAAGGAGCTGAACGAAATCGGGCGTATGCTCGGCGGCTGGAAAAAGTCGAACGAGTAAAGCCGTGTGGAATGTGTCGAGATAAAGGAGGCGCTGCGTGTATCGCGGGGCAACTGGAACAACGGTTCGAACGCTGGTGTGTTCTACCTCAACGGCAACAACTCCCGCAGCGATGCGGACACGAACATCGGCTTCCGTGCCGCTCTTGCCTTATTTGTTTATTTTCTGAGGGCCAAGGCCCAGCAGAAACACCAAGGCAAAAGGGATGCATTTCCCGGCCGACAAGGCCAAAGATACACGCTCGTGCTGCTCTGCCGGTGGAGGCCACCGGGGACACCGAGCAAACCGCGCAGGCTGGCCGTTGTCTGCTATGCGGACAGAAGGCAGATCAGGATCCTATGGCGTGGCTGCCATAGCGGAAAGATCTCGCCAAGGATTGTCACACGCGGGCCATTATTATGACAACACAAGGAGGAACGAGGACATGGATCCAAGAAACCAGCCCTCCCTTCTGGAGAGAATATACTCGTGGGAGAATCTTCTGGACGCATACCACGAGGCAGCAAGCGAGAAGTGGTACCGCAACGACGTGACCGCCTTCGCGGCGAATCTGGAGGAAAACCTGATCAGCATACAAAACGACTTGATCTGGCACACCTACAAAGTGGGCCGGTACCGGCAGTTCTACGTCCATGAACCGAAGAAACGGCTCGTCATGGCTCTGGGCTTCCGGGATCGTGTCGTGCAGTGGGCGATCTATCTCCAGACAAACCAGTACCTCGACAATGGCATGATATACCACAGCTACGGGTGCAGGGTGGGAAAAGGAACCACCAGAGCAGCCGACCGGCTTCAATACTGGTGCACGCTCGTGGATCGAAAGCCGGGCAAATGGTACTACCTGAAACTGGACGTATCAAAGTATTTTTACCGGGTGGATCACAGGGTACTGCTCGACATACTCCGCCGGAAGTTCCCGAACGAGGACGGCTACCTCTGGCTTATGGAAACGATTATAAATTGCGACCATACGCCCTTCGGACTGCCTCCGGGAAAGTCCGCCGACGAGATCCCACCGTCTGAAAGACTGTTCGAGGTAGGTATGCCGATCGGAAACCTAACGAGCCAGCTACTCGCGAACGTCTGCCTCAATGAGCTGGATCAGTATATCAAGCACGAGCTGAAAGCCCATTTTTACGACAGATACATGGACGACATGGCGCTGCTCTATCCTGACGCGGCCACACTGAACCGGTGGAGAGCTGCGATCGAGAAGTATCTGAACGAAGTCCTGCACCTCGAATTGAACAGCAAAACCACGATCGGACTCGTCAAGCACGGGATCACCTTCGTGGGCTGCCGAATCTATCCGGGGTACCGCAAACCGACAGCTCAGTCGGTCAAGAAAATGAGGCACGTATGCGCTACATAGCGAAAGAGTACGAGGCCGGGCTGATCGACTTCGACGCGGTAGACGCGACCATGCAGAGCTACTTCGGACTTATGAGCCACTGCTCCACTCACGGGCTCCAGAAATGGATCGAGAAAAATATTATTTTCAAACGCAAAGAAATGGCAGACATAGAGCTGCCGCAGGAGGTGACACAATGGGAATTGAATCAGTTTTGATCGCCTGCCTTCCTTCGGCGATCACTGGGTTCTGCTTCTGGTGTATCGAGCAGAAAATCCAGAAACAGAGCAAGAAACTGGAGGAAGAAGAAAAACAGCGACGAGAAGCTCAGGACAAGCGCGAAAAGCTCCACGAACAACAGGAGCTTTTTTTAGTGCAGGGGAGTGAACGCCGCGATCGCCCTCGGAGAAGCCACAGCCAGAGCCGTGCAGCGGATCCCGGACGCCCACTGCAACGGTGATATGCACGCGGCCCTCGACTATGCCGCCAAGGTCAAACATGAGCAGAAGGACTTCCTGACAAGGCAGGGGATCGAATCTATTTATGAAAGCTAAGGAGGTGACACCATGACTGAGGAAACACTGGAACCGGTAGAAACCGAAACAGATCCAGAGGAACGGATCCGAGAACTGACAGCCGAAAACCGTCGGCTCCGGAAGCAGATCAAACGAATGAGAGAGGCCGCAGCCACAAGTAAAAAGGTGGAATTTTCAAAAATTATTTTCTGCGGCGTTTCGATCGTGACGATCTCGATCACCGTCTTTTCCTGCTGGATCATTTACTCCACCATGGACACCTCAGCCCTCGCCTACCTGATCCCGGCCGTGTTCGCTGAAATGGCGAGCGCGACCGGTTTTTACTACACGAAGGCCAAGGCTGAAAACAAAATCAAATTGATGAACGCCAACGGCGTGCAGCCAGAGGCAGGAAACTTCAACGACTTCTAAGGAGGTGGGACATGTCACTCACTGGAAAAAACAACGAGGAAAAGATCTGGAATTTCCTCACCGGCAAGGGCCTGAACTCATACGGGGCCGCCGGACTCATGGGGAACCTGTTCGCGGAGAGCGGGCTCAACCCTCACAACCTCCAGAACACCTACGAGAAAAAACTCGGCTATACGGACGACGACTACACCGACGCGGTGGACTCCGGAAAGTATACCGGCTTCGTGCATGACTCCGCAGGCTACGGCCTCGCACAGTGGACATTCTGGAGCCGCAAGGAGGCACTCCTGAATTATGTCAAGGCTACCGGTGCCTCGATCGGAGATCTGGAAACTCAGCTCGGCTTCCTCTGGAAAGAACTCGCCGAAAGCTACGCAACGGTGCTGGCCGTACTGAAAAAAGCCACCAGCGTGAGACAGGCTTCCGACGCCGTGCTACTCAAATATGAACAGCCAAAGGATCAGAGCGCCAGCGTCCAGACAAAGCGGGCCAGCTACGGGCAGACCTACTTCAATAAATACGCAACCAAGACAACCAACGACACACAAGGAGGTAAAACCATGAGCAATAGTTCATTAGTGGACTGCACAGTTTACAGCCCTAACCACAGTGGAAAGAGAACCCACTCGATCGACCGCCTGACACCACACTGCGTAGTCGGTCAGTTATCTGCCGAAACGATCGGCGCCTGCTTCCCTAAAGGCAGGAACGCAAGCTGCAACTACGGGATCGGGTACGACGGCCGCGTCTGCCTGATCGTGGACGAGTGCAACCGGAGCTGGTGTAGCTCCAGCAACGCAAACGACCAGCGAGCGATCACGATCGAGTGCGCCAGCGATAAGGCCGAACCATACGCCATGGAATCCGCAGTTTACGAGAAACTGATCAAGCTCTGCGCTGACATCTGCAAGAGAAACGGAAAAACAAAGGTGCTCTGGCTCGGCAGCAAGGAGAAGGCTCTCGCATACGAGCCGAAGGCGAACGAGATCGTCCTCACCGCGCACCGCTGGTTCGCGAATAAATCGTGCCCCGGCGACTGGCTTTATTCCAGATATGGGGAGCTCGCCGACAGAATCAACGCACTGCTCGGCTCTGCTGACTCCGGCAACTCCGGCGGAAATAATACCCCGTCCGGCGGTTCCGGCGTGAAATACTACGTCCAGACCGGAGCCTATAAGCAGAAGGCAAACGCTGACGCTCAGCTCAAAAAGGTGAAAGCTGCCGGTTTTGACGCTATTCTCAAACAGTCCGGCGGCTTCTACAAGGTGCAGACTGGAGCCTACTCCAAGAAAGAAAACGCCAACGCCGAAGTCGCAAAGCTGAAAGCGAAGGGCTTCGACGCAATAGTGACAACCAACGGCGGAAGCGCTGCCGGATCCGCAAACTCCGAGATTAAAGTCGGCGACGTGGTTCAGTTCTCAGGCGGCCCTCACTACGGAAGTGCTGCAGCTTCAACTGCTGCCGGAACTCCGAAGGCTGGCCCGGCCAAAGTCACCAGAATTGTGAAGGGAGCAAAGCACCCGTACCATATCGTACACACTGACAACCAGTCCAGCGTCTACGGCTGGGTAAACGCGGCCAACGTCTCAAAATGAGCGCGGCCGCCAATTTCCTGCTGCTGATCGTGGCCGTGGCCGTCCATGTGATCTGGATCCGTTCCCTTGTGGAGTGGGACGGCTCACCATGCGACGCAGCAGACTGTAAAAACTGCCCGTACTATCCGGGAGAGAATAGAAAGGAGAATCAACACCATGAACGAAGCTATGACTCAGATCCTCAACGCAGCGACGCCGATCCTCTGCTTGCTTATTACTGCCGGTGGCGCCTACCTCGTGGCGCTGCTCAAACGCCAGACGGCACAGATCGAGAAAGATCTGGACAATGAGACAGCCACCAAGTACATAAACATGGCGGTGGACGCCGTAGCTCAGGCCGTAGCCTACACAGCCCAGACGTTCGCGGACTCATTGAAAGCCGAGGGCAAATTTACTAAAGAGAAGCAGCTCGAAGCCTTCGAGAAGTCCAAAAACAAGACACTGGAGATCCTCGGCGACACAACCGTGGCCGCCCTTCGCGAGATTTACGGTGACTTCGACGCATGGCTCGAAACAAAGATCGAGCAGGTATGCAGAGAAACAAAGGCCGCCAGTGAGTCTCAGATCAAGGCAGCAACGACCGACGCAGCAACAACCGCAGCCAGCGTAGCGGCAACGATCGCCACTACTGCGGTGCAGCAGCTCGCAGCCGAAGCTCCGGCCGCTGAAACTAAAACAGAATAAGCCCCTGACACGTTCAGGACATAAAGAAAGCCCGGCGGGAGTGTTATCTCCTACCGGGCTATTTTTTATAAGCAGGCCAGCGCCACCTTGTATGCCTTCGATCTCGTGTTTGGCTTCTGGAAGTCGTAGCGATCGCGGCCCTCTACCGACTTCGCAAGAGCAGGATCCGCCGCCACCTGATCGGCAAACTGGCAAAACTTCAAATACTGCGGAGTTTTTCGAGGATCCGCCAAACCGGAACCGGCCACACTGGCAGCAACCGCATGAGCGAAAAGGATCGCCTTCTCCCTGATCGGAAGTTGGCAAACCATACAATCGAGCAGACCACCCTCTCCAGCCAGTGTAGAAAAGCAAACACCGCAGCTCTGAGCATACTCCACAAGACCGGGAGCGGGATCCTGATCGCTTCCATTCTCCGCCCTGCTGAGCAACGCGGTGGCGTCCACAACCGTGCAGCCTTCTGGCAGACGAACGCCAAGATCTGCGGCGTACCGTTGCTGTTTTTCAGACGGCGGGAGAAACGGGATCACCTCGACGCTCTGCGGATCCACGCAGCCAAGAGCTGCCGCCTTCTCTACTGCTGCCGCTTCCGAAACGGCGTCCACCTTTTTGTACTTTTTCTTTCCTGTCTCCGGATCTTTTCCCCAGATCCCAAAAATTCCATAATTACAAAACCCGCCGAACGGGCCCTTCTTTCCAACCATGCCATGCCCTCCTATTTCTTTTTGCGTTTATTCGCTTTTAGTCATGTTTGGGATAATTATAGGCGCCCGGCCATGGTAAAGTCAAGAAGCTATCAGTCATGTTTGGGATAAAGGAGGGTGAAAGTTTGAAACTCTACAAGCACACGAACGGAACGTGCAACGCCTCCGGCCCTGCGATCCGGGCCCTCCGAGAAAAGGCGGGAATATCTCAGGAACAGCTCGCCGCCAAGCTACAACTGGCTGGGCTGAATCTGAACCAGAAAGCAGTGAGCCGGATCGAAACCGGCGACCGCGTTGTGCCAGACTTCGAGCTGAGCTACTTCGCGACAGTGCTCGGCGTGCCAGTTTGCACACTGCTGGAATATGAAAAATGAGACGGGAAACCGCCTCTTTTTTTATGCGAAAAAGCGCGAAAATAAAGGAAATGAGCTTGACTATATACACCTACAGGTGTATAATAATATTACAAGGTAAGGGAAAACCTGAGTAAGAAAAAAGGAGGAAAACAGAAAGAACGAAAGGAGGGCACAACGGTGGACGAACAGAAAGAAAAGCAAACAAAAGAACTGCTCGAAGTTCTCGAAAAGGCTTTAAGAAGTGAAGCGGTGGAACGGATCACGATAACAATAAAGCCAAATCAAAAACCTAAGCAGTCCTAAAGGTTCGGCGGTGGGAAATTCCCACCCACCGCCTTTATTATATCCACCGGCTACAACAAAGTCAAGAAGGAGGCCGACACATGGAAATCACGGTAAAGGTAAATTATAAAAACGAAAAACTGCAAAAGCTCAGACAGGCCGCTGGCCTCTCCCAGTCGCAGCTCGCGGAAGCCGCCGGGGTAAACGTCCGAATGTATCAGAAATACGAACAGGGCGACCGGGATATAAGCAAGGCGCAACTCTCCACGCTGCTGCGGATCTGTAAAGCGCTGAGTTGTAAACTCTCAGATATAGTGACAGACGCGGAAACGTCCGAGCTTTTAGCAGAGTATGAGAAATAAGCACCACACATTCAAGGGGGCGGCTTCGGCTGCCCTCATTTTGTATATTGGAGGTAAACCCATGAGAAGATTCAAACACTTAAGTAAATCCGACAGGATCCGGATCGAAACCCTGAACAATGACGGCAAGACTCCGAAAGAGATCGCAGAAGTTGTCGGCGTACATATTAGCACAATATACCGCGAGCTGCAGCGCGGACAGTATACGCACCGGAATAGTGACTGGACAGAGGAAACCCGATACAGTTCAGACCTCAGCGAGATGAAATACCGAGCCAACCTTGCCGCCAAAGGTGCCGACCTGAAAATCGGAAACGATCACCGCCTCGCTGAATATATAGAAACCAAGATCGCAGACGAAAAGTACAGCCCGGAGGCCGTTCTGGGAGAAATCAAGGCGCAAGGGCTCCAGTTCAACACAGAGATCAAGAGCAAAAACACCATTTACAGTTATATCGAGAAGGGGATCTTCCTCAGACTCACAAACAAAGACCTCCCGGTCAAGGGCGACAAGAAGCGCAGCTACCACAAGGTACAGACTCAGAAACGCGCACCGAAAGGCGAGAGCATAGAAAAGCGCCCGGAGATAATCGGCGAGCGTTCCACCTTCGGGCACTGGGAAATGGACACCGTAGTAAGCGCCAGACCGGGCAAGGCTGCGATCCTCGTCCTGACCGAGAGACTCACCCGTAACGAGATCACGGCCAAGCTCCCGGACAAGAGTGCGGCCAGCGTGGTGCAAGCCCTCGACGATCTGGAAAAGGAATGGGGCGAGCTTTTTCCTCGCGTGTTCCAAACGATCACAGTAGACAACGGCAGCGAGTTTGCGGACTGTCCCGGCATAGAGCGCAGCATACTGGCGGAGGGATCCCGGACGAAGTGCTACTACTGCCACCCGTACAGCTCATACGAGCGCGGAAGTAACGAGAACCTCAACAAGATGATCCGCCGCTGGCTGCCAAAGGGGACGAACTTCGACGAGATCGGCGCCGAAGTGATCCAGACAATAACAAACTGGCTGAACAACTACCCGCGGAAGATCCTCGGATTTTTGCCAGCCAGTGCAGTATTTCAAGAGCAAATGGACGCCCTTTTGGGGGCCTGATAAAATTTATTTAATTTTTTCGCATTTACTCTTGACTTTTCCCGAAATGTGTACAGATTATTCAAAGATTTCTTTTTATTGTTTGCTTTATGAACCGGCAATTCATCATACATTGCATTGAAAAGTCCAGCCAGGTATTCTCTCCTGTCAACATTTTCTACTAATAACATCTCTTTTGCCCCTTCATATGGTAATTCATAAGTCGCAGTTGTCATATAAGAAACTGCAGATTTTGTCGGTTTCACAAGTAACCTGTCATCGTATATGCCTCCGGCAATTCTGCCCCGATAATATATGATATACTCTCCCATCATTGCACGATAATTAATTTCTTCTAAACCAGATAACTGCTCTAATATAAATTGTAAATATTCTTTGCTAGAAGCCATGTTTTTGTCCTTTCAAATACCTGCATTTTCCCATTATACCGTAATCTCAATTTGATTATCCTCAACCGCAACAATGCAGCTTTCGTAATTATCCGTCCCCCCGTAGTCCGAGGTCCACTAATAACCTCATAACCATCCGCTTTTTAGTTCTGCCGTCAATGCATCCACTTTTTCCATACTTCCTACGCTAAAGCTATATGTGAATATCCAGTACGAGCTAGTTTCTTCGGTAAATCAGCCATTTCCGGTATATTCATGATTTCAATACGTGCACCATCCTCAAAATGTGAGAAAATAAGAACAAAAGCCTGTTTTCTGATTATGATATCCATCATTTGATTTTGCTCCCAGATATTCCATAAAGATTTTTTTTTGTCTTTTCCCAGATCATTTACATAAAGTGCAACATGTTCAATTCTCCATGATGATTCCTCCAATTCTGCATTGATAACTTTCCCATGCGTCATCAGTAGCGGTATTCTCG